>Ga0136611_10001093_pt1 | contig 18575 bp, 16 predicted proteins | sample AntDrymUQ2232306_2_FD_106645 | JGI IMG/M metagenome (GOLD analysis project Ga0136611, IMG submission 106645) | Polar desert sand microbial communities from Dry Valleys, Antarctica - metaG UQ223 (23.06) | ecosystem: Environmental > Terrestrial > Soil > Desert | place: Antarctica: Dry Valley...
ATATATATCCGAGGGTGAACTTCTGGAACTAAATGCGTTGACGCAAATTCTCCCGGGTCCGTCTTCAACCCAGACTCTGGTCGGAGTAGCTTACAAAGTTGGCGGGCTATTTATCGCAATCACGGCTTTCTTAATATGGATAATACCATCTGCTGCAATAATGTGTTTGGCAGCGATTAGCTATACTATTCTTGGCCAAAAGGAAAAATTCGAGCAGGTCCTCAATTTTATCCAGCCTGTGGCTGTAGGTATAGTTGGCTACGCTGCTTTTAAATTTGGACGAGTCATCTTGAAAACAAGTACGGCTTACTGGCTTGCTGGAGCTTCGTTGATAGTAACGCTAATACTCAGAAGTGCTTATGCCTTTCCCATTATTATTTTAATAGGAGGGATCATCTCGTCAGCGATTGATACGCCTCTGGAAGAAACAGAGATAAGAAGTAAGCTTTTTTCGAAGATTAATCCGAGAAAGATTGCCTATTTTATCGGTGTACTCCTTTTGTTCGCTGGATTGGGTGCGCTAATAAACCGCACATCACCTTTCAGTTTGCCGATTCGTCTTTTTGAAAATTTTTACCGTAACGGGATTATGATCTTTGGTGGGGGACAGGTACTCGTACCTTTCCTATATACAGAATTCGTTGACATGAAGGAATATCTAAGTTCAGACCAATTCCTATCCGGATATGCCCTTCAACAAGCTCTCCCGGGACCAACCTTTTCTTTCACATCGTTTGTAGGAGCTATAACTCTGAAAAACGCAGGTTTTAGCCTTTATGGACAGATCTTAGGGGCGATTATCGCTGTCTTAGGTATCAATTTACCTGGCCTTATTTTAATTTTATTTATCGTGCCCTTTTGGAACGACCTTAAAAAAATCACCAGTATAAAAAATTCGCTCTCCGGTATAAATGCTGTTTCAGTAGGTTTTATGGGAGCAGCATTCATCCTTTTGGTGCAGCCGATTGGAATAAGCCTGATGTCGGTTGCAATAATTGCCATTACGTTCCTCATTTTGGTATTTACAAGGATCAGAACGCCGTTTTTAATTTTAGCTGGTATATTATTGGGGCTCTTTTCGTAAGATTAGAATGGATCCGGAATGAGCTAAAGCTAGAACGGCGGATCTTCGTCCATATCATCCATTCTCGAAGGACGGATGATAAAGTTATTAGGCTTTTCAAATTCCTGCGAAGGTGCGATTGCGGCAAATGGATTTGCATTGCTTGGCGCTGTGAAATCTTCTTCCAGATCAACAAATTTGACGAATTTACCAATAAACCGCAACGGAACCGTCCCTGTTTCGCCATTTCTGTGCTTTGCTACGATAACCTCGCCAATGCCTACCGTTGATCGGCCCTGTTCGTCCTCGGTAAGGCCATAATATTCCGGCCGGTATAGGAAAAGAACCATATCAGCGTCCTGTTCAATTGAGCCTGATTCCCTTAGATCTGACAGCATCGGTTTCTTGCTACCGCCCGGCCTGTTTTCAACCGCCCGGCTTAATTGCGAAAGCGCCAGGACCGGAACATTAAGTTCCTTAGCCACCGACTTAAGTGCTCTGGAAATACTACCGATCTCCTGCTCGCGGTTTCCACCTTTACCATCGCTCTTACCGTGCATTAATTGCAAGTAATCAATGATGATCATCTGAATATCATACTGGGCCTTTAAACGTCGGCATTTGGCTCTGAATTCAAATATATTAAGTGCAGGTGTATCATCAATAAATAACGGTGCTTCTGTCAGTTTTCCTATTTTTGAATGCAATTGTTGCCATTCCCATTCAGCCAGATGGCCTTTTCTTATCTTTTCCTGTTCGATTTCAGTTTCCCCTGAAATCAAACGATTAACCAATTGTACCGAGGACATTTCCAGCGAGAAGAACACCACAGGCTTGCCAAATTGAACCGCTGCATTTCTAGCACAACTCAGCACAAACGCCGTTTTCCCCATAGCCGGTCTTGCTGCAATAATAACCAGGTCAGAAGGCTGCCAACCAGAAGTAATTCTATCCAAGGCGGTAAAACCTGAAGCTACACCTGTAAGACCATCGACCTTATCTTTTATTTTTTCCAGATTTTCAAGTGATTCCCGGATGATATCATCCATCTTTCGGGAATCCCTTCGGAGATTATTCTGAGCAATATCAAAAAGGTTTTTCTCTGCATGGTCAAGCAGATCGAAAATATCTGTTGTATCCTCATACGCATGGCTAATTATTTCAGTAGAAATCCGGATTAGTTCGCGTTGGATGAACTTTTGTGATATTATCCGGGCATGATACTCAATATTTGCAGCAGATGCAACCCGGTTTGTCAGTTCAGTAATATAGTAAGCACCGCCAATCATTTCAAGATCGCCCTGCTGCCGCAACTGAGCGGTTACAGTCAGGATGTCGATAGGAGATGACTTTTGAAATAGAAATTGAATTGCCTCAAAAATCTTTTGGTGACTGTCCTTATAAAAAACATCAGGTTTCAAAATGTCAATGACCGCCGAGAGTGCATCCTTTTCAAGCATAAGTGCTCCAAGTACTGCTTCTTCTAAGTCAAGCGCCTGCGGTGGCAATTTTCCTAAGCCACTAGCTATGGTACTAAGCCTGTTTCGACGATCACCAACTAATGCATTTTTATTGCCTCGGCTAAACTCTTGATCCTGATCTAAACTCATAATAACAAAAGTATACAAATTAAAACCTGTAAAATTTTTAGTTTTTCACACCGTTTATTTTTAGCAAAAGACACTATGAGCATTGGAAGCTTTCAATCGCTTTTAACTTAACATCTTGTGTGGAAAAACTAATGATTCAAGCCACAAGTTTGTTCCCCCGGAGTTTAATCCAGTTGTTAATAACTTTTTGGGATGTTAATAACCTTATTTCTTTTAATTACCGTAACATACGATTCCCGTTCAAAATGGAAATTATATTTAACTTCGCGGTTCTAAAATATCTTACAATGAACACTAACTCTTCTAACAGAAGGCGAGATGCTTCCCCCCACGAGTCAAACCAAATGATCTTCGGTATCCGCGCTATTATAGAAGCAATACGAAGTGGTAAGGAAATTGAAAGCCTTTATTTACAACGCGGTCTTACGGGCGAAATAATTTTAGAATTAAAGAGCCTTTTGAAGGAAAACGAATTAACATTTCAGCTAGTACCGATCGAAAAGCTAAATCGACTAACTCCGAAGAACCACCAGGGTGCTGTTGCATTTATCTCACCTATTATTTATGAAAAAATCGAGAACGTTATACCGGGTATTTATGAAAAGGGGGAGGTGCCACTTATTTTAATTCTTGATGGTGTAACTGATGTAAGGAATTTTGGTGCGATTGCACGTACGGCAGAATGTGCAGGAGTGCATGCAATTATAGTCCCAGCTAAGGGCTCTGCACAAATCAATCCAGATGCAATAAAAACTTCTGCAGGCGCATTGTACAAAATCCCGGTCTGCCGGCACGATAGCCTTTTTAAGACCGCAAAATTTCTTCAGGAATCAGGGTTACAACTTGTGGCATGCACAGAAAAAACAAATGACTATTTATATCAGCCTGACTACACGGGGCCCACAGCAATAATTATGGGCTCAGAGGAAAATGGTATTTCAATTGACCTGATTCGCATTTCAGATTACCTGGCAAAAATACCGATGTTTGGTGAGATACAATCACTTAATGTATCGGTTTCTGCGGGGATCCTATTATATGAAGCTGTAAGGCAGAAGAATCTCTCTAAATAAATTCCGAACCAAAACGCTGCTTCACATCCGATACCACTTGCTTTATTTCCTGTTCTCGGTCGCGTGGACAAATTAGTAAGGTATTGTTATCTTCTACAACAATGAAGTCGTGTAAGCCCTGTAGTACCACGACTTTTCCTTCAGGAACATTAACCATGCAGTTTGAAGAGTCATACATAATTACTTTCTCAGAAGGAATTACTGCGTTGCCGACATAATCTTTTTCTGCAAGCTCATAAACTGATGCCCAGGTACCCAAATCGGACCAACCAAATTCAGAAGGCAGAACGTAAACATTTTCTGCTTTTTCCATTATCCCATAATCGATCGAAATATTAGTACACTGGGTGAATGCTGATTGTATAAATTCTACTTCCTTATCCGTGTTATACACGCCAGCCCCTTCATTAAAAATATCGTTTATCTCCGGAAGGTGCTTCTCGAAAGATTTTAAGATATTTTTTACCGACCATACAAAAATTCCGGCATTCCATAAAAAATCACCGCTTTGTACAAACGTGCGTGCTAATTCGGGATTTGGTTTCTCTGTGAATGTTTTAACTTTATAGAAGTCGTCATCTATCTTTTTTGTATTGTACTGAATGTACCCATATCCCGTATCAGGACGGGACGGTTTTATGCCAAGGGTAATCAGGCAATCATTTTCTGTTGCTGTTTTTAATGACCTGTTAATACAGTTTACAAACTCTTCTGTGTTAAGAATTAGATGATCGGAGGGAGCAACAACAATAGCGGCGTCAGGATTGAACTTATGAATCTTATGGCAGCCATATGCTATACATGGAGCGGTATTCCGCATCACCGGCTCGCATAATATCCTGCTTTTATCCATACTGGGGATTTGTTCCAGCACCAGATCAGAATAGATTTCATTAGTTAAAACGAATATATTGTCAGCAGGAACGATTTTTAAGAAACGTTCATAGGTTTGCTGAATTAACGTTTTTCCAGTGCCGAGAATATCTAAAAATTGCTTTGGGTGAGCTGTTCGGCTTATAGGCCAAAACCTGCTGCCTATCCCTCCGGCCATTATTAAGGCGTAGTTGTTTTTCATTTGAGTTATTAAATACCGTTAAATGATACCTTCTTTTAACAGATCGTGCAGATGAATAAATCCTTCAAATTTGGTTTTGGAACCAACAAGGATCTGAGTTATATTATTTTTTCTTAAAACATCCAATGCATTTACGGCGAGTTCATCTTTATCAATGTATTTCGGAAATAGGCTCATAATGTCTTTTGCCCGTAGCCCATTGATAGTGTTATTCTTCTCGAGCATTCGTCTTATATCTCCGTCAGTAATTATGCCACTAAGTTGACCATCATCTACAACAGCTACTGCACCCAATCTGTTTTTAGTAATTTCAATGATTACATCCTTTACAGATGCATCCGATGGAACCTGAGGTTTCTCGTTTTGAGCGGCCAAATCACCAACCTTTAGATATAACCGTTTACCCAGCGAGCCACCGGGATGGTATTTTGCAAAATCTTTACTCGTAAATTCACGGCATTCCAGCAGACACACTGCCAATGCGTCACCCATCGCCAATTGGGCAGTTGTACTTGTCGTAGGTGCGAGATTGTTTGGACAAGCTTCAACTTCCACGGTAGTATCAAGGATCCAATCAGATTGCTTCGCTAAATAGGAATCAGTGTCTCCAACCATCGCAACAAGCTTATTGTCAGACTGTTTAAGCAATGGTATCAGGACTTTAATTTCAGGAGTATTACCGCTTTTTGAGATGCAAATTATCAGATCGTTCTGTTGAATCATGCCCAAATCACCATGAATAGCGTCTGCAGCATGCATAAAAATGGCTGGCGTGCCAGTAGAATTGAACGTTGCTACGATCTTTTGGGCAATAATTGCACTCTTTCCGATGCCAGTAATTATTACTCTGGCTTTTAGGTATAAGATTTGATGAACTATTTCCGGAAAATCCTCGTTTAGCTGTGTAGAGAGACGCAAAATTCCATCAGCTTCAATCTGCAGTGTTTTTTTCGCTATTTCTAATATTTCCAGAGGATTTTTCAAGCAGATTATTTTTTTGAGTAAAAAGATAATTTATCGCAAAAATATGTTATTTTGAATATTATTATGATCCATTTTCAATTTTTTCCAGTCAAGCAATGGAAATAAACAAATCACTTTTCGATAATCTACAGAACTTTTTTGGATTTGATAACTTTAAGGGTGACCAGGAAGCGATTATCACCAGTATACTTCAAAAAAAGGATACGTTTGTAATTATGCCTACTGGAGGTGGGAAATCTATCTGTTATCAGCTTCCCGCGTTGATGAGTGATGGAACGGCTATTGTAATTTCTCCTCTCATTGCGCTCATGAAAAACCAGGTCGATCAATTGAGAGCGTTCGGGGGAACGGACAGTATCGCGCATTTCTTGAATTCATCTTTAAATAAATCTGAAATAACTAAAGTAAAAGAAGATGTTAGCAGCGGGGCGACGAAATTATTATACGTTGCTCCCGAATCGTTGACTAAGACTGAAAATATAGATTTTTTAAGAGGTATTTGTATTTCATTTGTAGCAGTTGATGAAGCACACTGTATTTCTGAATGGGGGCACGATTTCAGACCCGAATACAGAAAGATCCGTCAGGTTATTGATAACATTGGTGATAATATTCCAATTATTGCACTAACGGCCACTGCAACTCCAAAGGTTCAGCAGGATATTCAGAAGAACTTACAAATGAGTAATTCTTCGTTGTTCAAATCATCATTTAACCGACCCAACCTATTTTATGAAGTAAGGGCAAAACGCGACGTCATAAAGGAAATTGTTCGTTATGCTAAAATGAACGCAGGAAAATCTGGCATTGTGTATTGCCTTAGCCGGAAGAAAGTTGAAGAAGTTGCCGAAGCACTTCAACTGAATGGAATAAAAGCCCTCCCATATCATGCCGGGCTTGATCCTAAAACCCGGGCTGAAACACAGGATAATTTTTTAATGGAAGATGTCGATGTTATTGTCGCTACAATCGCGTTTGGTATGGGGATCGATAAACCAGATGTCCGCTACGTTATTCACCATGACATTCCTAAGAGTATGGAAGGTTATTACCAGGAGACAGGCAGATCTGGAAGAGATGGAGGAGAAGGAATTTGTATTGCTTTTTATGCTCAAAAGGATATTGACAAACTGACTAAATTTATGAAAGACAAACCTGTTTCTGAACGAGAAATAGGTACCCAGATACTAAAAGAAGTAATTGATTATGCCGAATCTTCCGTATGCAGACGCAAGCAAATTCTACATTATTTCGGGGAAAACTTTAACGAGGCCGGCTGCAATAACATGTGTGATAATTGCAGGCACCCTAAAAAGTACTTCGACGCGGAAACACCGTTGTTAAAAGTTTTAACTCTAGTTCGGGACTTTGGGGAAAAATTTGACGATCAGTATATTATTAATTTCATGATGGGGCTTGAAAATGCCCAGGTAGCATCGTATAAACACGATAAGCTACCATTATTTGGCTCTGGAAAGGAAGACGGTGAAATCTTATGGAAATCACTTATGCGTCAGGCTGTCCTCAACAACTTTGTGCTGAAGGATATCGACAACTATGGCTTGTTGAAACTTACAAAATCAGGAAAGGCATTCATAGCAAATCCTTACCCCTTAAAATTCATCCTTAATTATCTTATGGAAACTGCTGAGGACGAAGTAGAAGTTGCCCAGCACCAGGGCGGTACGCTGGATACTCAATTATTGCAAATGATCAAGGATCTTCGCAGGAAGATTGCCAAACAAAAGAATCTCCCTCCATTTGTAATTTTCCAGGATCCATCGCTCGATGAGATGTGTACCCATTATCCTGTTTCATTAGATGAGTTAAAGCAGATACAGGGAGTGGGGTCGGGTAAAGCCATGAAATTTGGCCAGCCCTTCATCGATCTCATAAAGAAGTATGTAGATGAAAATGATATTGATCGGCCGGTTGACCTTGTGATTAAAAGTGCAGCGAACAAATCAGCATTGAAGGTTTCTATTATTCAAAATATCGACCGGCAGATCGCTTTGGAAGATATCGCTTCTGCCAAGGGAATTTCTTACGATGAAATCCTGAAGGAACTTGAAACAATCGTTAATTCCGGTACTAAACTAAATCTCAACTATTATATTGACGAAATAATCGAAGAGGATAGGCAGGATGAAGTATTTGATTATTTTAGAGGCTCTGAAGTTGATTCAATTGATAATGCGCTGGCAGAATTGGGAGATGATGAATACACCCGCGAAGAGGTTCAATTAATGAGAATTAAATTTTTATCTGAGCTAGGAAATTGATGATAAGTAATATTCCTCGAATCAAACATTCTCAAACAAGCAATTTTTTCCTGATGGCTGGTCCATGTGTGCTGGAAGGCGAGGAAATTGCTCTTAGGATAGCGGAACGATTAGTTTCTATAACAGACAAACTTCAAATTCCTTTAATATTCAAAGGCTCTTATCGTAAGGCGAATCGCTCAAGGCTCGATTCGTTCACAGGGATAGGAGATGAGAAGGCCCTTAAAATTCTTGCTAAAATTGGTCGCGAGTTCGATATCCCTTGTGTTACAGATATCCACGAAAGCCATGAAGCGGCTATAGCTGCTGAATTTGTTGAAGTGCTTCAAATTCCAGCGTTTTTATGTCGTCAAACTGACCTTTTAATCGCAGCAGCTAAAACTGGAAAAACAGTAAATGTTAAAAAAGGACAATTTCTTTCCGCTGGTTCCATGAAATTCGCTCTCGACAAAATAATGGATTCAGGGAATAATAATGTGATACTTACCGACCGTGGAAACACGTTTGGTTATCAGGATATTATTGTCGACTACAGAGGGATACCAGAAATGAGATCGTTCGGTGTTCCAGTTGTAATGGACTGTACCCATTCTTTACAACAACCAAATCAGGCTAGCGGAGTAACAGGAGGCAAACCTGCGCTTATTGAAACCATTGCGAAAGCGGCAATTGCTGTTGGAGCAGATGGGTTGTTTATCGAAACCCATCCGGATCCGGCAAATGCGAAGTCAGACGGCGCCAATATGCTCCAACTCGATCAGCTTGAGGGCTTGATGATAAAGCTTATCCGTATTAGGGAAGCAATACTTTAGCATCTGAGTAATTAGATTTGAGCTGTTAGCCTCTTGCTAATTTATCGAGGTCCGAATTACCTATTTCCCATTCCCTGATTTCCCTATACCTTATAAATATTCTCTTTAAGCCATCGTACGCTTGATGCTGGGTCATCAATTGTTTTTGCCGCGTCCTGTTCAATGAAAGTATGCTCAACCCCGGAAAGTTTTGAATTAGCAAAGATATTTTTAAAATCAACCTTTCCTGTTCCCACCGGGCAAGGTCTGCCCGTTATTCTATCGAGATCTTTTACATGCCAAAGCGGGAATCTGCCAGGATATTTTTTGAATAATGCTACAGGATCCTTTCCAGCAGCGGTTGCCCAGGCCAGATCCAGTTCCATAAATACTTTTTCCTTATCGGTATTAGCCAAAACATAATCGAATGCGTTTTCGCCTTCGATGGTATCAAATTCGGATTGGTGATTGTGATACGCAAATCTCATCTTGTTTTTTGCAGTCAGGTCGCCGGCTTTTACAAAGATCTCCGTTGTCCTTTTTATTTCATCTAGCGTTGAGATAGAAGAACTTGAACACACCACCCAGGAACAACCCCCTTCGGCAGCATCATCTACTATTTCTTGTATGTTATCCCGCAGGTTCCGTGCAAGCGGTCGAGCATTCGCTGAAACGCTTGCCGATGCCGCAGGGGTACGAGGCTGGCCGCCGAAATGATTGCCAACCCAAGTCAAACCAGCTTCTTTTGCCATTTCAGCAAATACCTTTGGCTTATGTCCGTAATACAAGCCATTGCCACCTGTTGCAGTCTCAAGCTCTTTAATACCGATATCAGCTATTTGCTTTAAAATCGCTCGAGGATCAGCGCCCGGTGCGTTAAACATAAATCCAATTGTATAAACCTGTAATCCTATTGGGGGAAATTTGGCAGTGTAAGCCAAATGATTTGATGAAGTACATTGAGGCAAGAAACTTCCTAAAGCAACTATACCTGAGGCCTTTAAAAATGATCTTCTGTCTGACATATTTTAATCTTTACTGTTAAATTCGTACGTGATATTCCATTTAAATTTCTCTCCGGGTCGGGCCTTTACCTTTATAAAAGGTTCAGGACTCAGGGTAGTGGGAACAGACCAGAACATGAATTTTGATAATGGCTGGTCGGCAGTAATCCTTACACTCGCGCCTGTTTTCGAGTTAGCAATTGTGAAATCATAATCTTCAATCCGATCGCCGGTAAAACCGACAGGGTATTCCATCGTGCTTTCACCCTTCGAAAGTTCTTTCAAATAACGCATCTGCATATTTTCAAACTTCATCAGTTTTTTTCCGGCCGCCTGATTGCTGATTTCAAATGGAAGGGAAACTGTAAAATCAGGACCGGTCGGCTGTTGGTCAATCACGAAAAAATTGTGATTGAAGGTGTGGGTTTCGATCTCCTTTGCTCCAATATTTTTCAAACTGTGTTCAAGCACGAGTTCGGGCTTGTTTTTAACCAATCGGACAGTCTTTTTGTAAATGTATGCGTATCCATTGACATCATGTAACTCATGAATAAACTGTACGCGGTCTTTCCTTTTTTTAATCGTCCATTCTCCGCCATTCATGATCTCAAACTGGCTGGAAAAGCGGTAGGGCTTATCATTCAATTTTTTCAATGTCCCCACACCAATCTTTACAAACGTCTCACCGGGTTTAGCTGAATCATATCCGATCGGATCAAACGCCTCAACAGGTCCCTGAATCGCATCGTGCACCCTGGGGTCATGTTTAGCATACCATTGCCCAAAAAACTCATGATTATTATATTTTAAACTTGATATGATCCCGGCCCAGTCAAAACGAGTAGCCTTGTAAAAGCCCTTATCGGCATCCGGCAGATAAAGCTTTGCCGCAATCAATCCATTAGATATCGAAGCCTCGGGATATTGACCGAACAGGTTTAATCCGGAAAAAAGTAGCAGGCCAAAAAGAAATTCTTTTTTCATGAACGTAAATCTAATAAAAAAGACATGGTGCAAAACGACAACATTAACACAAAAATCGATAACGGCTCGTTGTGGTGTAATATTATTGATAAGTGGCTGTAAATAGCGAGAGTAGCTCTCACTCTCAGTCTCTGGCGCCTGATTATGATTAACAGAAAATGATGGAGAACATAATGCTGAAATTACTTAACCTATGGTTTAAAATAGTGTTAACCTAAACCCTGTTATGATCTGCTTTCCATTTTCGAATAGCTTGTTTGATCTCCCGTGGCTGCAAATTTTCTTTCATTGCTCTTGCCGTAAGTTCGGCAAACTCCTCATCGCTTGCAAAACGCAATGCGATGGTTTGGCTCATAGTTAATCCTGGAGGTAAAGTTTTTCCTGTAAGTAAATAATGTCTAAAGTTTTCTTCTGCACGAATAGCCCGGTCCTGAGCTTTCAATGGAAATATTCTAACGAACATGAACATGATAGCGCTACAGACAAATAGCAAAGTAATTAGGCTTGCCGAATAAAGGTTACTTGAATACAGCGATTCATAAAGATTTACGCCCGAACCAATGAGACCAGCAACTAATAGAATTGCTAGTACGCCATGATACCCTGCTACTAAGCGGGCATGATTTTTATAGTTTTGTTTCATATTATTTCTTTACTATTCTAAATTCAGTTCTTCTGTTATTTTTGCGATTTTCTTCAGTAGAATTGTCGTTTATCGGCGTGCTTTCACCATAACCCTTAAAGCTGAGGCTCGACATCGGAACTTTGTTCAGCACAAGATAATCATAAACTGTCTTCGCCCGGTTTTCTGATAAAATCTGATTTGATTTCTCATCACCAATATTATCGGTATAGCCAGCAATTTCTATCGAAACAGCAGAGTTTTCCTTAAGGAATTGAATCAACTGACCAAGCTCGGATTTTGATTCCGGAAGCAAGTTAAACATGTTTGTCTCGAAAAATATATTATTCAGAACAACCATTCCTCCAATCTCGATCTTTTGAAGGGGCACTTCGATGATATAAGGTTTAATTGCCTGATTAAAGTCAGGGGTGAAATTCTGAGAATAAAATAGATATCCAGACTTTGATACATTCAATGCGTACGAATTTCCAGGACTCATGGTCGCAAGAAATGCTCCGGCGGCCGGATCAGTAATGTCATCAAATGCAAAGCTCCCTGTTTTAAGATTGATGATTTGGATCTTCGCTTCAAGTGATTGTTTAGTAGTTTTATCAAATACCAATCCTTTTACGTAGGTAACCGACTGAGGTCGTAGCTTTTCCGGCATTTCAAAAGAGTAGATATCAAATCCACCCGAACCACCCTTTTTGTCAGACGCAAAGAATGCTAGACTACCATTGCTGCTAACACTAAGCCCGCTTTCTTCCCCAAAAGTATTTATAGGATAGCCCAAATTCTGTGGTCGTTCCCAGCTAACTTTCTGACCTGCTGGACTTTTTTTGCGAGTAAAAAAAAGATCTTTGTTACCAAGGCCTGGCCAACCATTCGAAGAAAAGTAAAGGGTTTGATCATCCGGATGAATAAAAGGAGATTGTTCGTCATATGCAGTGTTTACATCCGGACCAAGATTTACTGGTACACTCCAGGAGCCTTCTGACATAAGTTCGGACTTCCAGATATCATAGCCTCCTCTGCCGCCATTTCGGGTACTTACAAAGTAAAGCGTACGTCCGTCGGCGCTAATGGAAGGTTGCGATTCCCAACCGGGTGTATTAATAGGAGCACCAATATTAAATGGTCTGCTCCATTCGGACCCTTCCCACTTTGAAATATAAATATCGCAGCGGCCCAATCCGTCAGGTCGATTGCAGCCGGTGAAAAACAAATAATTGCCGTCTGGCGAAATACATTGTGCTCCCTCGTTAAACTCAAACGTATTAATGTTTGCGCTCAGTGCTTTGGCAACCGACCAGTGGTCCTGATTTTTAAAACTTGAATAAAAATCTTCATTATTACTGGCTTTTCGCGTGAATATAATCTTGGTTTCATCGGCAGTAATCACCGGGAGATATTCATCCTGATTTGAGTTAATGCCAGCTCCCATATTGACAGGTTTAAAGATAACCGGCGTTTTTATCGCCTCAATACTAAACAGGCAGTCTGCTATGTATTTCGCTGTTCTTATTTTACTTTCATCGCTTAAGCCCTGAAACGATGCATATTTCTTGAAATGTATAAGCGCATTTGCATAATCTCCTGTATTTAACTCGCTTTCACCAAGTCCAAAATAGGTGAGATCGTAAAATGTCTGATCAATTTCCAAAACCTTTCTGTAATTAATAAGAGCATTTGCATAATCTCCTGAACGCCGGTAAAGATCTCCAAGTTGCTGATAAGCCGCTGTGAATTGGCTATCCTCAGAGATAGCTTTCTTAAGTTCAGTGATAGCCATATTATAGGCTTTATCCCCGATGTATTTATTGGCCTGCAAATATGATTTCTGAGCAAGCTTATTTTGAGATGAAGTGATTTTTTGACTAAAGCAAAGGCTGGAAGACAAATATAATAGAAGAAAGAGGGTTTTTCTCATGTTAGAAGCAGGAACGTGAAGTTAGAAATATACTTTGCAAATTTTTGTTCTAATTGTGTTATAAACGATGAGATTGAATTTTTGATATAATATCAATTTCAGATTTTTGAGTCCGTGGTTCGGTTTTAATTTTGCGATGCTGTTAAGCTTTTTCGATTCACTTTATAATTTGGGCGTTGCGCCGTTGTGCGGCGCCGGGCTTTTCACTCCAATCTTTTCCTGCGAAGCAGGGAAAAGGATTTCCGTTACAATCCCTAACGCACTAAACGCCGTAAAAAATGATTCGCGAAACTTTAAAATATTGACTAAGGTATATTCAGATATTTATGCGTCTGAAGTGAGATTTCCCATTTAGGATTCTGCATCACATAATTGATGATAAGCGGAGTCATCTCGGCAGACTTAGACCACTCAGGCTGCAAGTAAAGCTTACAATTTTCGGATACGTGCTGAGCATGTTCTTCGGCCCAGATGAAGTCGCTCTTGTTGAAAACGATTACTTTTAATTCTCCGGCAAAGGGGATAATGTCTGGACGTGGCGATTTAAACTTTTTTGGCGAAAGGCAGATCCAGTCCCAGCTTCCAGAAAGAGGATATGCACCCGAAGTTTCAATGAATGTTTTTATTCCGCGTTTTTGAAGTTCTGATGTCAGATAATCAAGGTTGTAAATTAGAGGTTCGCCACCAGTGACAACTACAGCTTTACCAGGAAATTTATCCGCATTTTCAACAATCTGATCCGTATGGGTAAGCGGATGGAGTTCAGCATCCCAGCTTTCTTTTACATCGCACCAATGGCATCCTACATCACAACCACCAAGGCGGATAAAATATGCAGCCTTTCCTGAGTGAAAGCCTTCACCTTGAATGGTATAGAACTCTTCCATCAAAGGTAATAAGGTGCCGTCAGGTGGGATTAGATGTGCCATTTTGTAATTTAGGATGCAAATATACTTAGTTTAGCGTATTGACTGGATATTAATACGCTTTGCGACACAGCAGTGACACATAATGAAATGGACTAAACTATTTACGACAGACGTTTTAGAAGAAAGCGATTTTGTGAAACGGGTTGATGTTTCCGGGAAGAAGCTATGCGCCATTAAAACAAAGGGCAGGATATTTGTGACCCAGACTAAATGCCCTCATGCTGGAGCTGATCTTAGTTTCGGTTGGTGTAGTAATGGAAATATCGTATGTCCATATCACAGGCATGAATTTGATCTTTCTACTGGCAGGGGAAAGGCAGGTCAGGGAGACTATATCAAGGTGTACCCGATCGAAACACGGGTGGATGGAATTTATGTGGGCTTGAAAGATGCCTGGTGGAAGTTTTGGTAGTTAAATGAGATATCTTTTGCAAAAATTCTCACTTGTCAGAACCTCGATTTCAGAAAAATAAAAATCGGAAGTGTCTTCTGTTACGATGCAAGTACATCTGCTCTCTATGGCCGCATAATATTCCAGTCCATCTTCAAAATCGAGAACAGCAGCATTGCTTAACGATTTGCTAACCGCTTCCTTCGAGGTTGATATTATCTCAATATGATCAGATAGCACCTTAATTTTTTCCTTTGCCTTTTCAGCTCTGTGTTTTTTTTCTGCAAAATAGAAGGCAATGGCTAAACACAAAGGAGACGTAACGATTTCGAACTTTTTGGGCGGCGCCAGACTAAGTATCCTTGCTGAGAAAGAAAAAATCGGATATTCTTTGTTTAAAACAGAAACAAGGATGTTGGCGTCGAGGAAAAGTCGCATGTTTTGATGTAAGAGAAAAAATTACTTCCTGGATTCAAAAAATTGCTTTTTCGAGGATTTTCTAGTGGCTTTAGTGTGGTATTCAGCTTTGCCTTCAGCTATTTGATTAACCCAATCAGCAATTGGATATTCTTCGATTGATCTGTGATTAGACGACGTAACTTTTTTTAACAGAAATTCAATCAATCGTGATAAACTGATATCATGATCAGCAGCATATTTTTTTGCCTGATTAATTACTTCCTGATTAAAACTGAGCGTTACTTTGGTATCCATTTTTCACGTCCTTTAAAAACAAAAATAATATTTTTATACGTAAATGAAAACTATTTAATACGTATTCGTAAATATTTCCTTTTTTGCAGAAGATAAAGTGTTTTTAAGAAGTCCTATAATCGTCATTAATCCCACACCGCCGGGTACAGGAGTAATCCAGGATGCTTTTGGTGCAACGTTTTCGAAGTCGACATCGCCGAATAATTTATAACCAGATTTCGTTTCTGTAGAGGTCTCGCGGTTCATCCCAACGTCAATAACAATCACGCCTTCTTTAACCATATCTGCAGTTATAAAATTTTTCTTTCCGATAGCAACTATAAGTATATCAGCCTCAAGCGTGAACTTTTTAATATCAGGTGTTCTGCTATGACAAACCGTAACTGTACAATTCCCCGGGTTTGTATTTCGAGCCATCAGGATGCTCATGGGTGAACCAACAATATTGCTGCGTCCAACTACAACGCAATGTTTCCCCGCCGTTTCAATTTTGTATTCGGTAAGCATTAATAATATGCCATAAGGAGTGGCTGGCAGAAAGGAGGGAAGGTTACGTTGCATACGCCCCAGATTTAAAGGGTGGAAACCATCCACATCTTTCTCAGGAGAAATCCGCTCAGTAACTCTATCAGCTGAAATATGTTTGGGCAAGGGAAGCTGGACCAGAATTCCATCTGTTTCTGAATCGGAATTTATTTCCTCAATCTTTTTTAACAGTTCTACTTCTGTGATATCGTTTTCATAGCGGTGAAGTGTAGAATTGAAACCTACCTTTTCGCAATTCCTTATTTTACTTGCAACATAGGTTTCAGAGCCTCCGTCATGTCCCACTAAAATTGCAACCAGATGTGGTTTGCGTCCATTTGTCCGCAACACTTCAGCGGCTTCTTTAGCTATTTCTACTTTTAATTTCTCAGAGACAAATTTTCCGTCGAGTAATTGCATTGGACTAAATATAGAAGGTTATTAACATTTTCCAGCTTTTCCACAAATTATTTTCGCTAATCGCGAAAAGCGAAAGCTGAATTAATCTAGCTTTAAGACAGCCATAAAGGCTGTTTGTGGGATTTCGACGTTACCGACCTGGCGCATCCGTTTCTTTCCCTTCTTTTGTTTTTCGAGAAGCTTTCTTTTTCTTGAAATATCACCGCCATAACATTTTGCGGTCACATCTTTACGAAGTGCTTTAACTGTTTCACGGGCAATAATTTTAGCGCCGATAGAAGCCTGAATTATTATCTCAAACTGCTGTCGCGGAATTAGTTCTCTTAACTTTTCGCAGATTTTTTTACCGAAGTTATAGGAGTTAGTGCGGTGTATCAAGGATGATAAAGCATCAACAGGTTCGGCGTTTAAAAGTATGTCCAAACGCACCAGGTCCGACTGACGATAACCTATCTGATGGTAATCGAAAGAAGCATACCCTTTAGAAATTGTTTTAAGACGGTCGTAGAAGTCAAATACAATTTCTCCCATCGGCATTTCGAATATAAGTTCGACACGATCAGAAGTTAAGTACGACTGATTGACTATAGTTCCACGCTTTTGAATGCACAGCGACATGATCGGTCCAACGAATTCGGATTTTGTTATAATGTTTGCCTTGATGTAAGGCTCTTCAACATGCTCAAGTTTACTTGGATCCGGCAGATCAGAAGGATTATGGACATCAATCTCGACCCCTTTAGACGTAAAAGCTTTGTAAGAAACGTTAGGTACAGTTGTTATAACTGTCATATCGAATTCGCGTTCCAAACGCTCCTGGATAATCTCCATGTGAAGCATCCCAAGGAAACCGCAACGGAAGCCAAATCCTAGTGCAGCAGACGACTCCGGTTCAAAAACAATCGATGCATCGTTCAGCTGCAATTTGTGCATGCTTTCCCGAAGTTCTTCATATTCGTCTGTATCAACGGGGTAAATTCCTGCAAATACCATAGGTTTGACTTCTTCGAAGCCCTTGATCGGTTCTTTTGATGGCTTGTCTTTATGGGTGATCGTGTCGCCAACTTTTACCTCTCTTGCTTCTTTGATCCCTGAAATAATATAACCCACGTCGCCGGTTTTAATAACATCCTTCGCTTTTTGGGTGAGTTTCAGGGTACCTACTTCTTCAGCAATATAATCTTTGTTGGTAGCCACAAATTTAACTCTGTCTCCTTTCCTTATCTCTCCGTTGAGTACTTTGTAATAGGCTACGATACCCCGGAAAGAATTAAACACAGAATCAAAAATCAGGGCCTGTAATTCGCCGTCAGGATTGCCCTTTGGAGGAGGAACACGTTTGACAATCGCCCTTAATATATCGTGGACTCCCAGGCCGGTTTTGCCGGATGCAGGGATAATTTCCTCACGCTTACAGCCTATCAGCTCTATGATCTGATCCTTCACTTCTTCAGGCATTGCGCCAGGAAGATCCATCTTGTTAAGGATAGGAATAATTTCCAGATCGTGCTCCAGGGCCAGATAAAGATTGGATATGGTTTGAGCCTGGATTCCCTGTGAAGCATCGACAATTAAGAGCGCACCTTCGCATGCGGCTATGGACCTGGACACTTCATAAGAAAAATCGACGTGGCCGGGAGTATCAATCAGGTTAAGTACATAAGCTTGGTCGTCCTGGATATAATCCATTTGGATGGCATGGCTTTTAATAGTGATTCCGCGTTCACGCTCGAGATCCATATTGTCCAGCAATTGAGCCTGCGATTCCCGATGAGTGATAGTGTTGGTATATTCCAGAAGACGGTCGGCTAAGGTGCTTTTACCGTGATCAATATGTGCTATTATGCAAAAATTACGTATGTGCTTCATTGAGGCGCAAAGATAGCTTTTTAAGTTCTATTTATAAGTTAAAACGACGTCCAGACTTACAACTTATAACCTAAAACTTCGAACTTCCTTTGTATTTTTTTTGATGCGCTACCAACCAATACCACCTTTTTACTATTTTAGGCAATAACCTCTAAACAACAGAACATTCATGACGATTGGTATTTTGTGTGAGCCCTCATTTGAGACAAGGGTTTCTTTAGTTCCCGAACATATTTCCTTCCTTAAAAAACACAAGATAAATGTATTGACAGAAAAAGGAGCTGGAACGAGGTCTTTTGCTTCGGA
>Ga0136611_10001094_pt1 | contig 18571 bp, 17 predicted proteins | sample AntDrymUQ2232306_2_FD_106645 | JGI IMG/M metagenome (GOLD analysis project Ga0136611, IMG submission 106645) | Polar desert sand microbial communities from Dry Valleys, Antarctica - metaG UQ223 (23.06) | ecosystem: Environmental > Terrestrial > Soil > Desert | place: Antarctica: Dry Valley...
CGGCACGGTCACCAACTCACCGGCCGGTCGTCTGGCTGGTGCCCGGACCCGGCGCGGGACCGGCCGGTGAGTTGGTGACCGTGCCGTTCGAGACACCCGGCAGCGACGCCGGTCCGCTGACCGACCTGCGCGTCTCGCGCGACGGCGCCCGGGTGGCGCTCGTGTTCGGCGAGGGGGAGGCCCGGCGCCTCCACGTCGGCCGGATCGAGCCGGCCGAGGGCGGGCTGCGCATCGCCGGCGTCGTCCCCGTCGCGCCGGCGCTCACGGACGTGACGGACGTGGCGTGGGAGACGGGCATCGTGCTGGCCGTGCTGGCCGCCGACCCGGAGACCGCGGGCCTGCTGCCGGTGAGGGTCACCGTCGACGGCTCGAGCGCGGTGCCGGTCCAGCGAGGGGGGCTCACCGGGACGCCGGTGGCGCTCGCCGCCGCGCCGGACCGGCCGCTGACCGTGGCCACGGAGGAGGGCGGGCTGTCGCGGCTGTTCCGCGACAACGGCGCGCTGTTCCGGCTCCAGCAGGAGGGCGGGTCGCCCTTCTACCCGGGCTGAGCTGGGCCGGCTCGGCGCCTCCGCGGTGTCCACAGCCCGTGCAGGGGCGCCTCCGGCGGCGCTCGCGACGGTCATCCTGGGCCCGTGCTCACCGACCTGCTCGACCTCGTCCTGCCGCGCGAGTGCGCCGGCTGCCGCTCGCCGGGTCGCACGCTGTGCCGGGCCTGCCGCCTCGCCCTGGCTGCCCCGCCCTTCGCGCACCGGCCGCAGCCCTGCCCCAGCGGCCTGCCGCCGCTCGTGGCCGCGGCGGGCTACGACGGGGTGGTGCGGGAGGTCCTGCTCGCCCACAAGGAGCACGGCAGGCTGGCCCTGGCCGGGCCGCTCGGCGATGCGCTGGCCTCGGCGGTGCGCGTCCTCGACCCGCCTCCGGGCACGGTCCTCGTCCCCGTCCCGTCCGACCCCGTCGCGGTGCGGGTCCGCGGGCACGACCACGCGCGCCGGATCACGGCCGTCGCGGCCCGGCGCTGCGGGCTGCGTGCCGCGCCGCTGCTGCTGCCCGCTCGACGGCGGCAGGACCAGTCCGGGCTCGGCGCGGCCGGCCGCGCCAGCAACCTCGCCGGAGCGCTGCGGGCGCGGGGGTCGCTGCGGGGCCTGCAGGTCGTGGTCGTCGACGACCTCGTGACGACCGGCTCCACGCTGGCCGAGGCCTGCCGGGCGCTGAGTTCGGCAGGGGCCGACGTGCGCGGGACAGCCGTCGTCGCGGCGACCGCACGTCGGACTCACTCGAGAGGATGACCCCCCTGTCCACTTCGACCGGAGAGGGATAGCGTCGGGCCTGGACCCGCCGTCGGCGGTGCGCCCGACCGGACGTGATGGAGGAGAGCGCGACAGCACGACAGCACGACAGCACGGCAAGCCGCGAAACCTGCTCCTCCCCGCCCGACGTCCCAGCCCCGACCCCCCAGGAGGACCTGCGTGGACATCGTCGTCAAAGGCCGCAACGTCGAGGTGCCGGACCACTTCCGAGAGCACGTGTCCCACAAGCTGACTCCCTCCGAACGCCTCGACTCCCGCGTCATCCGCCTCGACGTCGAGCTCGCCCACGAGAAGAACCCCCGCCAGTCCGCTCACTGCCAGCGGGTCGAGATCACCTGCTACAGCAAGGGTCCCGTCATCCGGGCCGAGGCGGCCGCGGCCGACTTCTACGCCGCCCTTGACGCCGCGACGGACAAGCTCGAGGCGCGGCTGCGCAAGGCCCACGACCGCCGCCGCGTCCACCACGGACGTCACACCCCCGCCAGCGTGGCCGAGGCGACGGCCGGCCTGCCGGTGTCGCTCAACGGCAGCGACGCGATGTTGTCGACTGACGCGGTCGCCGTCCTCGACGCCCCGGTGGACGACACCCATGCTCTGGTGGTGCGCGACAAGACCCACATCGCGGCACCCATGTCGACGGCCGACGCCCTCCACGAGATGGAGCTCGTCGGTCATGACTTCTTCCTGTTCCACGACGCCGACACCGGCCTGCCGAGCGTCGTCTACCGCCGGCACGGCTACGACTATGGCGTCCTGCGGCTCTCGACCGACTGAGGTCGGCCTGCGGCCGGTCGGGCCACGGCGCCGGCCCGGGCCCGCGCCCCGCTGGTGCGTGACAGGATGACCGCGTCGCCCCTGGCTGTCCGTCTTGTGACGTGTCGGTCCGGGGCGCGAGCACCGGGTGCGGGCGGGCGGCCGCGTCCGCAGGACGCAGGCGACGCTCAGCGTCGTCCCAGGAACTCAGGAGGACCCCCTTGACCGAGACCCCCGTGGCGGCGGGCACTGGCGAGCCGATCCGCGTGCTCGTGGTCGATGACCACGCGCTGTTCCGCCGGGGGCTGCAGATGGTCCTGGAGCAGGAGCCCGACATCGAGGTCGTGGGGGAGGCCAGTGACGGGGCGGAGGCGGTGACGACGGCGTCCGAGACGCTGCCCGACATCGTGCTGATGGACGTGCGGATGCCCAAGCGCGGCGGCATCGACGCGTGCACGGCGATCCACGAGACCGTCCCGTCCACCAAGATCATCATGCTGACGATCTCGGACGAGGAGGCTGACCTCTACGAGGCCATCAAGGCGGGAGCCACCGGCTACCTGCTCAAGGAGATCTCCATCGAGGAGGTCGCCTCCGCCATCCGGGCCGTCCACGGCGGGCAGTCCCTGATCAGCCCGTCGATGGCCAGCAAGCTCCTGACGGAGTTCGCGTCGATGATCAAGAAGACGGACGACCGGCAGCAGGTCCCCACCCCCCGGCTCACCGACCGGGAGATGGAGGTCCTCAAGCTCGTCGCGAAGGGCATGAACAACCGCGACATCGCCAAGCAGCTGTTCATCAGCGAGAACACCGTCAAGAACCACATCCGCAACATCCTCGAGAAGCTCCAGCTGCACTCGCGGATGGAGGCTGTCGTGTACGCCGTGCGGGAGAAGCTGCTCGAGATCACCTGACCCGCTGCGGGTCCAGCGTCATCTGTGAGACAGCGTCACCTCTGCGACAGCGTCACCTCTGAAAAGGATCCACAGCACTCCGGTGCTGTGGATCCTTCGCGGTGAGGCACGACTCGCCGAGGCGCGGCTCTGCTAGGGGACGTGGGCCCAGACGACCATGTCCACGCGTCCCTCGCGGCGGATCGCGGGACGCACCGCCCGCGCCACGCCCTCCCAGACGAAGCCGGCCTTCTCCGCCACCCGTTGCGACGCCGTGTTGTCCACGTCGTGGAGCAGCTCGACGCGCGGCAGGCTCAGCTGCCGTACGCCCCAGGTGGTCAGGAGCCGGGTGGCACCCACCGCCACACCGCGCCCGCGCGCCCACGGTGCCGTCCAGTAGCCGACCTCCCCGATGCCGGTGCGGAGGGTCAGCGAGATCGCGCCGATCAGGTCGTCGGTGGTCGCGTCGACCACGGCTGCCGTCGCGACCGACCCGTCGAACCACTCGCGAGGCGTCACGTCGAGTGCCCAGGTACGGGCGTCGTCGAGGGTGTAGGGCACCGGCACGGGCAGCCACCGGGCCGTCGCCGGGTCGCTGCACGCCTGCTGCACCAGCGGCACGTCGCGGGCTGCCAGCCGGCGCAGCGCGACGACCCCGTCGGACGGTCGGCCGAGCGGCGGGAGCCTTGCGGTGTCGCCGTCGGGGTCACCCGGTAGGCGACCGGCGATCCAGCCGTCCACGGGCGCGCCACGCGACACCATGCCGCGGCGCAGGACGCCCTCGTAGCGGAAGCCGGCCTTCTCGGCGACCCGGCGAGACGCCAGGTTGCCGACCTCGGCCAGCCACTCGAGTCGAGCGGCCCCGAGCGCGGCGAAGGCCCAGCGGCACACCGCGCCGAGCGCCTCGGCGGTGACGCCCTGCCCGCGGCCGGCCGGCCGGCACCAGTACGCCACGTCCCACACCCCGTCGTCGCAGCCCGGCCGCAGCGTGACGCCGGCAAGCACCTCCGACGTGGTGCTGCTGCAGACCGCCCAGCCCAGCGAGCTGACGGCCGCCCAGCCCTCTGGCGCCTCCTGCCGGACGAACTGCTCGGCGTGCTCGGACAGGTACGGGTCGGGCCACGAGGTCCAGCGACGCACCTCGGGGTCGGCGCCCGTCTCGAGCAGCACCGCCTCGTCTCCCGGCTGCCACGGGCGCAGGTGCAGGCGGCCGGCGTTGATCTCGACGGGGTCCACGCGAGGAGTGTGCCCGGGCACGGACCTCGATCGCGAACCGTTCGCTCGGGCAGAACCGCCTACGATGCCCAGGTCGTACGACGCCCCCTTGTTCGAGGAGATGCACCGACCGTGGTCCTGCAGAAGCTGCTCCGTGCCGGCGAGGGCAAGATGGTCCGCCGGCTCAAGGTCGTCGCCGACGCCGTCAACCGCGTCGAGCCTGATTTCGTCGACCTGACCGACGCCGAGCTGCGGGGCGAGACCGACATCTTCCGCAAGCGCCTCGCGGACGGCGAGACCGTCGACGACATCCTCGTCGAGGCGTTCGCGGTGGCCCGCGAGGGCGCGCGCCGCACGCTCGGCCAGCGCCACTTCGACGTCCAGGTCATGGGCGGCGCGGCGCTGCACATGGGCAACATCGCCGAGATGCGCACCGGTGAGGGCAAGACGCTGACCTCGACGCTGCCCGCCTACCTCAACGGCCTGACCGGCGACGGCGTCCACGTCGTCACGGTCAACGACTACCTCGCCCGGCGTGACGCCGAGTGGATGGGCCGGGTGCACCGCTTCCTGGGGCTGTCGGTCGGCGTCATCCTCGCCAACGAGCGGCCGGAGGTGCGCCGTCCGTCGTACGCGTGCGACATCACCTACGGCACCAACAACGAGTTCGGCTTCGACTACCTGCGCGACAACATGGCGTGGAGCGCCGAGGAGCTCGTCCAGCGCGGCCACCACTTCGCCATCGTCGACGAGGTCGACTCGATCCTCATCGACGAGGCCCGTACCCCGCTCATCATCAGCGGCCCGGCGGACCAGGCGACGAAGTGGTACGAGGAGTTCGCGCGGATCATGCCGCGCCTGGTGAAGGACGTCGACTACGAGGTCGACGAGAAGAAGCGCACCGTCGCGATCACCGAGTCGGGCGTGGAGAAGGTCGAGGACCAGCTCGGCATCGAGAACCTCTACGAGGCGGTCAACACGCCGCTCGTCGGCTACCTCAACAACGCCATGAAGGCGCGAGAGCTGTACCGCAAGGACAAGGAGTACGTCGTCATCGACGGGGAGGTGCTGATCGTCGACGAGCACACCGGCCGCGTGCTGGCCGGCCGCCGGTACAGCGAGGGCATGCACCAGGCCATCGAGGCCAAGGAGCAGGTCAAGATCAAGGACGAGAACCAGACCCTCGCCACGATCACGCTGCAGAACTACTTCCGCCTCTACACCAAGCTCGGCGGCATGACGGGTACGGCGTCGACGGAGGCCGCCGAGTTCAGCCAGACCTACGACCTCGGCGTGGTGGAGATCCCGACCAACCGCGACCCGAAGCGCATCGACGAGGCCGACGTCGTCTACAAGAGCGAGCAGGCGAAGTACGACGCGGTCGTCGAGGACATCGCCGACAAGCACGAGGCGGGGCAGCCGGTGCTCGTCGGGACGATCTCGGTCGAGAAGAGCGAGCTCCTCTCGACGCTGCTCACGCGCCGCGGGATCCCCCACGAGGTCCTCAACGCCAAGCAGCACGACCGCGAGGCCACGATCGTCGCGCAGGCCGGCCGCAAGGGCGCCGTCACGGTCGCGACCAACATGGCCGGCCGCGGCACCGACATCATGCTCGGCGGCAACCCCGAGCACATCGCCGCCGACGAGCTGCGCTCGCGCGGGCTGTCGCCGGTCGACACCCCGGAGGAGTACGAAGCGGCCTGGCCCGACGCGCTGGAGCGGGCCAAGGCGTCGGTGAAGAGCGAGCACGAGGAGGTCGTCGGGGCCGGTGGGCTGTACGTCCTCGGCACCGAGCGTCACGAGTCGCGCCGCATCGACAACCAGCTGCGCGGCCGCTCCGGGCGTCAGGGCGACCCGGGTCTGTCCCGCTTCTACCTGTCGCTGGGCGACGACCTGATGCGGCTGTTCAACGCCAACGCGGTCGAGATGATCATGGACCGGCTCAACATCCCGGACGACGTCCCGATCGAGTCGAAGATGGTCAGCCGCGCGATCCGCTCGGCGCAGTCGCAGGTCGAGTCGCAGAACTTCGAGATCCGCAAGAACGTCCTGAAGTACGACGAGGTGCTCAACCGCCAGCGCACGGTCATCTACGACGAGCGCCGCAAGGTGCTCAACGGCGCCGATCTGCACGAGCAGATCGCCCACATGGTCGACGACGTGGTGGAGGGGTACGTCCTGGCCGCCACGGCCGAGGGCTACCCGGACGACTGGGACCTCGAGCAGCTGTGGACCGCGCTCAAGACGCTCTACCCGATCAGCCTGTCGCTCGAGGACTACGACCAGGACCGCGACGCCCTCTCCGCCGAGGGGCTCATCGAGGACATCCAGGCCGACGCGCGTTCCGCCTACGCCACCCGCGAGGCGTCGCTCGGGCTCAGCCCGTCCGGCGAGCCGCTCATGCGCGAGCTGGAGCGTCGCGTGCTGCTCTCGGTGATGGACCGCCAGTGGCGCGAGCACCTCTACGAGATGGACTACCTGCAGGAGGGCATCGGCCTGCGGGCGATGGGACAGCGGGATCCGCTGGTGGAGTACCAGCGCGAGGGCTTCGACATGTTCCACTCCATGATGGACGCCATCAAGGAGGAGGCCGTCGGCTTCCTCTACAACGTCGAGGTGACCGTGCCCGCGGCGCCGCCGGTGCCGACCGGGCTCGTCGCGACCGGGCCGGGCGAGGCGCCAGGCGAAGTGCAGGTCGAGCGGCTCAGCCCCGAAGACGGCGGTCCGGTGCCGTTCGGCGGCGGTGCTCGCGGCGACGCGACAGCGGCCGCCGAGGCGCAGGACGGTGGCGCCGCCGAGGACAGCGCTACGGCAGGCGACGGTGACGGTCAGCAGCCGCCGGCTCCGACCGGTGGCGTGCTTCCCGAGGGCTTCGGTCGTCCGACCCGCCCCGCGACCATGAAGTACACGGCGCCGACGCTGGACGCGGCTCCCGGCACGACGGGAGTCACGACTTCCACGGACACGGAGCCCGGTGTCGACGGCGAGGCGGCGCAGAGCCGCAACGACCTGTGCGCTTGCGGCTCGGGGCGCAAGTACAAGCGCTGCCACGGAGGTCAGCGCTCCTGAGCCCGCACCGCACCCGGGATCCAGCGCAGCTCGAGGGCTAGCGCCCCGACGTCGTACGCCGGGGTGGGGGGCGAGCCGGGCGCCGACCGGTCACAGCCCCGCGAGCTCGGTGCACGACCAGCGGCCCCGCACGCCCTCCATCCGGAAGGCCAGCGCTGAGGTGCGCCCGTCGCGGTGCACCGTGGCGCAGACCTCGGCCACGCCCTCGTCGCGGGCCTGCACGTGCAGGCTGCGCACGGCAGCGCCGGTCGGCCGCGGCCCGGTCGCGCGCGGCGCGCCGTGGACGACCTGCTCGAGCCGGTCGTAGAGCTCCAGGCTCGTCGTCCGTCGCAGCTGGGACAGCGGTCGGACGCCGGCGAGCACCTCGAGCAGTCCCTGCGCGAGGGCGTGAGCCACGGGCCGGGCCGCGGGGAGCTGGTCGAGCGGGGTCCGCTGGTCGAGCTCGTCGTCGTCCTGGTCGACGGCCGGACGGCGCGTGCCGGGCGCCAGCAGCAGCGCGGGCACCGGCACGAGGCGCAGCGGCGTCAGCGACCGGAGAGGTCCGAGCGGGCGGGTCGCCGCCGGGGGTGCCGTCCCCGGCAGCTCGTCGTCGTAGGGCGGTTCGCTGACCGGTACGGGGAGCAGGCGCAGCGTCGTCGTCGGGCCCGGTGCGGTCAGGGGGGCGGGCAGCAGCTCAGGGGACAGGGCGGACATCGGAGTCCTTCGGGTCGGTGTGGCGTCGGGGTGGGGCGCGGTCGGCTCAGGCGGTCGGGGTCAGGTGGTCGGCCCAGGCGCTCGGGCTCAGAGGTCAGCTCAAGACGGTCGGCTCAAGGCGGTCGGCTCAGGAGGTCACCGGCTCACGTGGCGGCGGGCGGGGTGAGGTGGCTACCGGGCCTCAGGAGGTCCGGGTCCTCGCCGACGAGCTGGCGGTTGGCGGCCCACCACAGCGGCCACGCCGCGGCGACGTCGCGCACCGTGGCCGAGGCGCCTGCTGCCTGCAGGTCCCGACGGGCGATGGCCCACAGCGAGTCCCCGGGGCGCACGACGACGGCCGTGGTGGCGCGTCCCGGTGCCGCGGTGCCCTGACCGGTGGCGGGGCTCAGGGGTGCTGCTGAGCCCGACGTGGGCGGGTCGCTGGAAGAGGGCGCCGCTTGCCCGGGGGGAGGCTCGGCGGTCGCCGGCTGCGTCGGCGCACTGGAGCGGTGGTGGGACGGGCTGGGAGCTGCCGCGGAGGCGGCCGGAGCTGCGGCTGCGGCAGGACTGACCGCCTTCGCCGTCGCCGTCGGGTGGGTGCTGGCGGTGGTCGTAGCGGTCGTCGAGGGGACCGCCACCTCGCTGGTCGGCCAGTCGAGGCGCAGCGGTGGGGCGCCGACCGGCTCGGCGTCGACGCTGCTGGCGGTGAGGTGGTCCGCGGTCGGGACCGCGGCATGGGCTGCTGTCGACAGCCCCACCGTGCCGACCGCCACGGTCAGCCCGAGGGCCAGCTCGACGGCCCGGCGGATCGCCGCAGGGGCGATCCTGCGGCTCAGCACCGAAGCCACTTGGCCGCACAGACCGGGGCGCGCCCCCAGCGCGGTGACGAGGACCAGCAGGCCGAGCCAGACGGCGAGCCCCCACGCGAGCAGCGCCGCGACCGCGACGAGCGGTGCGGTCGGGTCCGACCCGGCTGTGGTGTGCGCCAGGTCCGCCAGCGCCTCGCCCGGGGAGGGCGCGGCGACCAGGAGGGCTCCGGCTGCGGCGGCAGTCCACCCGGCGGTGCGGACTCGCGGGGACAGGCTCACGGGTGCTCCTCGGGTCTCGGACGATGTAATGACATGCGTTTGCTTGTGTTTGCGTTCGTACAGGGTCGCTCGTCTGCTGTCAAGACCACTTGCGCTTCCCGACGGGAGGCGGCAGGGTGCGCGATGTGCGCTGGCGAGGCTTGTTCGACGATCTGGAGGCGCAGTTCGACCAGGCCGAGGCGCAGGAGCTCGCCGGCGAGGTCGCAGACCGGACGCGACGCGAGGCTGCCCTCGTGCGTCTCGTCGACCGGCTGCGGCCGGCGATCGGGGCGCGGGTGGCCGCGGAGGTGCTGGGGTCAGGCGTGCTGCGCGGCCGCCTGGTGGACGTCGGGCCCGACTGGCTCCTGCTCGAGGAGGACGCCGGCCGTGAGCTGCTCGTGCCGCTGGTCGCCGTGCTCGGCCTCAGCGGCCTCGGGGCCGGCTCCGCGGTCCCCGGCTCGGAGGGAGTCGTGGCCCGGCGTCTGGACCTGTCGTGGGCGTTGCGAGGACTGGCCCGTAGCAGGACGGGCGTGGCGCTCGTGCTGGTCGACGGGGCGGTCGTGACCGGCACGCTCGACCGGGTCGGGGCCGACCACCTGGACCTGGCAGAGCACGGGCTGGGGGAGGCCCGCCGTCCGGGGGCCGTGCGTCAGGTCCGGCTGGTGCCGCTCACCGCTGTCGCCGTGGTGCGCAGCGGCTGACCCAGCCGCGGGTCGGAGGCTCGGATGGGCCGAGTCAGTCCGCCTCTACGCCGGCCTCGTCGCGGCCGAGCGGGTGGGCGGAGACGAACGCCTTGGTCTCGGCGTAGCACCGCTGGATGTAGTCCTCCAGCGCGCTCCGCTCGACGCGCCACTGACCCCGCCCGCCGATCTTGATGGCCGGGAGCTCGCCGGAGCGCACCAGGGCGTAGGTCTGCGAGCTCGAGATGTTGAGGACCTCTGCCACGTCCGACAACTGCAGGAAGCGCTCGCCTGCCATGGGGTCCCTCCGGTCGGTCCGAGCGGTCTACCTGACGCCGGCCCCGCGGTCGGCCCACGGGGGAGCGCGCCGCGCCGTCCTTCGTCGGAGGCGAGTCTGCCACCGCCGGACCGGCACGCGCCCTGCTGTCCACACCGGCGCTCCGCGCGGTGCACAGCGGCCTGCCTGTGGACAGGTGGTGGTGCCCGCGACCGGTGCTGCGACGATGTCGCACCGTGTTGCACGGCCGGTCCGTGCTGGTGCCCCAGGAGGAAGCCTTGTCCGACAGCCCAGCCTCGCCGAGGGCGAGCCGACTCACGGCGCCCGGATGGCTCGACGGACGGCTCGTGCTGGGCGTCCTGCTCGTGCTCGTCAGCGTCGTGGTCGGCGCCCGGGTGCTCGCCACGGCAGACCGCAGCCAGCTCGTCTGGGCGACCACGGGAGACCTCCAGGTCGGCAGCGAGCTGACCGCGGCCGACCTGGAGCCGGTCCGGGTCCGGCTGTTCGACAGCGCCGGTCGCTACCTCGACGCGAGCACGCCGCCACCGGTCGGCTACACGGTCCGGCGGGCGCTCGGCCGCGGCGAGCTGCTGCCCGACGACGCGCTGGTGCTCTCCGAGGACGGTGTCTACCGCCTCGTGACCGTGCCTCTGGAGGCCGGCCACTTCCCGCCCGACCTCGCCGACGAGCAGGAGGTCGACGTCTGGCTCACGCCGGCGCGGTCCCCGGGCGCGGCCCCGGCCCCGGCTCCATCGGCCCCCGCCGACCTGGGCGGCAGCTCACCCCAGCTCGAGCTGCGCGGCGCTCAGGAGGTGCTGCTGCGCGTCGCTGTGGCCTCGGCGCCGCCGGCCGACGCCTTCCGCAGCGGCAGCACCACCTCGCCGGTCGTGCTGCGGGTCCGCAAGGTCGACGTCGAGCCGCTGCTGTCGGCCATGTCGCTGGGCCGGCTGGACCTCGTGCGGGTCCCGCGCAACGCCGAGCCGGCCGTGCCCGCCGCCGTCGGCGCCTCGTGATGCCGGTCCCGGTGCTGACGGCGGTCTCGGACGCCGTCTGGGAGGCCGAGCTCGTGGTGGCGCTGGAGCGGGGCGACCTCGGAGTGGCGGTGGTGCGGCGCTGCGTCGACCTGGCCGACCTGCTGGCGACCGCGGCGACGGGCCAGGCGCGGGCGGCGCTGCTGTCGGCGGACCTGCGCCGGCTGGACCGGGACGCGCTCGGTCGCCTGGCGCTCGCGGGGGTGGCCGTGGTCGGCCTCGTGGCCCCGGGCGACGAGCAGGCCGAGCGCCGGCTGCGCCAGCTCGGCGTCGACCACGTCCTGCCGTCCGACAGCCCGCCTGAGGAGCTGTCGCAGGCCGTGCTGCTCGCCGTCAGCAGCGCCGTCGTCCCGACACCGGGCCAGCGGGCCGGTCTGGGCGACCCGCGGGAGGCGCTCACGACGGCCGCCGGTGGCGAGCCCGAGCCGGCACCGCCGGCAGCCGGCGGAGGCCGGGTCGTCGCCGTGTGGGGGCCGACCGGCGCCCCGGGGCGCACGACCGTGGCGGTCACGCTCGCCAGCGAGCTCGCGGCGCTGGGGAGCGCCACCCTTCTCGTCGACGCCGACGTCTACGGCGGGGTCGTGGCGCAGGTGCTCGGCCTGCTCGACGAGGCGCCGGGCCTGGCCGCTGCGGCGAGGCTGGCCAACAACGGCTCCCTCGACCTGCCTGCCCTCGCGGACCTGGCGCGCTCCGTGACGCCCACGCTCCGGGTGCTGTCCGGCATCGCCCGCGCCGACCGCTGGCCCGAGCTGCGCCCCGGTGCGATCGAGGTGGTCCTCGAGCTGGCACGGTCGCTCGCCGCGACCACCGTGGTCGACTGCGGCTTCAGCCTGGAGCAGGACGAGGAGCTGGCCTACGACACGGCCGCGCCCCGCCGCAACGGCGCGACGCTGACGGTCCTGGAAGCGGCCGACACGGTTTACGCAGTGGGATCGTGCGACCCGATCTCGCTCCAGCGGCTCGTCCGCGGCCTCGCCGAGCTGCGTGAGGCCGTCCCCGGCGTGCAGCCGGTGGTGCTCGTCAACCGGCTGCGCGCCAGCGGTGTGCCCGGCGACGCGGAGAAGGAGGTGCGGGCGGCGCTGTCCCGCTACGCGGGCGTCGACGACGTGCGCTTCGTCCCGCTCGACGTCGCCGGGGTGGACAGCGCGCTCGCCACCGGTCGGACCCTCGGGGAAGCCGCCCCCGCGTCCCCGACCCGGCTGGCCCTCGCGTCGCTGGCGGCCGGCCTCCTGGGAGTCGCCCGCCGAGGTCGTCCCCGGCGACGGGTGCTGTCCCGCCGCTGAGGTCCCGGCGCTGAGGTGCGCGGCACCGAGGTGGTGCGGCGCCGAGGTGCCCGACGCTGGGGTGCCCGAGACCGAGGTGGTCCCGACACCGAGGTGGTGCCGCGCCGAGGTGGTGCAATGGCAGCTCCGCACGTCCCGGGGGAGGCAGCCCGCATGACCACGCCGACGCTCGAGCCGTACGACGTCAGTCCGCGACGGGTGCTCGCGGTCGTCGCGCACCCCGACGACCTGGAGTACGGCGCGGCCGCGCTGGTCGCCCGCTGGACCCGGGCGGGCGCCGAGGTCGTCTACTGCCTGGTGACCCGCGGCGAGGCCGGCATCGACGCGATGGAGCCGGCCGAGTCGGCGCGCGTCCGCACCGCCGAGCAGGTCGCCAGCGCGGCGGTCGTCGGGGTCCCGACGGTGGAGTTCCTCGACCACCCGGACGGGACGATCGAGTACGGCCTGCCGCTGCGCCGTGACCTCGCAGCGGCGATCCGCCGCCACCGCCCGGACACGCTGCTGCTGTTCAACCACCGCGAGACGTGGGGGCCGGGCCGGCTCAACTCTCCCGACCACCGCAACGTCGGGGCGGCAGCCCTCGAGGCGATCGGGGACGCCGGCAACCGGTGGATCTTCCCGGACGCGGGGCCGCCGCACGGCGGGGTGCGCCGGGCGCTGGTGGCCGGCTCGCCGCAGGCGACGCACGCCATCGACGTGACGGACACGGTCGACCTCGCGGTCGCGTCGCTCGAGGAGCACCGGGCCTACCTCGAGGGGCTGGGCGACCACCCGATGGCAGATCCGGAGACGATCCGCGACTGGCTGGAGCTGGCCGGTCGGCAGTTCCAGGGCCGGGGCGCGGCGGTCGGCTTCGAGCTGTTCGAGTTCTAGGTCGTACGCCCCGAGCGGCGTTCCCCCTGGTGAGCCACGAAAGCGCGTGGGACACCAGGGGGTGGCTGTCAGCCCTTCGTGTACTTGCCGAGCTCCTGGCGGGCGACGGAGCGGATGTGCACCTCGTCCGGTCCGTCGGCGAGCCGGAGGGTGCGCAGTCCGGCGTACATCCGGGCGAGCGGGAAGTCGTTGCTCACGCCGGCTCCGCCGTGCACCTGGATGGCACGGTCGATGACGTTGAGCGCGATTCGAGGAGCGATGACCTTGATCGCGGCGATCTCGGAGCGCGCGCCCTTGGCGCCGACCTTGTCGATCAGGTCGGCGGTCTTGAGCACCATGAGGCGGGCCTGGTCGATCTCCATGCGGGACTCGGCGATCTGCTCGCGCACGACGCCCTGCTTGGCGAGCTCCTGGCCGAAGGCGACGCGGGAGACGGCCCGCTCGCACATCAGCTTGAGCGCGCGCTCGGCGGCGCCGATGGCGCGCATGCAGTGGTGGATGCGGCCGGGTCCGAGCCGGGCCTGGGCGATCATGAAGCCGTCGCCCTCGTTGGCGACGAGGTTGGACGCGGGCACCCGCACGTCGGTGAACTGCACCTCGCCGTGCCCGTGCTGGTCCTGGTAGCCGAAGACCGGCAGCGCCCGGACGATCTCCACGCCGGGGGTGTCCCGGGGGACGAGGATCATCGACTGCTGGCGGTGCACCGACTCGCTGGTGTCCGTCTTGCCCATCAGGATCATGATCTTGCAGCGCGGGTCGTTGATCCCCGTGGTCCACCACTTGCGGCCGTTGATGACGTAGTCGTCGCCGTCCCGGACGATCTTGGTCGCGATGTTGGTCGCGTCCGAGGAGGCGACGGCCGGCTCGGTCATCGCGAAGGCCGACCGGATCTGGCCCTCCATGAGCGGCTCGAGCCACTGCGACTTCTGCTCGGCGGTGCCGAACATGTGCAGCACCTCCATGTTGCCGGTGTTGGGTGCGTCGCAGTTGATCGCCTCGGGGGCGATGTGGGAGGCCCAGCCGGTGATCTCGGCGATGGCGGCGTACTCGACGTTCTTCAGGCCCGAGACGTCGGGGAGGAACAGGTTCCACAGGCCGCGGCGGCGTGCCTCGGCCTTGAGCTCCTCGACGACGGGCGGCAGCGTGTGGTCCTCCGGTCCCATCTTCGTGCGGTACTCCTCGTAGGGCGCCTCGGCGGGGAGCACCTGGGTGTCCATGAAGTCCTGCATGCGGCCGATGAGGTCCTGCGCCTTGCTCGAGTGGTCGAAGTCCACGGGGAGGAGCCCTTCTGGGGGGGGAGCGGTGGGGGTCTGCGGTCGCGGGTCAGTCGTCGCGGGTGGAGTGCCAGTGTGCCCGGGGCCCTGGAGCGGCGCGGAGCCGCCTGCCCTGCGCTGTGTGACCATGGCCGACGACGCGGCTCCGACCCCCGGTGCCGACGCGGCGGCACGAGGAGCCCAGCGCATGGCGGACCGGCTCAGCCCCCTCGACGTCTCCTTCCTCTACATGGAGACGCCGACCACGGCGATGCACGTCGGGGGCGTGGCGACGTTCGAGCCGCCCGAGGAGGGCTTCGACTACGACCGCCTCGTGGACCTCATCTCCGAGCGGATCGCCCTCGTGCCGCGCTACCGCCAGCGGGTCAAGGTCGTCCCTGGCCGCCTCGCCAATCCGGTCTGGGTGGATGACCAGGACTTCGACGTCACCTACCACGTACGCCGCAGCGCGCTGCCCCGCCCGGGCAGCGACGCGCAGCTGCGCGAGCTGGTCGGCCGGCTGATGGCACGTCAGCTCGACCGCAACCGCCCGCTGTGGGAGATCTACCTCGTCGAGGGGCTCTCCGAGGGTCGGGTGGGCATCATCACCAAGACCCACCACGCGATGGTGGACGGCGTCTCCGCGGTCGACATCGGCACCGTCATGCTCGAACTCACCCCGGAGCCCCGCGAGGTGCCGGCCGACGACTGGAGCCCCACCCGGGCACCCGGCCCCGCCTCGTTGATGGTGGGGGCGGTCACCGACCTGGTGAAGCGCCCCACGCAGGCGCTCGACACGGCGCGCTCGGCCGTCGTCGACGCCCGCGCGACGGCCGGCAAGGCGGCCACCGTCGCGAGCGGGGTGATGCAGTCCGTCGTCTCGATGGCGCGGCCCGCCCCCGACTCCCCGCTCAACGTCCGCATCGGCGAGCAGCGCCGCTTCGGGATGGCATCCACCGAGCTCGACGACTACCGCAAGGTCCGGGCCGCCCACGGCGGGACGGTCAACGACGTGGTCCTCGCCACGGTCACGGGAGCCCTCCGCGCGTGGCTGCTGACCCGCGGCGAGCCGGTCAAGCCGTCGACGGTGATCCGCGCGATGGTGCCCGTCTCGGTGCGCACGGAGGGCTCGACCGCCGGCAACCGCGTCTCCTCGTACTTCGTCGACCTGCCCGTTGGCGAGGGCAACCCGGTGGTCCGGCTGCACCAGGTGAGCTTCGGCATGCGCGGCCACAAGGAGTCGGGGGAGTCCGTCGGCGCGGACGCGGTCGTGCAGATGTCGGGCTTCGCGCCACCGACCATCCACTCGCTGGGGGCGCGGCTCGCCTCGGGCATGACGCGACGGCTGTTCAACCTGGTCGTCACCAACGTCCCCGGGCCGCAGTTCCCGCTGTACGCCGCCGGCGCGCGGATGCTCACGATGTACCCCGTGGTGCCGCTCGCGAAGGGCCAGGCCGTCTCCATCGGCCTGACGTCGTACGACGGTGGGGTCTACTACGGGCTCAACGCCGACCGCGACGCGATGCCCGACGTCGACGTGCTCGCCTCGTTGATCGAGGAGTCGTTGGCCGAGCTGGTGGGAAGCACCCGACCATGACCTCTCGTGGCGTGGTGCTCGGTGCTGGCGGTGTCCTCGGTGCGGCGTGGACCATCGGCGCCCTCGCAGCCCTGCGGGAGCACGACGGCCTGGACCCCCGGGAGGCCGACGTCCTCGTCGGCACCTCGGCCGGGTCGGTGCTCGCGTCGTTCCTCGGCTGCGGCATCGGGGTCGACGTGCTGCTGGACCATCAGCGCGGGATCGTCAGCGAGGACGCCCCGGACATCAGCTACGACCCCGACGCCGAGGGCGCCCGCCCGCCGCTGCCCCGCCCGGGCATCGGCTCGCCCCGCGGCGTGCTCCAGACGGCGCTGCGGCCGTGGAAGGTCACCCCGATGGGTGCGCTGTCGGCCGTGCTGCCGCAGGGCCGCGGCTCGCTCGAGCCGATCGGGCGCCTGGTGGACGCCGTGTGCCCGGCCGGCGCGTGGGCCGGCCACCCGCAGACCTGGATCGTCACGATGGACTACGACAGCGGCCGTCGGGTCGTCTTCGGCCGCGACGGCGCGCCCCACGCCGGTCTCCACGTCGCGGTCCAGGCCTCCTGCGCGATCCCCGGCTGGTACACCCCCGTCCGGATCGGCGACCGCCGCTACGTCGACGGCGGCGCCTGCTCGCCGACGTCACTCGACCTGCTGGCCGGGCTGGAGCTCGACGAGGTCGTGGTCCTCGCGCCGACCACGTCGCTGGACTACGACGCCCCCGCGACGTTCGCCGGGCGGCTCGAGCGGCGCTTCCGGCGGCTCGCCACCAAGCGCCTGCTCGGTGAGCTGAAGAAGGTGAGCAGCACCGGCACCCGCGTGACGCTGCTCGGTCCCGGAGCGGAGGACCTGGCAGCCATCGGCGCCAACCTCATGGACCCGAGCCGCCGCGAGCACGTCCTCGACACCTCGCTGCGCACCACGCGGGCCGTGCTCCAGGCGCCCTCGCTCGCCGCCTGACTGTCACTGGGTGGCTGGCAGCCGGCTGATCGGGTGCGGCAGGCTGTGGTCATGCGCGTCTACCTGCCGTCCACCCTGTCCGGTCTGCGCACGCTGCTCGACGCGGGGGAGCTCGGAGCGCCGCCGGTCCCCGGCTTCGCCGTCACGCCGGCCCTGCGCGAGTGGTACGCCGAGGGCGACGACGAGGAGCTGGAGTACGCCGCGATGACCCTCGCGGCGCGGGCGTCTGTCCGCCTGCTGGACCGCGAGCTGGTCCTCGACCCGACGGCTGCGGCGCGCCGGGTGGTGGTCGTCGCGGAGGTGACGGCCGTGGAGCCGGCGCCCGACGTCGACCGGGCGGCCGTGCGGGTCCTGGAGCCGGTGCCGCTGCGCCTGGTGCAGGCGGTCCACGTCGACGGCCCCGGCGCGGCGGCCGACGTGCGCGCGGCGGCCGAGCAGCTCGTGGAGGCCGACCTCGGCAGCGAGGACGCCGCCTTCGTCGTCGAGCAGGCCGAGGGCCACGAGCTCCAGTGGTACGCCACGCAGGAGATCGGCCCGCTGCTCGAGCTGGGGTGAGCGCCGACCCCGCGCTCGAGCGAGCGGCGGCCGCCGCCCTGGCGACCCGCTACCAGGGGCTCCCGGACGGGCAGGCCGTCGATCGGGGCGGGTGGTCCGTGCTGAGCTGGCCGCGACGGCCGCAGGCGGCGTGGGCCCACCGCGTCGTGGCGCTCGGCCCGGTGAGCGGTGCGTCCCTCGACACCGCTCTCGACGGGCTCCCCGGGCTGCCTGTCCTCGCCTGCGTGCCGGACGGCTGGCTCGACGGCTCGGAGCTCTCCCGGCGCGGCTTCGACATGCCCGTGCGGCTGGTGCGGCTCCTCGCGCCGGCGGCCGCGATCCAGTCGGCGCCCCGGGACCCAGGCTGGATCGAGATGGTGGGGCCGCAGGGCGGCGGTGAGGTGAGCGCCGTCGGTCGCGCCGGGGGCGGACCGGAGGAGCCGTGGTGGTGGGTGGCCCCGCTCGGCGCCGCCGGCTGGACCCAGCTCGTGGCCTACGACGGGGACGACCCCGTCGCCACGGGCGCGGTGCACGTCGCCGGGCAGGTGGGTGCGCTGGACGGCGTCACCGCCGTCCCCGGGGAGCGCGGTCGGCTCGCTGGGACAGCGGTGGTCCGGCGGCTCGTCCAGCTCGCGACGGAACGCGGGGCGGAGCGGGTGACGGTCGCAGCAGAGCCCGGCACGCCCCACCACGGCGACCTGCTCGACGTCGGCTTCGCCCCGGCGTACGGCCTCGGGCAGTGGTCGCGGTCGGACGGGACCCGAGGAGCCGGTGCGCAGGCGGCACCCGGGCGCCAGACCTAGAGTCTGCGCGTGGGTCGAGCGAGCTGGCGCTGGGCGGTCACGGCCGCTCTCGTGGCCGTGCTGGTCGCCCTGCCGAGCCTCGCCGGTGCCCTGCCGGCGCAGGGGACCGACGCGTCGCCCGAGGAGCTGCTGGCGAAGGTGCGCGTCTCGACCGTCGTGGGGTGGTCCGGCTACGGCGAGAGCCGCGGCTCCCTGGTGCTGCCCGACGTGCGGGAGCTGGCGCAGCTGCCCGGCCTGCTCGGCGGCGCCACGCGCACGAGGGTCTGGTGGCGGGGGCCGCAGGACTGGCGGGTCGACGCGCTGTCGCTCGTGGGCGAGACCGACACGAC
>Ga0136611_10001095_pt1 | contig 18567 bp, 13 predicted proteins | sample AntDrymUQ2232306_2_FD_106645 | JGI IMG/M metagenome (GOLD analysis project Ga0136611, IMG submission 106645) | Polar desert sand microbial communities from Dry Valleys, Antarctica - metaG UQ223 (23.06) | ecosystem: Environmental > Terrestrial > Soil > Desert | place: Antarctica: Dry Valley...
CCCATGGAAAATACTGCTGCGATTTTGCTCCGGAAGACCAAGCTGACGGAAACCAGTCTCATCCTGACCTGGCTGACTGAAACACAGGGAAAACTGAAGACGGTCGCGAAGGGCGCGCGGCAGCCCAAGAGTCGGTTCGCCGGCCGGGCTGACCTTTTCTTTGAATGCGAGATTCAATTCAGCCGCAGCCGCCGGAGCGACTTGCACATTCTGCGCGAGGTCGAGTTGCGTCACGCCCACGTCGGGATTCGCGCGGATTTCAGAATCGTGGAACTCGCGGCCTACTTCGTTGAGCTCATCGAACTGGTGACTGAACCGGATCGCCACGTGAGCGTGACGCAATTCGACCTCGCGCAGAATGTGCAAGTCGCTGCGACGGCTTCGGCTGAATTGAATCTCGCATTCAAAGAAGAGGTCAGCGCGGCCAGCGAACCGGCTCTTGGGCTGCCGCGCGCCCTTCGCGACCGTCTTCAATTTTCCTTGGGTTTCAGTCAGCCAGGTCAGGATGAGACTGGTTTCCGTCAGCTTGGTCTTCCGGAGCAAAATCGCAGCAGTATTTTCCATGGGGAAATTCCCACCTTGGCAGAACGCAACCTTCGTTCAAAAAGCGATTGCCGCGCCCGAACCGCTAGGATACGGGTGGCGCCCCCGCCGAAATCCCACTTTTCTGCCCATGAGCGACGCGACCACAGCCACTACTCCAAAGATCGACGCCACGAATATGCAAGCGTCCTACGCGAACGTTTGCCGGATCGCGCAGACGCCCAATGAGGTAATTATCGATTTCGGGCTGAACCCGAATTTTTTCGGGACCGTTCTCGACGAGCCGCTGAAGCTCGATCACCGGGTGATCATGTCGCACGATGCCGCCAAGCGGCTCTGCATCCATCTCACTGCGACGATCCAGAACTACGAGGCGCGTTACGGAACGATCGAACTGGACGTGGCCAAGCGGCTGAAAGCTCCGCAAGGAGCGCCGGCGAGTTAATCTCTGTGAGGCGCGACTCTCAAAGTCGGAGCAGCGGGAGTTCGGGGCGTCGAAAGAGAGGGCTGTCCGCTGTGCTTTCCACTGGGTGAGGGGCCGGTTGCCGACGGAGCGGCCACACCATAAAAATATTTTTCGTTCGCCCGCCCGCACTTCCTTGGCCGGGTGATAATAATTAAATTAACCCCTTGCACGTCATGCGCTCATCTCTTAACACTGCCCACCATCCTATGCCGCCCCTCCCTTTTTCCGGACTCCGAGTTTGTTCCTTGATTGAGCCGCTGGAAGCTCGCATTGCTCCAGCGACCATCTTCATCGGGGATGCGCGGGAGACCGTCCCGCCCGGCGGTGACACGCCAGTGGATACTGAATACCGGGAGCTGAACGTCACCGAATTCCAACAGAAACTTTTTACCGATACCTCATCTTCGACGGACGCGATTTCCGTCGCGGTCGACAGCCCTGCGACGAACAATACTTTTTTCCTGCGCCTTAGTGCCGGTGACCAGGTGCGGGCATTTACGAACGCGAGCAGTTATCGGGAACTGATTACCGTTTTCGAGGGAAGCGCCGTGGCGTTCTTCGTCGATTACAACGAGAATAATAACTACGATTCCGGCGAGTTCACTGGCTTGGCGTTAGGGAAAGACGCCCGGCTGAATGTCGCTGGCAACGTTCGCGGAGACATCGTCACGAATCTGGACGAAAAGGGCACCGCGACTTCGACAGACGACACCCTCGACATGAGCGGCCTCGTTTCGCGGGCACAGGGCATCGAGCGGGTGACGGTGACCGGTGGAAGCATTTTCGGCGATGTCGTCACTGACCCGATCACCAACGAGCAGGTAGTGCAGTATGCAAAGGTGCTCAGTGGCGGTTCGATCAATTCCCTCGTGATCAATGGCACCGTGGGAAGTGTGCTCGCGGGTAGCGCTGCCGATGGCGAGGCGTTCGACTTTTTCCCAGACCGCACCGATCTCAACAACACTCCGAACAACCCCGCCGACGATATTGTCCAACCGCAGCCGGGCGGTGGTGGGATCGTGACATTCTCGCTCTCGCCTGGTCAAAAAGGAGCCTCGATCACCAATACCACCGTCGATGGGCTTGCCGATCGGCTGGAAGCGGGCGCCGCAGGAGCGGGAGCAAAGGGCGGCAACGTCAATGGCGTGCGAATCACCAGCGACACCGATGGGTTCTCGATCCTCGCGGGAGCGGGCGGACCATCAGATCCCGGCGCCGCCAAACTGAAGGGCGGCGCGGGCGGGAACGTCAGTAACGTGATCATCGCGGGCTTAGTCGATGAATCGCCAAACAGCGCGGTCGGAGACACGTCCACCAGCCAGAACGGAATTGTCGTCGTCGCTGGTGCTGGCGGTGATGCTGCCAGCAGTGGCGTAGGGGGGAAAGGGGGAGGTGCTGCACGCATTTTTGTCGGTTTTGAAGTCAACAACGGAAACACCATCAACTCAGGCGATCTGCTTCAGGACTCCGTGCGGATTTCAGCGGGCGATGGCGGAGACGGGAGAATCGGCGCTAAAGGCGGCTCCATTGGCTCAGTCAAGGTGCGTGTTCAGACGGCCGACGTTGTCGGCGAAGAGGAAATCTCGATCAGTGCCGGCGATGGCGGAAACAACCTTGCCGCCGGGCGTAAAGCGGGAGCGGGAGCGGGCGGATCGCTCCGCGGCCTGGCGCTGCAGAACCAGGTTCTCACCGTCGATTCAGACATCCTTGTATCCGCTGGCGACGGCGGATTGACCAGCGGGACGAGCAAAGGCGCGAACGGGGGTTCGATCAGGGACACTACTTTGCTCGGCTCCGATGTGCGCGTGCTTGCGGGTGACGGTTCTGCTGGAACCACGGGCGGGAACGGCGGGAGGATCAAGGACCTCCAGCTTACCCGCGACGACGATATCCTCACGCGCAACGCCACCATTGATGCCGGGCGCGGCGGCAATTCCACGGCGGGCAAAGCCGGCAAGGGAGGGAATCTGGAAAACATCCGCTCCCTTTCTATTGACTTGGCAACTTTCGCTCTCAACTCCGGCACTCAGGGCGATGGCGGAACCAGTAGCGGTGGAAAGGGCGGAGCCGGGGGCAAGGTGTCAGGCGTCAGCTTGTTCGATACCGATACCGGTGCGAACGCGCGCGGCACCTTATTCGCAAGCGCGGGTTCGGGTGGAGCGGGATCCGCGGGCGGCGGAAAAGGCGGCAGCTTCACCAACGCAAACATCACCACGATCAACGCGAACATTGCCGTGACTGGCGGCAATGGCGGCAACTCGACAGGAGATGGCAAAGGCGGCAATGGCGGCGCAGTCACTTCCGGGCAGTTTACAGCGACTGGATCCGTTCCCGATCCAAGCATTCCCTTCCAAACTCTGCTCGTCTCCGGCACCGTCTCAGCCGGCGTCGGCGGGAGTAGTAACGGTGCTGGCGGGGCGGGCGGGATGGCAAAGCTGGTGAATATGAACGTGGAAGGGGATGGCTCTCTATTTGGAGGAAATGGCGGAGCGGGCCAGGCGGGCGCGGCGGGGAAGGGCGGTTCAATCATCACGTCGGGCGTCTTTGCTCGAGGTGCCAGCGAGCTGGACCCTGACGCGCCGCAGGTGTCCGACGGGGTTCTTCGCGCGGGTGACGCTGGCGCAACGGGATCAGAAGGCGCGAGCGGCGGGAGTATTCTCGGTAAGGCGGTCGGCGCCGGGTCGAAACCAGGGGGGAACCTTGCTGCCTTGCGCGCTGCGACCACTTTGACGGTTGAAGCCGGGGATGGCTCGAACGGAGGAAGCGGCGGGAGTATCAAGAAGTTCGCTTACGGCAGCGCCGCTACGGCGCTCACCCCGACGCCGTCCGGGAATATTGTCATTCAGGCAGGCAACGGTTCCGACGGCCCTACTTCTGCCGGCCGCGGCGGTTCGATCGTGAATGTGTTTGGAGCAGTGAGTTCCGGCCCCGGGTCAACGACCACTTTCCGAGCGGGAGACGGTGGCGGCTCAGCGCAACGGTCAGGAGCCGGTGGATCTTTGGGAGGCATTCTGCTGACGCTGGGCGGCGGCCCCGATGTGCTCCTGACGATGCAAGCGGGGGACGCGGGCGATTCCTCCAGCGCAGCCAAAGGCGGCAAAGGTGGCAATGTCCTCAACGTCGGAGTGATCGATTTGGATCCGACGACGAATTTCCGCAGTATCGCCGCGGGCAATGGTGGTGATGCTGGGGCTGTCGGTGGGCGGGGCGGCAGCTTGAAGAACCTGTTCATTCAAGATCACGATATCGGAGTCCGCACTGGCGAAGAGTTTGGCTACTCCACGATGGGCGGCCTATTTGCCGGGTTGGGTGGCGACGCTGCGCGGGATGGCGTCAATGGCAGCGTTTCCGGGGTCACGGCGAATGCGATCGCGAGCATCGTCGCTGGCCGTGCTGAGCAGGGTGGCCCGCCGCCTCAGCTGGTTCGGCGCGTCGACCATATCATTCTGAACGACGATAACCTTCTTCTGGAGCGAAACGGTGCCTTCCTTCCTGACGGCTCGTTCAATCCCGCGTATTACGCGATCGCGAATCTCGTCGGTGCGATTGTGAATATCACAACGCCCGACGCACGCTTCTTTCACTTCAACGAACTCAACGGACAACCCGGGTTCCAGGTCGGTGACATGCCGATCGACGGCATCCTGATGGCGGAAGTGCTTGATCAGAAAACGATCAACTTCATTCCTGAAGCGCGTCTCACGCTGAACCCGGAAGACGGCACGCAGGAGTTCTTCGACAACGACAACAAAGTTTAACTCAGCATTCACATGACTCATCTCCCTAAAAACAGCCTCGAGATTCTCGAGTCCCGGATCGCTCCGGCGTCGGCGATTGCGACCGCGCAGATCATCCCCGCGATTGTCGGCGGGCCGACCGTTCTGCATGCGGGTCAAGGCCTCGGGACCGCAGGGGCAAATTCTGGCACCTATCTACTTTACGTGGAGCAAGGGGACGCCTTGGTCTTCACCACGGACTTCAACAACAACGGTCTGGTCGACTTTAATGAGATCACCGGGATCTCCGCAGGCGACGGACTGCGCCTGACCAGCTTTGTGAACATCTATGGTGACATTGTCACGAACTTGGATGCGAACAACACGCTCACTGACTCTGACAATGACACGAGCAACAACGATCCTTTTCTCAAAGGCGACGGGCGTGTCCTTAAAAACAACACCATTGAGAAGATCGAGTTGCGCTCGCTGACGATCGACGACCTGTCGGATCAGAATAACGACGGAATTGTAGACCAGGCAGATATTGGCTTGCGCCTCGCGCTGAGTAGTTACTCCATCTTCGGGAGCGTCTACGCAGGGAAAGGCTTCGGAATCGAGGGGGACGCCACCAGCGGGCTGATCATTGATGATGCCGGTCGCGCAATTCAGGCGGCGGAGTTTGGCACAGGCGCCGGCTTCGATCTTTTCAAGGACTTCAAACCGAGCATCGGCGCGATTAAAACAGGGACGGCAGCCAACGGCGAATACTTCAGTTTCGGAATCTCTCAGAGAGACGATACGCAGGGGCTCTTCACTACTTTCGTGCCGCCGGCCGGCCAGAACGGCGGAGACATTGTCGGCGTGCGCTCCGTCGCCGTCGAGGCGGAGCCGACGACGTTCAACATGGGTGAGTTGATTGCAGGTGATGGCGGTCTGAGCGCGCGGGGGGGCAACATCACCGATGTGATCCTCAATACCGACACCGCCGGCGGTTATGTGGTGCAGGCTGGAAACGGCGGCCGCGGGCCGAGCGGCGGCGCTGGTGGATCAATCGTGAACTTCCAGGACCTTGGGTCCTTCACGAGTGAAGTGGTGATCCGCGCGGGCGATGGCGGTGCCGCGTCGACGGGTGTCGGTGGCGGTGGCGGATCGGTCTCCTTTGGCACGATGAATGTCTATGGTCGTCTCGCGATTACGACGGGCAGCGGCGGCGACGGGTTTACCGGCGGTGGCGCAGGTGCGAGCTTAACTAAGGGAGATATCACTGCGCCGGAGGGGGGCTCCGACTTCACGAGACTGATCGTCAGCTCCGTGCATGACTCGCCACATGATCCGGTGACGGGCCGGGCGACCACCACCCCACTGATCGGCAGGTCGCTGGCGCTGGACTTCGACCGCGATGGATTTGGTGACATGGTATATACGAGCGGCGAGCCAGATCAGTTGGTGGTCGATTTTGGAGACGGGCTCGGCGGGTTCCGCACTCCGGAGACGGCCCTGCCTGGCCAACTCACTCGTATGTATCTCGGAAGCTCATCTACCCCGGACGTGTTAACCGTCGGTGACTTCAACGGGGACGGGTTTAACGATATTGCCACAGGGTCACAGGACGCTGGCAACTTCGCCGGAATCCTCGTCTTCCTCGCAGCCACGGAAGATCGCGATCAGAATGGAATTCTCAGTGACGCGGAGGATGACAACGGCGACGGCATAGTGAACTTGCTCGGTTTCCAGGCGCCCCGTTATAGCGCCTTGCCAACCCTGCAAAGAGGCGATCCGGACGCCGGACTATTGTTTAACTCGCAGTTCTTCTTTCGACGTTCCGCTACCCCGATCACAGATCTTGAAGCGGGCGACTTCAACGGGGACGGGTTTACGGACCTGGCGGTCACGGCGACCTATGTCGCGCAGGATCCAGATCAGACGCTTACCCAAGTCCTGATCTTCATGACGGCGGAGCTTGAGGAGAATCTCACCTTCTTTGACCCGGCCAACAATGTTCGTCCGACGGGACAGTTCTATGGGAACTTCGGGACGAAGGCGGTCTCCGAACCACCTCAGCCGACCAACGCGTTTGCACCGTTCCTGGCTTTCGATGCAGGCACGGAATCGGCGATTGAAGCGACGGCAATGTCGAACACCGACGGCCGCGACGTCGTCGTCGGCGGAGCTGTTGGGTCGGGGATCTTGTATGTAGCCGACAACTCGAGCCCGAGCGCGTTGGGGCCAGCTGTCATCGATCGGGACATGCCGAGCGTCGATGTGGACCGCGGACCAGGACTTGCGCTGGTGACCCCAACGATTCGGGAGCTAACCGTTCACGACATCAATTCCGATGGTAACGCGGACTTCACCGCGATTTCTGAAACCCCAGCAGGCTTCGTCGTGGCTGCTCTTGGCAATGGGACAAGTTTTTCGACCGATTTGATCGGCGGAGGTGGGAACAACACTGGAGCGCTCTTGTTCCCGGAGGTCGGGCTTCTTTCGACCAACCCACTGGTAATCCGTAACGCGTCGAATGATGGCGATGGAGTGTTTGATGACGTCGTGATCGTCTTCCCGGATGTCAGGCCGTTCGGAACGTTCGTGTTCGAAATCAACGATGTGCCTGCAGGCACGAACTCGAGTGATCAACTAACTCTTGTCGCCGGTGTGAACCGCCTCGGGGTAGCGCTCGATATCTACTTCATCGACGCGACCTCCCCGAATGCCGGAAACTACCTCGTCGGGGAAGGAGCAACTGGCGACCCGGCCCTCATCCGGCGCGGTCCGCCTTTATATGATGTCGTCCGCGTCACCGAACCCGCCGTGTTGATTACCGCTGGAAGCGGCGGCGATGCACTAGTCGGGTTCGGGGGTGTTGGAGGAAGCATCGGCGACGAAATCGAACTCGTAACCACCATCGATCCGGACACGGGAATTATCACCCAAGACATCGTCGGCTCAATCAGCATCGTGCTACCGCAAAATCCGAACTACAGTGGCATCGTCGATCTGACGGGCGGAGAAGGCGGCAACGGGTTCTCCTTTGGGGGCAAAGGCGGCAGCGTTCGCGGATCCAGCGTCCGCTATGCGAGTGGCACCGGATTGTTCCACAGTGTTGTCTCTGCTTTCGGCGGTGACGGAGGCTTTGGAGTCGCCGGCCCGGGAGGATCTGGAGGTGACTTGGTCGCAAATTCGTTTGTGACCGGTCAACTTTTCATCGCCGGCGATGGCGGGCGGGGCACAATCGGTGGTGCGGGCGGATCAATCCTAGGGAACGAGGAAGCGGGCTTCTTCGACGCGGAAGATCTCTTCATCACATTGCTCGCAGGAGATGGCGGTAACGGTGTGAAGCTCGGGGGAGTAGGTGGAAATATCCGCAATTTCGTCGGCAACTTCGACTTCAATTTCGACGGGTTCGCGGGAGGGTTGTTAAGTTACACCGCCGGGGACGGGGGAAACGCCATCTCGGGTTCTGGTGGGCGCGGCGGTGATATCCTCAACAGTAGCCCTCTGGAAGGGGTCAATACACTGGCGGGCAACATCCGTCAGCAAGGTGGCCGGGGGGGTGACGGTCGGCATGGTGGAAACGGCGGCTCCGTGCGCGACTTCACCAACCGACCTTCGGAAACCGACAATCCTGCGGTGCTCGCATTTCTCGCCGGGGCAGGAGGCAACGCGACCACCGGCCGCGGCGGCAAGGGTGGAGACCTCGCAAACATCAACGTTCCGTCAGTAGGTAAGCCGAATATCTTCGGATCGGAGTTCGAGTCGACACAGCCTTACACCTTTAACCGCTTTCTGGCTGGAGACGGCGGGAACAGTGCCGGGGGTAAGGGAGGAAAGGGCGGGGCCGTTGTCAACATCACTACCTCGAACTCGGACAACCCGTTCGCCCTCGTCTCCGGAGCCGGTGGTTCCGGCCTCTACAAGGGCGGGACCGGCGGCTCAGTCAAAGACGTTACGGTCAATGTTGGCTCCGAGAGTTTCAACAAGGGCCTCGTGATTGCAGGGGCAGGCGGATCAGCAGCCGCGTTCATCCCTAATCGTTTCGATGGCACCACCAACCAGGATGAAAAGGCGTTCGGTGGACGCGTCGGAAAGGCTGGAACGGGTGGGAGCATTGTCGACTTTTCCCAAACGGGAACAATCGGCGCGAAGATCGACCTGATCGCGGGGAACGGTGGCGATACCATAAACTACGGAACCGTTGCTGATCGGAAGATCTTCGTGGGTAAAGGCGGCTCGATCATCAATGCGATACTTTCTGGAAACGCGGGTAACATCGATCCCGTGATCAGGCTAAATTCCTACAACGATGTGCTTGGTGGAGAAACGGTGCAGGAGTTTGTGCAAAACACCCTGAGAATCGAGGAGTCGATTTTCCCGATCGGCCCGGAGGTAATCAGCGATGCGGTCGGAATGGTTGGTGTCGTCGTCGGGTCAGCGGGCCGTTTGAAGGAAGCTCCGACAGGCTTCGGTGGAGGTGGAGAGACCATCTTCCGGTCGCAACCGGCAACGAACGGCATCAATGGAAGTCTGATCGGGTTAAGCGCCCGCAACATCGCTTCAGCGGTCGCTGGGGCAGTGGAACGCCTCGCGTCGATTCAAGTCGTGAGTGGCATCAATATCACGGGTGGGGGTGTCCTCGGGAAAGACTTCTCCGATGCGATTGATCCCACAAAGTATCGTGACCCGGAAGGGAACCCGGTGCCGGAACCGGTGCTTGACGGCAGCCTCGTAGATGGCGCGCTCGTCTACCAAAAATTCAAGAAGATCGCACCGACCGACACCTTGCCGATTGGACGCGTCTTCCAGCTCGGATAACACCTCGAGCGGACAGCCTTTCCCCCAAGAACCGGCGCATCTCGTCCATCGAGGTGCGCCGGTTCAATTTTTGCGGGGACGTATTTCGGGTGCTCTTGACTTCACCCGGCCGGCCCCGCAGCTTCCCCGCCCTTTCTGCATTCTATGAAGCTCGATTTGCCTGCACTCTCACGCGCCGCTGCGGAAGCCAGGGGGCTCGCGATGGATGCCGTGCACGCTTGTTCATCGGGGCACTTGGGCCTGCCACTAGGCTGCGCCGAGATCGGGGCCGTGCTCTTCGGGCATCTGCTCCGCTTTAATCCGGACGAACCTCGCTGGTTGAATCGCGATCGGTTCGTGCTGAGCGCAGGGCATGGCTCGATGTTTCTTTATAGTTGGCTGCACCTCGCCGGCTACCCGTCTGTCCCGATCGAGCAGGTGAAAGGGTTCAGGAAGCTTGGCAGCCATACCCCCGGGCACCCGGAGTCGTTCGAGACTGCGGGAATCGAATGCACTACCGGCCCGCTGGGCCAAGGCGTCGCCAATGCTGTTGGACTGGCCGTTTCTCAAAAGATGGCTGCGGCCCGCTTCAATACGGACGACTACACGATCCTCGATAATCACATCTTTTGCCTCGCTGGTGACGGTTGTCTTCAAGAAGGCGTGGCGATGGAGGCTGTTTCATTCGCGGCGCATTACCGCCTCGATAACCTCGTTCTCATCTATGATTCGAATGACGTTACGCTCGACGCGATGGCAGAGAAGACCCAGAGCGAAAACGTCGGGGCAAAATTCGAAGCCATGGGGTGGGGGGTGCAAACCGTCGATGGCCACGATATGGACGCACTTCTGCAGGCGCTCGAAAGCGCCAAAGCAGCGAGCGGGAAGCCGCAGTTTGTCATCGCTCGGACGCTCATCGGCAAAGGCATTCCTGAAGTCGCTGGAACCGCAAAAGCCCACGGCGAAGGCGGCGCGAAATTCATCGATGCCGCACGTGCCGCGCTTGGCTTACCAAGCGAACATTTCCACGTCTCAGCGGAGACGCGCGCGTTCTTTGAGCAGCGCCGGGAGAGGCACATTGAGCAGCACGAAGAGTGGACAAACCTCTATCGTGTCTGGCAGGCGGCACATCCGAATCGGGCTCAGGAACTCACCGATGGTTTGGAGAACAACCTTCCGGATGATTTGCTCGCTTCCATCCCGAGCTTCGCTGCCGACAGCAAAATCGCGACGCGGAAGGCCGGCAGCGATGTGCTGCAGCCGATCGCCGAAAAGGTTCCTACACTCATCGGTGGAAGCGCGGACCTTTACGGCTCGACGCTGAACTACATCAACGCAGACGCAGATTTCAATGCGTCGAATTGGAGCGGACGAAACATCCGTTTCGGCATTCGCGAACACGGGATGTGCGGTATTCTGAATGGGATCGCATACGACGGAATCTTCCGCGCGAGTGGCGCGACCTTTCTCGTCTTTGCTGATTATTGCCGCGCCTCGATTCGTCTCGCCGCGCTGTCCCGTCTGCCAGTGGTCTACGTTTTCACTCACGATTCGGTCGGAGTCGGCGAGGATGGTCCTACGCACCAGCCCGTCGAGACGGTGGCCGGGCTACGCATGATTCCCAATTTGGACGTCATCCGGCCTGCCGATCCGGAAGAGACTGCCGGCGCCTGGGTTGCTGCGCTTCAGAAGAAGACCGGACCGACCTTACTCGCATTAACCCGGCAGGCTGTGCCGCTGCTGTCCGAGATCCCGGTCGCCGAACGCCGTGAAGGCGTATCGAAGGGAGGCTACGTGGTGGTGCGGGAAAGTGGCGAGCTACAGGCGATCATCCTCGCCTCCGGAAGCGAAGTGCAGCACGCCATCGCTGCCGCGAAGGAACTTGGGCACGGGGTGCGCGTCGTTTCCATGCCGTGCCTTGAGCGGTTCGAGGCGCAGTCCGCTGCTTACAAAGAGGAAGTGCTGCCACGCTCCTGCCGGCGCCGTGTCGCCATCGAGGCGGGCGTGCCCGGGCCATGGTTTCGCTATGTTGGCTTGGATGGCAAGGTTGTCGGCATCCCGCGTTTTGGTCTCAGCGCTCCCGGTGACAAAGTCATGGAAGTGCTCGGGATGAACGCGCGCTCCGTCGTCGAGGCGGTGCGTTCGCTGGAGTAAGCAGCCGCCAGGCTGTCATTCAGCGTATTCGGCCCACGAGTTACTCGTTTCCCAGAGCCGCACTTTAGTCAGGCGAACCTCCGGCTGAACTGGATATCTGGCATCGCTGCGGCGGATGCGGTCACGGAGTTGGTGCTGCAGATGCTCGAAAATCGTCCGTGCCATCACTTCCGTCGTCGGATCGATGCTTTCGAAAGCAATTACCCGCTCACCGTTAGCTGCCTTGAGCGAGGCATACTGTGGGTCATCGGTATTCACGCAAATCGCATGATCATATCTCTCCAGGAACTCCTCCATCAGTTCTTTGAGCGCTTTGAAGTCACAAACCATGTCGCGCGTGTCCAATGCCGCAGCTTCGAGCACGACCTCCACCTTGCGAGTGTGCCCGTGTGGAAAGCGGCACTTGTCCGGGTGCTTCGAAAGCATGTGCCCGTTCTCGATTTCGATCGTCTTACAGATGCGATAAGGCACGCGCGCTAAGTTCCTCTCTGGTTGCCAAATAGTTCGATGTGCAACCGGTGGCAGTAGCGGTAGCCAAGGCGGAGGCAAGCATCGACGAGCTTTTCGTCGCGATCGCGGAGCGTCGCGGAATCGACCCCTTGCGCCATAATCAGCACCTTCCAAGGCGGAACCGGCTGACTGATGGCGTCCAGCAGTTGAGAGATCTCCGACAAGTCGTCGACGTGTTCCACTACGAACTTCAGTTGGCATGGATAGCCGCTGATCCATTTGGCGAGCACCTCCGGCTGAAGCCGCCGTTCTTCGTGACGCGCACGCCACGCTTCGCCGACGTCGTTCGTTGCTGGCGCGGAGTTGCGAAGCTTGGGGCTAAGTGAGGCGAGATCACAGGCAATCCCTCGCGGCGGAACTGTGCCGGCAGTCTCGATTGTGATGTGCTTCCCGGCTGCGCGGAGGGCCGCAGCGAGAACCCCGACATCTTTCGCCACCATGGGCTCGCCGCCGGTGAGGACGCAGTGGTGAGCAGGGAAGCTGCTCACGGTTTCGACGAGCTCGGGGATCGTGCGCTCCTCGCCTTCCGGGTGCCACGAAGCGTATTTTGTGTCGCACCAATGGCAGCGCAAGTTACATCCCGAGGTGCGGATGAAGACCGATGGCACGCCCGTGAGTTCGCCTTCACCCTGGATAGAATAGAAAAGTTCCGAGACGAACATCGCATCAGTGCCCCGGTTTCGGCGGGAGCGGTGCGCGGCTCGCGTAAGCAGTCGGGTCGAGAATTCCCGCGAGCACAAATCCTTCGCGCCGCTCGACGCACGTCCCGCATTCTCCGCAATGAGTGGCGCCACCTGCATAGCACGACCACGTCCGCGCGTAATCCACCCCTAACCTGCTGCCTCGCGTGATGATCTCGGATTTCGTGCAGGCGATAAAAGGGCGGTCTACTTTGATGCGCGCATACGTCCCCTGGCGAATCGCCTCATTCATCGCGACCATGAAATCTTCGCGACAGTCTGGATAGATCGCGTGGTCACCGGCATGCGCGGCGATGACCAGGCCACCGGCTCCGATGCTCTCTGCGAACCCCGCCGCGATGGAAAGCATGATGCCGTTGCGAAATGGCACGACCGTTTGCTTCATCGACGCTTCCTCGTAGTGCCCGGTGGGGATTGATCCTCCCGAGCGCAGGAGGTCGGACGTGAAAAGCTCCTCGATGAAACCCAGTCGCACGACGCGGTGCGGCACATCGAATCGTCCCGCATGTTCTGCCGCGAACGGCAGTTCCCGGTCATTGTGCTTTGAGCCGTAGTGGAAGCTTAGAGCGGCTGCGACTTCGCAGCGCTCCCGTGCCTCGTAGAGAGCAGTCACGGAGTCGACACCGCCGCTGAGCAAGACGACAACTCGCACGGCGGTGCTCACCGCGGCCTGTTTCCGTTTTCCAGTGGAGACTGGGCGCCGGAAGGATGCTCTGCCTGGACCGTCACACTAATCCCGCCGCGGGCGGCAAACTGACCTTGGACGATCATCCTGCGTGGCGCGCAGGCGGCGACCAGATCTTCGAGAATCCTGTTTGCCACCTCTTCATTGAAGCTGCGCGTGCTCCGGAACGCGTTCAGGTAGAACTTCAGCGACTTTGTTTCGATACAGGTGCGATCAGGAACGTAGTCGACGGAGATATGTGCGAAGTCCGGCTGACCCGTGACCGGGCAAAGCGAAGTAAAGTCGGAGCACTCAAAGCGAATCCAGTAATCGCGTTGAGCATACCGGTTTGGAAAGGTCTCGAGGATGGTTGCGGAAGGTGCAGATGGAAGAGGCCAGTTCCCCCGGCCAAGCAGCGTCAGACCGCGCTTTATTGATTTGGAAGGCATCGTTCGTTGGCGCGCGACCATCGCGCGGCGCGCAATCTGCCGCGACTCCCGCTGCTGCGCCACGACGATCTCCGCGGAACGCCGACGCACGACTCACTCGCCGACCTTCATCTCCTCGAACGTCGTAAACAGCGGCACGAGATCGATCAGCTCATTGGCTGCCCCTTTCAAGCCAGTGCCAAGCGTTTGAGAGGTCGCGGCGACCTCCACTCGAATACCGCGCCGCCGCAACTGCAGGGCCAGATGCGCAAAGTCGGCGTCGCCTGTGACGAGGACGACGATGTCAGGCTGGATTTGGACGGAGAGTTCGACTGCATCAATCGCCATCAGGACATCGACGTTGGCCTTGTAATGTCTTCCATCCCCTGGCGAGCCATCTTTTGCGACCACCAGAAAGCCGTTCGAGCGAAGCCAATGCAGGAATTTATTCTTCTTCTCCCGTTCGACCGCCCACTCCGGCATCGGCGGCGGCAGCCCTGCATACACCACCATCTCGATCAATTCCCGTCCGCGGGTCGCAGCGGTTAGATGCGTCCGGAGTTGAAGCCAATCCAACTTCCGCCCGAGCGCGCGCACGGAACTCACCACATTCGACTCGTCCACAAAGATCAGCACTCGCGAAATTCTCATGCGGGAAGGTGGTTGGGTTTTGAGGTGTAACCCAATACATATTCGGCTCCGATGGATACGGAATGGCCGGAGACCACTCACTCTTGAAGGTCGCGATCGGGCAAATCCCGATCGCGATGGGAGACAAGCGGAGCAATATCGCGGCAGTGACATCCGCAATTCTCGCTGCGGCTCGGGAACGCTGCGATGTCATCGTTTTGCCGGAATGCTGCCTCGCAGGCTGGCTTTCGCCGTCCGCTCGCGCGTTTGCCGAGCCGATTCCCGGTCCGTTCACCCGGCGCTTGTCGGCGCTGGCCGGGAAGCACCGTTTGGCGATCGTCGTCGGGATGGAAGAGAAAGACGCCCGCGGCCGGATTTACAACACGGCAGTGCTCGTGGATCAGCACGGAACCTTCTTGATGCACCGCAAAATCAACGAGCTTGAGATCGCGCGGGCGACTTATTCGCGCGGATCTTCCCTTAACGTGGTCGACTTATGCGGGCAGCCGGTTGGCGTGAACATTTGCGCCGACAGTTGGCGTCCGGAAATTACCGACGCCCTTTATCTCATGGGCGCTCGCATCATTTTTTCCCCCAGCGCGTGGGCGGTCGAGCCGGGCGGCGAAGCGACAAACCTGACCTGGATCACCGAGACCTATCGCCAGAGAGTCTCCAACAAAGAGTTGTTCATTGTGGCAGCGAACGGAGTAGGCGCCGTGACGGAAGGCCCGTGGCGCGGCCGGAATCTCCAAGGCAACTCACTCGCGATCGCTCCGGATGGAACCGTGCTCTTGTGCGGGCCTGCGAACGAAGCCGCGGTTCTTTTCGTCGAGATTCCGTTGCCCAAGTCGTCCGCTCCATCCGGCAGCAGCTAAAGCGCAGCAGCTGACGCTTTTTTTCCTGGTTCTCGGAAGAAGAGAAGGAAGATAACGAGCACAGCAGCCGCCAGAATTGCAGGCGTCGTCCAGATGGCCTGCCAATTGTGGCGGATGGTGCCGACGACCGCGTCCGGCAAAGTGTGCATCGCGAGCACCTTTCCCGCGAGCATTGTCCCAACAAACGCCCCGACTCCCCACAAAATGAACGCCATGAAACCCTGAGTCGCGCTGCGGTTCCGCTCGTTCGCCTCTTCGTCTGCGTAGAGCTGACCAGCGATGAAAAGAAAGTCGTAGCAGACACCATGGAGGAGGATCGCGCCGAAAATCAGCGGCGCCTGGAGGCCGATTTGGTCGACACTGCCCGCGAGAAGAAAATATCGGATCGACCACGCCACGATCCCGAGAGTGATCGTCTTTTTGTAGCCGAGGCTCTTGAGCATGATCGGCAGGAGAAAGAGAAAGATCACGTCCGAGACCTGGGCGAGCGACATCTTCCCTGCGAGACCGGTCCACTGAAGCTCCGTGAGATAGATCGACATCATCACGAAGTAAAAGTAGAGCGGGATGCAGATCAGGAAGATGCACACCACGAAGATCGCGAAAGAACGCTTCTTCAACAACGCGAGCGCATCGAGCCCAAGCACTTCGCCGACACTGATGTTTGCGCCGACCTTCTTCGGCGGTGTGTGCGGGAGCATCAACGAAAACGCGCCGAGAAGGATCGAGACCATGCCCGGGAGGTAAAACTGAATCGGGGACTGTTCTCCGCGCAGCAGACTGAGAGTTACCCCGCCCGCAATCCAGCCAACCGCGGACCAGATCTTCACCCGCGGGAAATCCGTCGCGGCGTCTGAGAGATGATGAAGCGACAACGAGTTTCCGAGTGCCAGCGTCGGAGCGAATAATGCGCAGTAAAGGATCAGGGTCGGATAGAAGGAGTGAAACTCAGTCATCCCTGGCAGCAGGCAGAGCACCGCTCCTCCCGCGATGCTCAAGACCGCCAGCAAGCGCTCGGTGGAGAAAAACCGGTCAGCAATGAGGCCGACGAAAAACGGCGAGATCATCGAACCAATGGCAAACGCCCCGTAAGCCGCACCAATCTGTTGCCCGCCAAACTTCAAGACGTTCGCAAGGTAAGTGCCCATGCTGACATACCAGGTGCTCCAGATAAAATACTGGAGGAACATGAAGATCGAGAGCTTGGGTTTGAGAGCTGGAATCATCTGAATCGGTCACCCGTAGAGGTGTTGGTAAGCGACTTCAAACACCAGCCGGGAAGGGATGCAATCTTGATCCTCCTCGCGGGAGGACAGCTGTCAGCCTACCACCCTCACGAGTCATCTTCAGTGATCTCGCCCGTCAGCGGATCCACTTGCAAGACCGTGCAAATCTCCTCCGTGTCGGCGAAGCGGAGCGTAAAGCGGGCGGTGCCGTCAAACGCCACGTCACTGGCCAGGCGGAACCCAAAGCGGGCAACTTTTCTCGCTTCCAACGTCTCGACGGCGAGGCGAAATCGATCCGGATCCATCGTGCCACCCGCCAGCCATTGGGTCATTTCACGGAGCTCGCCAGCAATCTCTTTGCATACTTCGCCCGAATCACCGTGCGGCTTCATCGCTGGAGAATCGGCTGGAGTGCGGCGGCGGATGTTTGCTTTCGTGCTCCACCCTTCGTCGCGTGCAGCAGCAGCCCGCGATGCAGAGGAACTCCGCCGCAAGCGTCACCTCATGTTCAGCGGTGCGCTCGCCATGTTCTTCCTGATGGTCGGCGCGGCGATGACGTATCTCTGGCGGGAGGCGGAAGTCAGCAATGCGAAGGCCGTCGAGAATGAGAAGAAGGCGCTCGCCAATGAAGCCAAGGCAGTCGAAGCCGGCGTGAAGCGTGTGGAGATGATCCGCACCGTGGTCGAGCACGCAAAGGATCTCGTCGGCAGCGCCCAAGCCGGCGTGGACGAGGCGACCCGGCAGGCCGGTGTGCTCACGGCGACCCTCGTCGAGGCCAGGGAAAAAGCGCCGCCCGAGGAGTCGGAAATCGAGCAGTTCGCGCGCGCTCGCGTGCTCGCCAAGCAAACGGTGGAGGCGCTCGGCCAGCTCGCCACTACGGCGCACGAAGCCGCCAGCGAGACCGACGACGAGCACATCGCCGCCGACGCCGCCTTGATCGCGGGCCAGGCCGAAGACCTCATCGGCAAGCTCCAGGAACTCGACTTAAACTCCGGCGTCTTCGCCGCCGCCGACACCGCGATCGGGGTGCGGCTCGATACGATCAACGCCGGCCTCGACGCCGCGACCGCAGCCGGCGCGGGCGTAGCGAAACAAGAGTCCGGCGTCGCTGCGGCCACGGCCGATCTGGACGCGATTGCCGGCATCCTGCGCGCCGCTTCTGCTTTTGGCTGGGACAAGGATGACTTTGCCGAGCGCTCTGTGCGCGCAGATCAGTTCCGCCTCGCGCTCAACGGACTGCGCGGAGCAGTCGCCGCCGTGCACGCCACGACGCTCCAGCGGCGCACCGCGTCGGATGCCGTCGCGCTGCGGCATGGCGGGAAGGTCAACCGCGTCCGCTTCGCCCCGGTGGCGGTGGATGGCGCGTTGCTCCTCGCCGCCGCCTGCGAAGACAAGCAGGTATATTTCTGGCGTCCGGGACGGCGCCGAGCCACTGGTAAAGTGGTCGATCCCGAGCGCCGCACTCGATGCTGATTTCAATCCCACGGGAAATGCCGTCGCCATCGCGAGCACCGGCTCGCCCGTGCGCCTCGCCCGCTGGTCCGGCCCGCTCGATCGCGCGGAAATCGAATCCGGCGCCTTCACGCCGCATCGCGACACAGTCACCGACGTCGAGTTCAGCCACGGCGGCGCGCGCATCGCCTCCGCGAGCGCCGATCGCACCGTGCGAGTCTTCGAGTCCAAGTCGCCGCTCAAGCAGCTCTACTACACCAGCCCGCCGCTCCCGGGCATCGTCACGTCCGTTCAGTTTCACCCGAAGGACAACATCGTCCTCAGCTCCTGCGACGACGGTGGCGTGCGGTTGCACGACGTCGATCCGCCCGCCGTCCAGCTCCTCGGGAAATTCGGCGCGCCGGCGCGCCG
>Ga0136611_10001096_pt1 | contig 18563 bp, 21 predicted proteins | sample AntDrymUQ2232306_2_FD_106645 | JGI IMG/M metagenome (GOLD analysis project Ga0136611, IMG submission 106645) | Polar desert sand microbial communities from Dry Valleys, Antarctica - metaG UQ223 (23.06) | ecosystem: Environmental > Terrestrial > Soil > Desert | place: Antarctica: Dry Valley...
GCTCACGGCCGCTGATTGGTAGGCCAGGCAGCCCTGAGAGGGCCGAATTCGGCCGTTTGCGGCACTCTCAGTGACGATTCGAAGGTCGCTGCAGGATTGCAATCGACTTTTTCAACAGCCTCGGCCCATTTCGGGACGCCTCTAGCAGGAAGGGCCGGGCGTGACGGTAGTCGGACTCAGCATGACCACCGGGAGAACGGCCGCGCCGCCTCCTCGAGGCCCAGCACTAGGCCCAGCCGAGGTCCTTCATCGCCAGACCCGCGTGCCAGATCTTGGTCATGTGGACGATCTTGTCGCCCTCGAACTGCATGACGTAGACGTAGTCGGTGCTCGTGCTGCGCCCCGTCGGCGGCACCGGACCCCCAGCACCGGTGTGAGTGCCGTGGAAGACGGCATAGGCGACCACGTTGTTCCGCGCCTCGTCGGCCGCGAACGACTTCAGCTCGTAGCGCCCGTCGGGCAGGATCCCCAGGATCGCCTTCATCCACTCCGTGTACTGCTCGACCGTCTTCACGTCGATCAGCGGCTCGGCTTGGGCGGAGAAGGTGGCGTCGGGCGCGCAATACGCGCGGCAGCCCTCCCAGCCCTTCCCCGTCTCACAGGCGACGAAGAACGCTTCGGCGACGCTCGTCATTGATGCCATATGACCGCCTCCCAGGGCTGTGGATACTAGGGGCGCATCATAGCAGCCGTCCAACACCACACGAAGAGGTCGTGACCAGCACCGACTCCGTCGGCTGCGAGTTTCTCAGAAACGTCCGTTTCTCGGACACTACTAAACGTAGTCGGTCGCCCTGCGACTTGCAAGTGAGCGCCGTCTCGATTGCCGTCCCGAAATCTCAATTCGTCCGCAGTTCGGGCGACATGAGTTGTGAGATGCGATGGAAGTGCGCGACGGCGCTGGGATCGTCGGCCTGTTCCGCGGTCTTGCGCCAGGCGCGCGGGAGCTCGTCAAGCGGCGGGCTTGAACCTTTCTCTGCGTCTTGCTGGCCTTCGCGACCGACGCCCCGGCGTGCTTACCGATAGTCCTCGGTGAACTCGGGAGTGGCGGCTGTGGCAGCCGCCTCGGTGGCGCGGTAGAGGCGGATCGGGCCGAACAGCGCCGGCTGGAGGACGCTTGCCTCGCCGCGCCGCACGAGCTCTAGGATGGCGAGCAGCGTCGCGACCAGCTCATCGACCGTCTCGCCGCCGACGTCGCGCCACTCGACCACCTCGCGCGCGCGGAGCCGGTCGCGCAGGAACCCGAGGCGCTGCGCCACCGTCGTGCGGTGGGTCGGCTCCAGCGTGGACAGCTCCGGTTCGGCGTCGCGCTCCACCAGCGCCCGCATCAGTTCGGCCAGCACGTCGGCCCGGATCGGCGCGAGCCCGACCGGCGCATCCAGGCCGAGCACGAGGCCCGCCGCGCCACGCGTGTGGGCCGAGTGGCCCTCCATGCGCTCGGCCAGATCCTGCGCGAGCAGCTTGAACGTGCGGTACACCTCCAGGCGGCGCACCAACTCCTCGGCCGACACCTCGTCGTCCTCGGCGTCGCGAGGCGGCTCGATCTGGGGCAGCAACGCCCGCGACTTCAACAGCACCAGCCGCGCGCCGATGACGAGGAACTCGGCCAGCAGCTCCGGGTCGGTCCTGGGCAGCCGCCGCACCTGGGCGAGATACTGGTCGGCCACTAGCGCCAGGGACAGCGCGGCGATCGGCAGGCGGCGCCGCTCGACCAGCGTCAGGAGCAGGTCGAGCGGCCCGTCGAAGTCGGGGAGGTGGATGATCGGCGCGGGCGCGGCCTGTTCGCGGGCCGGCGCCGGCGCGGCCCGATCGAGGGTCACCGCGCCCCCGCCGCCGTCCCCAGCCGCGTCGCATCCTTCATCTCGCGCACGTAGCTCCGGACCGCCGCTTCGACGCGCTCGGGCTCGGTGCGCTCGATCAGGTCGGCCAGCGCGCTCGCGACGATCGCCCCGTCGACCAGCCCCGCCAGCGCCGATACGTGCGCGGGCGTCGCGATGCCGAAGCCGGCCACCAGCGGCGCCGCCACGTGGCTCCGGACCGATCGCAGGAACGTCGGGAGGTCCGCCGAGAGGCTCGACCGCGCGCCGGTCGTGCCCACCAGTGTGACGCAGTACACGAAGCCGGCCGCCCGCGCCCCGACCACGTCCATCCGCTCCGCCGGGCTCGTCGGCGCGACCATGTAGACGAAGTGCAGCCCCGCCGAGATGCACGCGGCCTGGAATTGCGGCGCCTCCTCGAACGGGAGGTCGGGCACGATGAACGCGTCCACACCGGCCTCGGCCGCGTCCACGCACAGCCGGTCGAGCCCGTACGCCAGCAGCGGGTTGACGTAGCTCATGAATACCACGGGCAGCGCGTGCGACCGGCGCAGCCCGCGCACGAGGTCGAAGGCGGTGCGCAGCGTGACACCGTGTTGGAGCGCCCGCTCGCTGGCCCGCTGGAGCGTCACGCCGTCGGCCAGCGGATCCGAGAACGGGATGCCCAGCTCCAGGCCGTCCGCGCCGCTCTCGGCGATGGCGTCGAGTAGCGTCGCGCAGATGGCCGGATCGGGGAACCCGGCCGTCAGGTAGGGGAACAGCCCCATCTCGCCGGCGTCGCGGAGCCGCCGAAAGGTTGCGTCGAGGCGGTTCTCGCGCGGGCGTGCCCCGGTGATCGCGCCGTGCGCAGGGCCAGCTGTTGCGGTCGCGCCGTCGGTCGGGTCGTCCGCGCCGATCTGCCCGCGCACCGACGTGCTCGCACCGGACAGTTCACTCGGCGCGTGTCGCTCGCTCGGAGCAGCATGCTCGCTCGGAGCAGCATGTTCGCTCGGCCGCGCATGACTGCCCGGCTTGCCCTGTTCGCTCATGCCAGGCCTCCCGTCGCCTCGCGGTAGCTGTCGATGTCCTTGTCGCCGCGCCCGGAGAGGTTGACCACCACCAGCGCGCCCTTGCCTAGCTCCGCGGTCAGCCTCGGCAGGTAGCCGATCACGTGGGCCGGTTCGAGCGCCGGGATGATCCCTTCGAGGCGGCACAGGTCGCGGAAGCCCTGGAGCGCCGTCTGGTCGTCGGCCGCGACGTAGCGCGCCCGCCCGATCGTGTGCAGGTAGCTGTGCTCCGGGCCGACGCTCGGGTAGTCCAGTCCGGCCGAGATGCTGTGGGTGCCGATGATCTGGCCGTTTTCGTCCTGCAAGACGAGCGACCGGGCGCCGTGCAGCACGCCCATCGTGCCGCTCACGATCGTCGCCGCGTTCTCGCCCGCCCCGAGCCCCCGCCCGCCGGCCTCGATGCCGATCAGTCGCACGTCCGGGTCGTCCACGAACCCGGCGAACATGCCGATCGCGTTGCTGCCGCCTCCGACGCAAGCGATCACCGCGTCTGGCAGCCGCCCGGTCTCGTCGAGCACCTGGGCGCGCGCCTCGCGCCCGATGACCGCCTGGAACTCGCGCACGATGGTCGGGTACGGGTGCGGCCCGACCGCCGATCCGATGATGTAGAACGTCGAATCGACGTTGGTCACCCAGTCGCGCATGGCCTCGTTGATCGCGTCCTTGAGCGTGCGGGTGCCGCTGTTGACCTCGCGCACCTCGGCCCCGAGCAGCCGCATGCGGTAGACGTTGAGCGCCTGCCGCCTGATGTCTTCAGTCCCCATGTACACGACGCACTCGAGGCCGAGCTTGGCGCAGACGGTCGCCGTGGCGACGCCGTGCTGGCCGGCGCCGGTCTCGGCGATGATCCTCGGCTTCCCCATCCGCGCTGCGATCAGCGCCTGCCCGAGCGCGTTGTTGATCTTGTGCGCGCCGGTGTGGGCCAGGTCTTCGCGCTTGAGGAAGATCCGCATGCCGACCGCCTCGGACAGCCGAGTCGCCTCGTAGAGCGGCGTCGGGCGCCCGATGAAGTCGCGGCCGAGCTTGTCGAGCTCGGCGCGGAACCCCGCGTCGTCGAGCGCGGCGGCGTACGCGGCGTCCAGCTCGTGGATCGCCGGCATCAAGACCTCGGGCACGAACTGGCCGCCGAAGTCGCCGAAGTAGCCGACTCGCTGGACCTCAGTCGGCGTGACGTGCGTCGTGATCGCAGGCATCGACATGCCGCACCTCCCGGATGAATGCTCGGATCAGCGTCGCGTCCTTGGTCTTGTCGCGCTCGACGCCGGAGCTGACGTCCACCGCCCACGGCCGAGCGGCGCGGACTGCGGCACCGACGTTGTCGGGGGTCAGGCCGCCGGCCAGGAATGAGTCTGCCGCGACCTCGCGGACGGCGTCCCAGGCGTAGGTGGCGCCGGTGCCACCGAAGTGCCCGTCGAGCTTGGTGTCCAGCAGGAGACGGCTCGCGCCGTGGGCAGTGGCGTCGGGCGTCGCTGCCCCAGGACTTGCAGGGCCAGAACTCGCGACGAGCCGGCCGTCCCGCTCGACGTGGACGACCCGCACCACCGGCCGGCCGACTCGCTCGGCGTAGGCGCGGCTCTCCGACCCGCACAACTGGACCAAATCCAGCACCGCCGTCGCGGCGATCTCATTGACCAGTTCGTGCGGCTCGTCCACGAACACCCCGACCGCCTGCCAACGGTCCGGCCCGCCATGCCGCTCGCGGCAGGCGGTGACGATCTCCCGCGCGACGGCCGGCTCCACGTAGCGGTGGCTCGGGCGATAGAAGATGAAGCCGAGGAAATCGGCCCCGGCGTCCAGCGCGGCATCCGCGTGCTCCAGCGTGCGGATGCCGCAGATCTTCACCCGCGTCACCGCTCAGCCCTCGGTACGGGTACACACGCATGGCAGCAGTAGCGCGCGGACGTTGACGGTAGCCTCGTCAACGTACTTGTCACCCTGAGCGCAGCGAAGGATCTACGGACTGACCAACTCCGAACAGCCCGGAGACGAGATCCTTCGACAGGCTCCGCCTGTCGAAGGATGACACACCCGTCGATCACGCCACCGTCAACGCCTCCCTGGTGAAGCACTATTTGGCCCCCGCATTAGCTGGCACGCGCCCCGCGGCGACCAGTTCTCGGACCAGCGCGTCGGCATCCGGTGCCGTCACCAGCGCCTCGCCGATCAGCGCCGCGTCCACGCCGATCGCACGGAGGCGGGCGATGTCGTCGGCGGTGCGGATGCCGCTCTCGCTGACCACCGTGACCCCGGCCGGCACGAGCGGCCGGAGTGCTTCGGTCGTCGCCACGTCCACGACCATCCGCGTCAGGTCGCGGTTGTTGATGCCGAGCAGCGTCGCGCCGGCGTCGAGCGCGACATCAACCTCGTCGGCGGTGTGCGCCTCCACCAGCGCCGCCATACCCAGGGAGTGAGCGAGCGCGCCGAGCTCTTCGATCTCCGACTTGCTTAGCGCCCGCACGATCAGCAGCACCGCGTCGGCGCCGATCGCGCGCGCCTCATAGACCTGATACGGATCGACCACGAAGTCCTTGCGCAGCACAGGCACCTCGACGGCCGCCCGCACCGCGACGAGGTCGTCGTCGGAGCCCTTGAAGTAGCGGGCGTCGGTCAGCACCGAGATCGCCGCCGCGCCGGCCGCCGCGTATGTCGTGGCCATGCTCGGCGCGTCCATGTTGAGCCTGAGGGCGCCCTTGGCCGGCGACTGGCGCTTGATCTCGGCGATGAGCGCCACGCCGGGTGTGTGCAGGGCGGCGTGGAAGTCGCGCACAGGGCCGGCCGCGCGCGCGCGCGCCTCGATCTCCGCTCGGGGCACACGCGCCTGCCGCTCGGCCATCTCCGAGCGCTTGTGTTCGAGGATCTCGTCGAGGATCATGCGACCCCTCCGGCTGCCTTGAGCCCCTGCGACGCTTCGGCCACCCGGCGCACCTTCTCCTGGGCACGCCCGCTGTCGATGGCGTCGGCGGCCAGCCGGACGCCCTCGGCCAGGTCGGACGCCAGGCCGGCGACGACTAGCCCGCCGGCCGCGTTCAGCAGCACCACGTCGCGGGCCGGCCCCGCCTCGCCGCCGAGCACCCGGCGCGCGAAGCGCAGATTCTCCTCGACCGTGCCGCCGCGAATCGTCTCCGGCGCAGCGCGGTCCAGACCGACCGATTCCGGCGTCACCTCGTACTCGCGGACGCTGCCGTCGGCCACGTCGAACACTTGGGTCGGCGCGGAGATCGACAGCTCGTCGACCCCGTCGCCGCCATGCACCACCAGCGCCCGCCGCGCGCCCAGCAGCCGCAAGACCTCGGCGATGATCGGGGTCGCCTCCGGCACCGCCACGCCGGTCAGCTGGGCGGTCACCCCGGCCGGGTTGGTGATCGGGCCGAGGAGGTTGAACACCGTCCGTACGCCGATCTCGCGCCGCGGCACGACTGCGTGGCGCATGGCCGGATGGTACAGCGGCGCGAACATGAAGCCGAAGCCCGTCTCGCGCACGCAGGCGGCCACGCCGTCCGGCGGCAGGTCGATCGCCACGCCGAGCGCTTCGAGGATGTCGGCGGCGCCGCAGCCGCTGGTCACGCCGCGGTTGCCGTGCTTCGCCACCTTGCCGCCGGCCGCGGCCACCACGAACGCCGCGAGCGTCGAGATGTTGAACGTCCGCGCGCCGTCGCCGCCGGTCCCGACGATATCGACCACGTCAGGCCCGGCATCGACGCGGTTGGCGTAGCGGCGCATGATCCGCGCGAGCCCCGCGACCTCCTCGGCCGTCTCGCCCTTCATGCGCAGGCCGACCGCGAAGGCGGAAATCTGGGAGGGCGTCGCCAGCCCCTCCACGATGTCGAGCATCGCCGCCGCCGCCTCGGTCTCCCGCAGCGAGCGGCCCTCGATCACCTTGACGATCATCTCCTTGATCGCCACCTCGGTTACCTCCCCGCCACGGTCGTGCTCGCCACGGCCGCTGCTGCCACGGGCACGGCGACCGGCACGCGCACGCCAGCCGCCACCGCATCGAGAAAGTTCTGCAGCAACTGCTTGCCGGCGTCGGTCAGGATCGACTCCGGGTGGAACTGCACCCCGTAGAGCGGCAATGCTCGGTGGTGCAGCCCCATGACGATGTTGTCGGCCGTCTGCGCATCGACGATCAGCTCGTCGGGGATAGTGGCCGGGTCCGCGACCAGCGAATGGTAGCGTACCGCGTTGAACGGGTTCGGCATGTTCGCGTACAGCCCGACGCCGCCGTGGTGGACCTCCGACGTCTTGCCGTGCCGCAGCTCCGGCGCCCCGACGATCTCGGCGCCGTATGCCTGCGCGATGGCCTGGTGCCCGAGGCAGACGCCCAGGATCGGGACTTTGCCGGCGAAGCGCTCGACGGTCGGGACGCATACGCCCGCATCTTCCGGCCGGCCCGGCCCCGGCGAGAGCACGATGCCGTCCGGCGCGAGTCGCTCGATCTGGTCCAGGCTGATTGCGTCGTTGCGGCGCACGTCCACGTCCGCGCCGAGCTCGCAGAGGTACTGGTACAGGTTGTAGGTGAATGAGTCGTAGTTGTCGATCAGCAGCAGTCGGGTCGTCATGCTGGCACTCCTTCGCGCGCCGGCCGCTCCGCCCGCTCGGCGGCCAGCACCGCCCGCAGCAGCGCCGCCGCCTTGTTCAGCGTCTCCTCGTACTCCAGGGCCGGATCCGAGTCTGCCACGATGCCGCCGCCGGCCTGGACGTGGACGCGCCCGTCGCGGATGAACGACGTGCGCAGGGCGATGCACGTCTCGAAGTCGCCATCCCAGCCGAAGAAGCCGACCGCGCCGGCGTAGGTGCCGCGCCGGTCGGGCTCCAGCCCGGCGATGATCTCCATCGCCCGGATCTTGGGCGCACCAGAGACGGTCCCGGCCGGGAAGCAGGCCCGTAGCGCGTCGATCGGCCGCAGCTCCGGCTTGAGTGTGCCGACCACGTTCGAGACGATGTGCATCACGTGCGAGTAGCGCTCGATGCCCATCAGCTCGGTGACCTGGACCGAGCCGGGCACGCTCACCCGCCCGACGTCGTTGCGCGCGAGGTCCACGAGCATCACGTGCTCGGCGCGCTCCTTCTCGTCGCCGAGCAGGTCGGCCGCGAGCCGCTCGTCCTCCTCGGGCGTCTTGCCGCGCCAGCGCGTGCCGGCGATCGGCCGGTTGGTCACCACCCCGTCCTCGACCATCACCAGAATTTCTGGCGAGGCGCCGACGACGTGATACTCGCCGTAGTCCAGGAAGAACATGTACGGCGAGGGGTTGAGCACCCGCAGCGCCCGGTAGATCGAGAACGGGTCGGCGTCGGTCTTGAGCGACAGCCGCTGGGACGGCACCACCTGGATGACGTCGCCGGCCGTGATGTACTCCTTGGCCGTGCGCACCTTGGCCATGAACTCGCCGGGCGTGAGGTTCGACTCCAGGCGGTCGTGCAGCCCGATGCCCTCGTTGAAGTCGGGCAGCGATTCGAGCCGCTCGCCGGTCGGGGCGCGGTCGAGCTGCGCCAGGAGCGCGTCGATTCGCCCGCACGCCGCCGCGTAGTCGGACTCCAGGTCGCCGTCGAGCGGCAGCCGCGTGACGGCCTTGAGCGTGCGCCGCGTGTGATCGAAGACGAGCAGCGTGTCGATGAACATGAGCCGGGCCAGCGGCAGCGCCAGCGGGTCGTTCGGCGCGGCCGGCAGGCGCTCGAAACAGCGCGCGATCTCGTAGGTCATGAAGCCGACCGCGCCGCCGACGAAGCGCGGCAGCCCCGGCAAGCGCGCCATCTTCTCGCGGCCGAGTAGCTCGTCGAGCAGCACCAGCGGGTCGGAGTACTCGAGCCGGCGCGTGCCGTCCGGCGTCTCCAGCTCGGCGCCGTCCTCGCGGATCTCGAGCACCTCGCGCGGCGCGGTCCCGAGGAACGAGTAGCGGCCGACGTTCTCGCCGCCCTCGACGCTCTCGAGTAGGAACGAGTTCCGACCGCCGCCGAGCTTCAGATACGCCGAGACGGGGGTCTCGAGGTCGGCCAGGATCTCGCGGTAGAGCGGCGCGAACTTGGCGGTGGTGCCCAGGGCGCGGGCCTGGGCGAGGGTCGGGGTGTACATCACGCGCCTCCCGTCGTGCCGGCGCCAACCGGGCCGGGGCTAAGCGTGCCGCTCCCGCTCGTGCCGCTGCCGATCATGTCGGGCCGCCGGTCCAGGTAGTACGTCAGGCCCATCGCCTGCCGCGCCAGCTTCAGCGTCTCCTCGGCCTCGCGGCGCGCCTTGCGGCTGCCCTCCGCGATCACCTCGTCGATCAGATCCGGCTGCGCCTCGACCGCCGCACGCCGCTCGCGGATCGGCGCGAGGAACCGCTCCAGCGCGGCGATCAGCTTCCGCTTCACCTCGACGTCGCCGACGCGCCCGCCCCGGTACCGCTCCTTCAGCTCCTCGACCTCGTCCTTGTCGTCGTTGAAGGCGTCGTGGTACTGGAAGACCGGGTTGCCCTCGACGTGGCCGGGGTCGGTGGCCCGCAGCCGGGTCGGGTCGGTGTACATGCTCATGACCTTGCGTTTGAGGTCGTCGGGCGTCTCCGAGAGCAGGATCGCGTTGCCGAGGCTCTTGCTCATCTTGGCCTTGCCGTCGGTCCCGACCAGCGTCGGCACGTCGCCGATCAGCGTGTCGGGCACCGGAAAGACCTCGCCGTACAGCTCGTTGAAGCGCCGCGCGATCTCACGCGTGACTTCCAGGTGCGACGCCTGGTCCTTGCCGACCGGCACGAGGTTGGCCCGCACCATCGTGATGTCGGCGGCCTGGAGCACCGGGTAGCCGAGCAGCCCGTACGACGCCGTGTCGAGCTGGAGGTCGCGCACGACGTCCTTGAGCGTCGGCACGCGCTGGAGCCGCGTGACCGAGATGAGCATGCTGTAGAGCAGGTGCAGCTCGCACACCTCGGGCACGAGCGACTGGAGAAAGATGGTGCTGCGCTCGGGGTCCATGCCGACGCTCAGGTAGTCGATCACCTGCTCGCGGACGAACTCGCCGATCTCGCCCGTGTTCTCGTAGCGGGTGGTCAGGACGTGGTAGTCCGCGACGATGAAGTAGCAGTCGTACACGTCTTGGAGCTTGACGCGGTTCGCGAGCGATCCGACGTAGTGGCCGAGGTGGAGCTTGCCGGTCGGTCGGTCGCCGGTGAGGATGCGGCCCTTCTTGGCGCCGTCGGCCGGCCTCATGCTGGCGGTCTCCGCCGTGTCCGTGGTCGCGATGTCGCCGATTGTCATGCTGCCGAGTCCCTCCCCAGGGTAGGCGGTAGACGCAGAACGCCCCTCGTCCAGGTCAGGGACGAGGGGCGCTCGTGGTGCCACCCTGATTCGGCCGATCGACAGCGTGCGACGGCCCTCATTCGCGAGCACGGCGCACGTCCGAGACGCGGCGATGCCCTACGCCCTGATAACGGTGGCAGCTCCGGCAGCTCCTACTGGATCGGGCGCCTCTCGTAGATGAGGGCATCCCGACCGTTCGGGCCGCGACTCCCGGGTCCATTCGCCGCCGTTCACGCCACCGGCTCGCACCTACCCCGGCTCTCTGAGGCGATCCAGACGGGTACTCGTCCCGTTCGCAGTCGTTCGCGTATGCAGTTAGCCAGGGAGTATACGGACGCTCGCCCCCATCGTCAACACAAGCGAACAAAATAGGCCGGCGAGGTCCGTTAAGCGAGTACCGAAGACGAGGATTGGTTTCGAGGCTCAGGCGGTGGAGAGGGCGAGGAGGTCGGAGGCCCCACGGCCGAGGCGGATCGGGACGCCGGACTCCCGCCCGTCGTCGTTCTGGAGCGCGGGCGCTTGGCCGATCTAGGCCGGCTGGCGGATCAGCTCCAGCAACTCGTCGCCGGCCGCGAGGCGCGTGATCTCGCCGTCCTCCTCGTCGGCATCGAAGCGGACGAGAGCCACGGTCGCGAGGCCGGTCGGGCCGTAGTCGCGCACGATCCTCGCCGCCGAGCCGAGCGCGCCATTCTCATCGCCGAAGGAAGAGATGAGGTTGCCTGTCTCCGTATCCCAGAGCTCATAGGCCCACATGGTGCCTCCCCTCGGGCGCATCGCGCGCCCCCCTAGTCTACCGCGTCGGCCGGCACGATGGCGACAACCGCCGCGAGCATTGCGTCCGGATCGCCCCACAGCGTGTGATGCCCGCGCTTGCTGCCCGTCCGCTCGAACGAGATTGGCCCGGCCCCGGGGACGGCCACCTCGGCGACCAACCGCATGCCGAGGAATCGAGCGCGCGAGCGCGCCTGCGCGAGCGTCGCGTTGACCGACACGCCCTCGGCCATCCGCCGAAGGTCCGCCGTGCCCCGGTCATGCGACTTGCCGAGCGCGACGTGGGACTCGAAGTCGATCCGCGTGGGCGGGTTGGTCAGCACCACTCGATAGAAGCTCGGCATTTCGCGCCCTCCTCTGAACGGCGCCTACGTCGGCGTGATCGCGCGCATCGTCACACCCGATCGAGGGTCACGCCCAGTCGGGGATCTACCACCTCCCCGGCGGCCGGGAAGCGGTAGTGTCAGGCGGTGGAGAGGGCGAGGAGGTCGGCGGCGGTGCGGCCGAGGCGGATCGGGACGCCGGACTCCTGCACGATCGCCTCGACCGACCAGTCGTCGAGGGTGACCTCGCCCTCGAAGCCGAAGGCGCTGCGCGGCAGGACGGCGAGATCGGGAGGAGTGTCGTCGTGGAGCGTGCGCACGATGTCGCAACCGCTCATCAGACCGGAGACGCTGATGGCCGAGCCGAAGAGGGTGTTGTTCACCACCCGTACGTCCACCGTCAGCCCATCGACCGCGCGGAAGTCGTCGGCGATCTGGCGCAGGGCCGGGGCCGCCGCGCGCCCGCACAGCCACGCCACCCGGCGGGGCGCCGACAGGGCGGCGGGCAGGCGCTTGCGGCTGCGTCGCCAGTCGTCGAGCATCACGCGGATCAGGCCGACGCCGTTCTGGAGCTGCGGGAAATCCTCGTAGAAGCGCGGGCCGGGCAGCGCGCGGCCGGCGAGCAGGAACAGCTCGTCGCTCGGGAACACGAAGCCTCGGCCGTGCGATGTTCGGAAGGCGCGATTCCAGCGTAGGATGCTGTCGAGGGCCGCGCGGGCGTCGTCGGGGGTCACGGCGCGGATCTGGCGGGCGCGCAGATGGTCGCTGATGCCGACCGGCACCACCGCGACCGACTCGACCACGTCGCCGAGGGCCGCCAGGTCGTGGACGGTCCGTTCGAGGACGGCGCCGTCGTTGACGTCGGGGCAGAGTACGATCTGGGCGTGGACGCGGACGCCGGCCCGGCCGAGCCATTCGAGCTGGGGCAGGATCGGCGCGGCACCGGGGTGCGATAGCAGGCGGGCGCGGACGTCGGGGTCGGTGGCGTGGATCGAGACGCGCAGGGGCGACAGCCGCTGGTAGGCGATGCGGTGCCAGTCGTCCTCGGCCAGGTTGGTGAGGGTGATGAAGCTACCGAAGATGAACGAGTAGCGGTAGTCGTCGTCGCGGACGTACAGCGAGCGGCGCAGGCCCTTCGGCAGGCCGCGAATGAAGCAGAAGTCGCAGTTGTTGTTGCACTGGCGGAGGCCGTCGAAGGTCGGCTGCTCGAAGTCGAGGCCAACGTCCAGGTCGTCGCGGAGGTGGGCGCGGACGGTGTGGAGTGCGCCGTCACGGAGCACGTCGAGCGTGACTGTCGCGCGCCCCTGGGTCTCGAAGCGGATGTCGGAGAGGTCGCGCGGCACCACGCCGTCGAGCGCGACGAGGCGGTCTCCGACCATGATGCCGGCGCGCGCGGCCGGCCCGCCGGGACGCACGACCGAGACGATGCCGCCGACCGACTCGAGCGGCGGGGGCGCATCGGGGGCTTCGGTCGCGGCGGGCGGCGATATGATGGTCAACTCGCGCACGGTCAGCCCTTGCCTCGCGTGCTTGCGTCGTCGGTGCCCGAGTCGGTTGCTGGGCTAATGCTTCGCCACGTAGAGGATGACGGCAGCGCCGTCAACATACCTGTCATCCCTTCGCTGCGCTCAGGGCAGGCTCTGAGCGCAGCGAAGGATCTACGGACAGGCCAGCTCGGGGCCGTTCGGGGACGCTTCGCCCCGCGCCCTCGAACATTGCTGGCCTGGGGACGAGATTCCTTCGCTACGCTCAGGACAGGCTCCGCCTGCCTCAGGATGACACGCCAGTTGACGGATGCCCGTGTAACGTCGGTGGGGTGTCGCAAGCTACATGGACGCATCACAATCACATAACTGGAGCGCGTTCCTGTCATCATCCGCGTGACCTGGCAGTCGTATCCGAGACGGGGGCCGACGATGGGCGCCCGAGTGCCGCGTCGAGGGCGGCGATGACGGCCGCCACGACCTCGTCGATGCTGAGCCCCTCCGTGTCGATCTCGACAGCCTCAGGAGCCTTGGTGAGCGGCGCGAGGCTGCGCGAGGAGTCCAGGCGGTCGCGCTGCTCGATGGCCTGCTGCTCGCGCTCCAGTCGTGGTCCCTGCTCGCGGTCCGGCTCGGTCGCGTCGGTGCCGCGCTGCGCGACCCGCCGCCGCGCCCGCTCCCGCGCGCTAGCGACCAGGAACACTTTCAGGTCGGCGTTCGGGCAGACGACCGTCCCGATGTCGCGGCCGGCCAGGATCGAGCCGGCCCCCTGGACCTGGCGGCGCTGGAGGTCGATCAGCCCGCCGCGTACCGCCGGCGAGGCCGCCACCTTCGAGACGACCGCGTCCACCTCGGGCGTGCGGATCTGGTGGCTCACGTCGTCGGCGCCGAGCAGCACGTCGCACTGGCGCCCGTCGTCGGCCGAGGGCGGGCGCACGGTCACGTCGAGGTCGGTCGTCAGACGATCGAGCGCCGCCTCGTCGTCGAGGTCGGTGCCCGTCCGGAGCGCCGAGAGCGCCACGGCGCGGTAGAGCACGCCGGTGTCGAAATAGAAGAAGCCCAAGGCTCGCCCGACGCGCTCGCCGACCGTGCTCTTGCCGACGCCGGCCGGCCCGTCAAGTGCGATGACGATCGGTCGCGTCACGCGCCCGCCTCCCGTAGTCCTATCACTTCCCTCGGCGTGAGGTCGCGCCAGTCGCCGGCCTCCATGTCGCCGAGCGTCAGCGGTCCGATCCGCGTGCGGACGAGCCGCTGCACGCGCCCGCCGACCGCCTCGACCATGCGTCGCACCTGGCGGTTTTTCCCCTCGCGCAACACCACGCGCAGCCAGCGGTCGTCGTCGCCGGTCTGCACGCGCTCCACGTCGGCGGGCGCGGTCGTGGCGTCATCGAGCGGCACGCCGGTGCGCAGGTGGTCCAGGGCGGCGGCGTCGAGCGGCTCCGCCAACAAGGCGTAGTACTCTTTCTCGACTTCGTGGCGTGGGTGAGTCAAGGTGACGGTCAGGTCGCCATCGTCGGTCAGCAGCAGCAGCCCCTCGGAGTCGTAGTCCAGGCGGCCGACCGGGTAGAGGCGCGCCGACGACGGGATGAGATCGACGACGGTCGGGCGGCCCCGCGGGTCGCTTGCAGTCGAGACGACGCCGGTGGGCTTGTAGAGCAGCACGTATGTCTGATGCGCCCGCGGCACGACGGGCAGGCCATCGACGGCCACGCGATCCGTGGCGGGGTCGATGGTGATGCCCATCACGGTGACAACCTGGCCGTTGACGGCGACCCGGCCGGCGGCGATGAGCGCCTCGGACGACCGACGCGACGCGACGCCGGAGCGGGCGAGGTACTTGTGGAGCCGCTCGGGGGCGGTCACGGTCGCCCGCCCAAGACCGGCGCGGTCACGATCGCCCACCGGACACCGGCGCGGTCACGATCATCCGCCATTCGGCGGCGCTTTCAAGAGCTGCGCCGCGCGGTAGGTCGAGCGCGGGGCGTCGGGGGCGCCGTCGAGGTCGGCGCGCAGCCAGCTCATGCGCACCCGTCCCGCCCCGCTTCCCGCTAGTGCATCGTCCATACGTCGCCCGCCCAGCTCTTCCCGCTCGAATGCCGCGTCCAGCACGATGCCCGAGTCGCGCGCGATGTCCGCGCTGTTCAGCACGACCGAGACCACGCGCCGCCCGTCGCGCATCGCGGTGGAAGCGAGGCAGCGGCCGGCGCGGTCCTCGAAGCCGGTCTTGATCCCGTCCGCTCCGGAGAGTATGCCAAGCAGTGGGTTGGTGTTGCGGAACGCCCAGCGCGGCGGCCCCTCGACGACGTGCCGCTGCGCGCCGACGATGCGGGCCAGCACGGGGGCGCGCATGAGCGCGCGGCCGATCTGGGCCATGTCGTAGGCCGACGAGAAGTGGTCCGGAACGTCCAGGCCGTGCGGGTTCGCGAAGTGAGTCTGCTCCAGGCCAAGGCCATGGGCCAGGTCGTTCATCCAGCCGACGAAGCGCGCGACCGACCCATCCGCGACGGACTCGGCGATGGCGAGCGCCGCATCGTTGCCCGAGTTGAGCAGCAGGCCGAACAGCGCGTCTTCGAGGCGGAGGACGTCGCCGGCGCCGATGCCGATGATGGTCGGGATCACGTCGTAGTCGCGGGTCGGGCGGACGGGATGATCGACGCCCGCCCGCTCGAGCGCGACGAGCGCTGTGGCCATCTTGGTCAGGCTGGCCGGCGGCAGCTCGTCGAAGGCGCGCCGGCCATACACGAGGGTGCCGGTCGCGGCATCGAGGGCAGCGACGGCGCGGGCCGAGACGGCGGGAGGGGCGTCGGGGATCTCGGCGGCGTGGGCCGTCAGTGCGTCGTGGCTGCTGCGTGTATGGGGGCTAACCAGCGTGCCCGCGCCGGCCCCATTGCCGAGGAGGCCGGCGGCCAGCCCCGCCGTCAGCCCGGCCGTGCGTAGCAGCATGCGCCGCCGCGAGAGGCGCCGCCCGCGGCCACCGTCACGCGCGCGCGGCCCGATCACAGGAACGCGCCCTTCAGGTGCTCGATGCGCAGCACCTTGCCGCGCGGATCGACGACGACCGCGACGACGTCGATCCGCCAGGCGTTGTCTGTCTGCCCGCGAGCGTCGAGGTAGGCGGCAGCGAGGCGCTCGATGCGGGCGAGCTTAGCCGGCGTGACGGCCTCGTCTGGCGCGGACTGCGCGTCGCCGACGCGCGTCTTCACCTCGACGAACACCACGTCGTCGCCGTCCGCCGCGACGAGGTCCAATTCGCCGCCCGGCACGCGGACGTTGCGGTCGATGATCCGCAGGCCGACGCGGGCGAGGAAATCGGCGGCCAACGACTCGCCGCGCGCGCCGAGCGCCGTGGTGCGACGCACGGGCCGCCGGCCCGCCTGGGGCGTTCTCGCGGCGGCGGTCTGCTGTCCCGACATCTCGCCATCCTCCGACCGAGCGCGCGGCCCCGCGGTCGCCCGCCCGGCCGGCTCGCCGCCCCTGGTCACAGCGTCTCGCCGGCCGCGAGGCGCACGAGCGGCGCGTACGACCGGCGGTGAAGCGGCGATGGCCCGTGTAGCTGGAGCGCGCGTCGGTGCGCAACCACCCCGTACCCCTTGTGCCGCGCGAGATCGTAGGCAGGGTACCGCGCGTGAAGTTCCCCGAGCCACCCGTCGCGGACCACCTTCGCCACGATCGACGCTGCCGCGATCGAGACGCACAGCAGATCGCCGTGCACGATGGCCCGCTGCGGCAGGTCGAGCGCCGGGATGCGGAAGGCATCGAGCAGCAGGTGGTCCGGCGCCAGACCGAGCGCCCCGACCGCGCGGGCCATCGCCAGCTCGCCGGCGCGGGTCAGGCCGAGTAGATCGAGCTCGTCAGCCGCGACCGCGCCGACGCCGACCGCCCGCGCGCAGCCGACGATGGCGGCGAACAGCTCCGCGCGCTCGTCGGGCGGGGCGAGCTTCGAGTCGCGGACGCCGTCGAGGGCGCGAGGGATGCCCGCGTCGAGGGGCGGGAGGATGACCGCGCCGGCGACGACCGGGCCGGCCCAGGCGCCGCGGCCTGCCTCATCGACGCCGGCGATGCGCTCGTAGCCGAGCGCGGCGAGCGCCGCCTCTTCGGCGGCGCTCGGGAGGGCTACGTCGTGACGCGCGGCCACGGAGGGCTAGTTGCTGTTCACCGTCGGCAACCGGCGCTCCTTGATGCGGGCCGCCTTGCCGGTCAGGGCGCGAAGGTAGTAGAGCTTGGCGCGCCGGACGCGACCGCGCCGGGTGACCTCGACCTTATCGACGCGCGGCGACTGGTACATGAAGGTTCGCTCGACGCCGATGCTGTGGCTGGCGATGCGGCGCACCGAGAACGTCCCCTCGGGAGTCTTCCGGCGGTGGGTGCCGATCACGACCCCCTCGAATACCTGGAGGCGCTCGCGGGCGCCCTCGACCACGCGGACGTGGACGCGGACGGTGTCACCCTCTTGGAAATCGGGGAGCGGCTCCGCCCTCGGAACCGCCATCAAGTTTGCGACGTTAGACATGGTGTCCCACCAGAGCGGTAATTTCGTCAAAACTGGACAATCGAGAAGTATATCAGCGCGAGCCTCGAACCTACCATGCGACTAGCGACCGAGGCCGTCGACTTGTTCCAGTTCGTGCAGGCCGGCCTTGACGCCGTTCATTGCCTGCTCGAGTCGCTCGTGGACGCGCTGCAGGAGCTGCTGCGCGTAGCGCTCCGCGTCGAGGCGGATCTCGCGGCCGTCCTGTTCGGCGCGGTCCTCGATGGCACGGGCGCGGGAGTTCGCGGCCCGGACGACGGCGTGGTCCTCGACCAGCTCGTTGGCCCTGTGCTCGGCCGCCCGGATGGCGCGCTCGCCCTCGTCCTGGGCCTTCTCCAGCAGCTCGTCCCGCCCGTCGAGGATGCGGCGCGCCTCGCGCAGCTCGCGGGGCAGCGCCACGCGGAGCTGGTCGATGATGTCGAGGCACTCCTGCTCGTCCACGAGCGTGCGCTGGGTGAGCGGCACCCGCTGCCCGGTCACGAGCGTCTCTTCGAGGCGATCGAGGAGGTACAGGAAGTCGCCGGAGCCCGGCTCGGGCGCAGACGCGTGCGGCTCCATCATCCGAGCGGGCGCTCCGGGCCGTGACCGTGGGACCGCGCGCGCTCCAGTCGGGCCAGGACCGCCGCCGCGATCGGTGGCGGCACCAGCTCGTCGATGGGCGCGCCGCCGGCCGCGACCTCCTTGACCAGTGACGAGCTGATGTGGGCGAGCGTGGCGTCGGTGACGAGGAAGACGGTCTCGATGTCGGGCGCGAGGTGCCGATTCATCTGGGTCAACTGGGCCTCGTAGGCGAAGTCGAGGCCGTTGCGCAGGCCGCGCACCAGCGCGCACGCATCCTGGGCGCGCGCGTGCTGGACGCTGAGCTCCGAGTACGTTCCCACCGTGATGCGACCATCTCCGATGCCGTCGAGGGCGGCGCGGGCGAGCTCGACCCGCTCCCCGGCGCCGAATAGTACCTGCTTGGAGGGCCGCTCGTATACCGCGACGATGACGCGATCGAAGAGGCTGGCGGCGCGGCGGGCGATGGCGATGTGGCCGAGATGGATCGGGTCGAAGGTGCCGGGATACACCGCGATGCGCGGGGCACGATCGCCGGGGCTGCCGTTCACGCCGCGCCTCCGGCGGGCACCATCCCCGTGGGCTCCATCCCGGTGGGCTCGCCTCTGGGCTCGATGCCCGTGGGCTCGATTGCCGATGCGTACAGGCTCACGCCGGCCGCCCCGTGTACCCTGGTCCTGACGAGGCTCAGGCGTCGGCCACCGGCGGCGGCCGGCGTGAGCCTGTACGCATCGGCAATCGAGCCCACGGGCATCGAGCCCAGAGGCGAGCCC
>Ga0136611_10001097_pt1 | contig 18563 bp, 13 predicted proteins | sample AntDrymUQ2232306_2_FD_106645 | JGI IMG/M metagenome (GOLD analysis project Ga0136611, IMG submission 106645) | Polar desert sand microbial communities from Dry Valleys, Antarctica - metaG UQ223 (23.06) | ecosystem: Environmental > Terrestrial > Soil > Desert | place: Antarctica: Dry Valley...
TACACATCCCCCAGGTCGATCGTTCGGTCGGCGCCGCGATCTTCGGTCCCACCATGGTGATGCCCAACGGCAAAGATAGAACTCGTTCCCGAAAGCCGTTCGATTGTCCTGGCTTCGGGCACCACAAGAACAGCGCGTCGATTTCCACTGGGCGAGATGAGCTGGCGGAACTCACCGTCTGCATCGAGAAACATTCGGGTATTGTTTCCAGGCCGAATTAGCCGGGCCTGGTTGACCGCGCGGCCCGGCCAGATCAGGAGCAGATCAATTTTCTGGTCAAGTCGCTCCTGCACCCAGCTGATTTCCGCGGCCGAGCGATCCGGCTTCGCCCGGTAGGCATCGATCAGAAGGAACACCGAGGGGCGGACGATGATGTCGGAGGCTGTGAGATATTCACCATCCAGCGTGGTGAGCTTCACGGCCAACAGTCGCCTGAGCTCCATCGTCGGATCCAAACTCCTTGCGCATTCCGGGCCAGCAAACCGCGTATTTCGAACAAGCGTGCTAGGCCCCTGGGGCGATTCGGGGGATGGGCGACTATATTGAACGCGTTCCCATCCAAACCGTTGCTGAGATGACATGCCGGCTCTCCCCTGGCGCGATTCCACCCGGCTGTCCCGCCTTGGGTCCAAGCCGACACGCATCGACGATCCAAACCAGGAACCGCGGTTTGGCAACGACCAGTGCCTTGCATGGACGTACGGGAAACGACCGCGTGGTGGCGTTTCCAGGTAGCGAACCGTCGAAGACCAGCCAGCCGGTTGGGTTCGCGATACCCAGGCAGGCGAACCAGCCCGGCGAACGTCTTGATGTTCCAGACTCCATCGTGGCGTATGGGGTACTGCCCGCGCATCCATAATATTGCGGATATTCCCCAACCGGAGCACTACGTGATTCCCTGGCCTCGCTCCTTGACGGACATCAATCACGTAGACCGCACCACACCCGCCTGGTCGATGAAATAACCAGGCGGGTGTGGTCAGGAGACCGGGATCAGACTGGGAGATTTGGGGAGGGGCCGGTTCGACACCGTGGGCTAGGCGATTCGCTCCAGTTCGGGGACCGCGTCACAGTCTGCGCTGCCAAGGCGGGTCACGGCGATCACGTCGGACACCAGATCTTCCGTTTCCTCGAAGCCTCTGAGTGCTTCGAGCAATGCCAGTCCGCGCCGATGGATTCGACCCAGTTCGGTCGGGGTGATCGTCTGGTAGCCATCGCTCAGCGCGTTGTCTGGGTCAGCGTGGACCTCGAGCATGAGCCCGTCGGCGCCCGCCGCCAGCCCGGCCATCGCCATCCGGGCCACCAGTGACCGGCGCCCCGTGCCATGGCTGGGATCGACGATAATTGGCAAGTGAGACTCCTCCCTGATCGAGGGAATGACGTTGAGGTCGAGGCTGAAGCGGAACGCGGCATCGAAGGCGCGAATGCCGCGCTCGCAGAGCACCACATTGGTGTTGCCGCCCGCCATGATGTATTCCGCGCTCATGAGGAACTCCTCCTGGGTGGCGGCAAATCCTCGCTTGAGGAGGACCGGTGTGTTGGTCCGTCCGACGCGCTTGAGCAACGGGAAGTTGGCCATGTTGCGCGACCCGATCTGGAGCATGTCGGCGTGCCGGGCCACGAGGTCGACCTGGTCCGGTTCCATCACCTCGGTCACGACCGGCAATCCCGTCGCTTCCCGCGCCGCGACCAGCGCTTCGAGTCCTTCCAGACCCAGGCCCTGGAACGAGTACGGCGAACTGCGTGGCTTGAAAGCTCCGCCACGCAGGATGTTCGCCCCGGCGGACTTGACCGCCCGGGCGATCTCAACCTGGTCGTCGATCGATTCGATCGAACAGGGTCCCGCCATGAAGACCGGCGTGTCGCCACCGATGGCGACATCCCCGACCATAACCACCGAACGCTCGCGTGCATCGAGACTCGCCATCATGAACGGCTTGTGCACCGGCACGGTTCGTTCGACACCCGCCAGCTCCATCTGGTCAACAGGCAAGGTTCCGGCAATCCCGATGACCTCACCGCCGCGGCCATTCTTCATGGCCTGGGCATGGAGCCCTCGTTCGAGCGCCGCCGCCAGGATGGACGTCCGGGTTGATGAAGGCGCGTCATTCGCAATCGTGATCAACATGACTTGCTCCCGTCTCCTGTGTTGCCTGACCGGGCCGATCCGGCCGGTGCTGCTGGCCCCGGGTTTTCCGGGCAACAAAAAACCGAGGCATGTGCCTCGGTTCCCCCTGGTGCTTGCGTGCGTGTGGCGATTTGGCCCGGTTAGCCAAATCGCCCCGCCAGCGCAGCTGGGGGGTTACTAAACCAGTAGTAATAGAACGACGATAGCCACGAGGCGCTTGCGCTCCCCGAGGGTTCGATGTGTTCTACGACTGGTGGGTTCGTGACCTGTGTATTCATGACGTTTGCAGGGTATCGCGGAGGTTCCCGTGTTGTCAAGAGGACGTCTTGCAGAATTGATGAATCCGGCTCCACGGCGGTGTCAACGCATTAGCTCACGTAGCAGCTCTTTATCGTTCCGGGGAACGACGAATCCTTTCGAAACCGGCTGACACTCAAGCCACAAGCGTTCTCGCATGCTCCGGTGCGAAACGCTGCACGACCCGCGAACCTTCGCATCCAAAATATTGTGCATCGGTGGCGCTGGCTGCGTTCGGCACGACAGGGGTGGGTCAATTGCAGGCAGGCGGGCAGAATCGGCGTCGACTCTGCCCGTTGCGTCTAGCCAGTCACTAGACAGCCTTGACTTCGGTGATGAGCTTGCCAAGCGAGGCCTTGGCATCGCCGAAGAGCATGGATGTCTTGGGATTGTGGAAGAGTTCGTTTTCGACCCCGGCGAATCCCGAGCTCATGCCGCGCTTGAGCACGATGGCGCTCGTTGCTTCGTCGACTTTCAGGATCGGCATGCCGTAGATCGGGCTGCTGGGATCGTCCCGCGCGGCCGGATTCGTCACATCGTTGGCGCCGATTACCAGTACCACATCGGTCTTGGCGAAATCGTCGTTGATCCGATCCATCTCATACAGATCGTCGTACGGGACATTCGCTTCGGCGAGGAGCACGTTCATATGGCCGGGCATACGTCCCGCCACCGGATGAATGGCGTAACGCACGTCCACACCGCGCTTCTGCAGTTCACTGGCCAGCTCCTGTACCGCGTGCTGGGCCTGCGCGACCGCCAGACCGTAGCCAGGCACCACGATCACGCGCTGGGCATAGGCAAGGGAGACAGCGGCGTCTTCCGGCGATACCTCACGGGTTGGACGTTCTTCACCTGTGCCGGCGCCCGTGGTGGATGACGTGGGCGATGCGCCGAACGATCCAAAGATCACGCTGGCTATCGAGCGGTTCATGGCCCTCGCCATGATCATCGAGAGAAAGACGCCAGAGGCACCGACGAGCGCACCGGCCACCACAAGGACCTGGATGTTGAGCGCAAAGCCGGTCAGGGCCGCCGATACCCCTGTCAAGGAGTTCAGGAGCGCAATGACCACGGGCATATCGGCACCGCCGATCGGCAGGACCAAAAGCACACCAGCGACCAGGGCAAAGAGTACCGTCAACACCAAGAGCGTTTTCGAGGCGGTGTTGACGTCGAGCAGGAGAACGATGAGACCCAGCAGGACCATTCCACCGATCGACACGGCGGTCACAAGCTGCCGGTTGAACGGAAGTTCGGACCGGCTGGGAATCAGTCCCTGCAACTTGGCATAGGCAACTGCGCTGCCGGTTGCCGAGATCGCGCCGATGATTCCGCCGAGGACGATTGCGAGCACGACGCCGCGTCCGACGTCGACGATGCCGAGGAATTCGGCGACCGCAATGAAGGCGGCCGCCAGGCCACCGAACCCGTTGAACGCGGCGACCATTTGCGGCATCGCCGTCATTTGGACACGCATCGCCGGGACATAGCCAATTGCCCCGCCGATCACGATGGCGAGGAGGATCCAGAGGTAGTTGCTGTCAATCCGTTCAAGAAAGAGGGTCACGATCGTCCCGAGGACGATACCGCCCATGGCAAGGTAATTACCGACTCGCGCCGTCGCCGGCGAGCTCAGTCGATTCAGTGAAACGATGAGCATGACGACGGATATCAGGTACCCAAGGTCGATGAAGGCATCGCGCCAGTTGTCGATCATTTCTGCCGCTCCGCCCCTGCAACTGGACCACCACCCGGTTCACGTTTCCGGAACATTTTCAGCATGCGGTCGGTGACCGCGAATCCGCCAACCACGTTGGCCGCGCCAAGCACCACGCCGAGAAATGCCAGCACTTCGATCCACCAATCATCAGCGGACCCGAGCACAATCATCGCGCCCAGAAGTACGATCCCGGAGATCAGGTTGGTTGCCGACATCAGTGGCGTGTGAAGTGTGGCCGGCACCCTGGTGATCAGCACCACACCGAGAAAGAGCGACAGGACGGAGACATAAGCTCCAAGCAAAAAATCCGGGTTCACGAGCGATGCCTCCAGGTCTGGACGATCAACAGGTTCACGTTTGTGTGCCGCGTTATGTTAGTGGTGCTATCGTTCGTTCGCCGCCTCACTCTTTCGAAGCTCGGCATCCACTAGCGCCGCGTCGTCCGCATCTTCATGAAAACCAGTCGCTTGCGACGATCCATCGTCCAGTTGGGCACCTAACGGTTCGTCCACTGGTCCGCCATCATGCTGCTTGGCCCCGACCGCCAGGGACTCCCCTTCGCTGGCCTGGGCGTCGGCCGCAACCGCTTTCGGAACTGGGTCGACGGGGGGAGGAGCCGGCACTGGTGCCAACGCTTCCGCGTCATCGAGCTTCATGATCTTGCGCGTCATCTCATGGATGATTTCGCCGTCACGTGTGATGCACATCCCCTTGATCACGTCGTCACCAAGATTCACATCGAGCTGGCCATCCTTGACCAGCAGGCCCAGCAGATTCTGGATTACCCGCGCGTACATCTGGCTGGCGTGAACTGGCATCGTGGCGGGCAGATTGAGCTGCCCGATGATGGTGACGCCCTCGCGGACAACGATTTCACCAGGAACAGTGAGATCGCAGTTTCCTCCCGTCTCAGCGGCAAGGTCCACGATGACGCTGCCGGTGCGCATCGCTTCGACCGCGGACGCTGGAATGAGCTTCGGTGCCGGGCGACCGGGGACCAGCGCAGTCGTGATGACCACGTCGGAGTCCGCCACGTGGGCGTTCAGTCCCTCTTGCTGCAGCCTGAGCTCCTCCTCGGTCGCGGCCCGCGCGTATCCGCCGGCATCCTGGGTGTCCTTCGAGCCGGTGTCGATCTCAACGAACTTCGCGCCCAGGCTCTCGACTTGTTCCTTGACGACTGGCCGGGTGTCGTAGGCCTCCACCACGGCGCCCAGCCGGCGCGCGGTGGCGATCGCCTGGAGACCGGCAACCCCGGCGCCGATAATCAGAATTTTGGCGGGTCGGATCGTGCCCGCCGCCGTCATAAGCAGCGGGAAGAACTTGGGCAGGTAGTTCGCTGCCATGAGCACCGACTTATAGCCAGTGATCGTCGTCATGGCCGAGATCGCATCCATCGACTGGGCGCGGGTAATCCGGGGCACGGCGTCCATGCTGAAACTGGTGATCCGCTGGTCGGCCAGTGCCCGTACCAGGTCATGGTTCGTCAACGGGGCCAGGAACGCGATCAGCGTCGTCTCGGGACGCATCGCTGTGACTTCGTTTTTCGGCGTGTCGCCGTAGGAGGGCGCCTGGACCTTGATGACCAGCGTAACCTTGTCGTACAGGGCCTGGGCACCGGCGACCATGGTCGCGCCCGCCGCGGAGTATTCATCGTCGCTGATCGACGATCCCTCTCCCGCCCCAGCCTCCACGTAGACATCCATGCCGGCGCTCACCAGTTTGGATATGGTGTCGGGAATGAGGCTGACCCGGGTCTCGCCGGGCACGGTTTCCTTTGGTACACCGATAGCCACCCGACTGTGTGCAGGTGTGTCCGATGGTGACGAAACGGTTTGAGCCATGTGGGCTTGCCTCTCCTCCCGACCGAAACCACTCACACGGCCGTTGTCGTCAAATCCTGTTCGGAAGATATCGAAACCGGCAGAGCGTGGAATCGGCCACGTCGTGTATCACTGATCCCCGAGCACCAAACGCGTCAGCTTGTGCCCGGTGCCTTTCGGGCGCCAGGGTTGTTTCAGAGTTTGGCGAAAACCATAGCATGAAGCGTAGGTCACGCAAATAGCCTCGGCCAGTTCCACAACCCGGAACCGGCTGCGGCGACGTCCGTTGGACGGATCGACGATGGAGCAGTGACCATCGCACCCTGGACGAGCCGGGAGAGAAAGAGATCCGATGAACTACCCTTCAATAGGTTCGATCGCCAGCGAAGGACTATTTTCCAACTGTGGGCTTGTGATATTATGAGGGTCGTTCGGCCGACACCATCAACCGGCCTATCGGGCCGGTTCCACTTCTCTGACGATTATGCGAAGGAAGAAGCGATGGATGTCAAGAGTCCGGGGTCCACCGGGCCAGACGTTCGGAAATCGATCCGGATGTGGTCAAGACACGAAGGGATTGTTCTTCCATGGCACGCGAACTTGCTCCGCTAGCGTACGCATTCAATGCGCTCGAGCCGCACATCGATGCCCAGACGATGGAAATCCATCATGACAAGCATCACGCCACGTATGTCACCAATGTGAACAATGCGTTGGCCGGAACCAGCCTCGAGAACGTGAGTTCCATTGATCTGGTCAAGGATCTTGGCCAGGTTCCCGAAGAAAAACGCACCGCCGTGCGGAACAACGCCGGTGGTGACGTCAACCACACATTCTTTTGGGAACTCTTGACTCCAGGTGGTTCCTCGGCCCCCTCCGGGTCCCTTGCCGACGCGATAAACGCGACGTTTGGCGGTCTCGACGGACTCAAGGAGAAAGTCAACGCGGCCGGTGCGGCACGGTTCGGTTCGGGGTGGGCCTGGCTCGTCGTCAATGGCCACGGCGAACTAGAAGTGCTGAGCACTGCGAACCAGGACAGTCCGCTGAGCGACGGCCAAACACCGGTTGTCGGTGTCGATGTCTGGGAGCACGCCTACTACCTCACGTACCAGAACAAGCGTCCGGCGTACCTGGAAGCATTCTGGAACGTGGTTAACTGGGATGTTGCCGGAAAGAACTTCGACAGCGCCAGCTAGTCGCTGCAATCCACAGCACGTACCCAGAACCGCCCCTGCCAAACTGGTGGGGGCGGTTTGGTGTCCAGAATGACACAGACCTCCACTGATCCCGCGAGGATAGAGAGGCAGCTGCCATGCCGGCTCATCCTCGTTGGGCCTGCCCGCGCACGCGGTAGACTATCGGCCTCGCAGGCTGATTGACGGGAGGGCTGTCTCTTGCGTACGGTTGACGTTGCATCGCGTCATGTGGTCGATGAGCCGTACCTGAATCGAGAATCCTCCATGGTGAAAAAGCTGCGTTTCCTGATCGCCTCGACACACTCCCGATCAAGCATGGTGGTGCTTGGCATGTTGCTTGCCCTGGCATCGGTTGCTGGTGTCATGGCCCAGGCTCTGGGTCCCGCCGGACCATCGCCGGCTACGGGGGCGTCGTCTGTCATTGCCCAGGGGGTCTACGATGTCAGCGATAGCGACTACGTTTGGCAGGTCAGCACGTACACGGCAGAATCCGATTCAGCGCCTGTCACGATAGCCGCCCCAACCTTCGTCATTGCCCAGACCACTCCGCTTCTGATTACTCATCTGGGTACCGGCAATCAACTTCGGGTGGCGAACGGGGAAGCAGCGTATCTCAATCCTGGCCAGGAAGTACGACTCGAAACATTCGGCCCGCCAGATGATTTCGTGTTCATTGAACTTACCTTGGACAATGCGGCAAGCACCGGGGCCGATCCGTTGGTGGGTCAACCATTCCGCCCACTCGCCGGATCTCGCGACATCGACCTTGTTCGTGACGTGCTCGATGAGGGTGAACTATCTGAAATGCCGGAGGGCGCGGGACGGACGCTGGTCTTTGGCCTGGCTGGCCAGGTTTCCGCAACGTCCAGTGACGGAACGGAAATGCCGATTGCCGCCGGGGATATTGTGGAGTTCGAAGGGGCGGTCACCTTCACTGGCGTGACTGATGGCTCTGACTTCGTGGCAGCCTATATTGGCGCCGTCATCGGCTTCGGCGATGAAGCGGTGAACGTTCCGCCCGCAAGCCCCGCAGCTGCTGGACCAGCGAGTCCTGAAGCCTCCCCAGCAGCCACGCCGGAACCTACCTCCCCGGTTCCGACGGAAGAACCAACCGCACAGCCCACGGCGTCACCAACACTCGTTCCAACCGAGGAACCGACAGTCGTGCCGACCGAGGAACCAACGCCGGAACCGACAGTTGCGCCGACCGTAGAGCCGACCCCAACGTCAACCGACGTGGCGGATGAAAGCGCAGCCGCCGAAAACGAACCACCGTTTGTCGTCGAAGTGATCGAGAACGATCCCGGCACCGACACAGACAGCGACGGTTTGACCGAACGTCAGGAGGAGTTCTACAACACCGACCCCGAGATTGCTGATACGGACGTTGATGCCATCAACGATTTCAATGAAATCGCGGAGTACGGAACGGATCCCATACTGGCGGACACCGATGACGATGGCATCAATGACTACAACGAAGTGTTCATTTATGAGACCGATCCACTGAACCTGGATACGGATGGCGACTTGCTCTATGACGGCGGTGAGTTGGTCTACAACACCGATCCCCTGAATCCGGACTCCGATGGTGATGAACTCACTGACGGTGAGGAGGTCTACTTCGCACTGACGGACCCGGCGAATGCCGACACCGATGACGATGGTGTGAACGACTTCAATGAGGTCGTGAATGGTACCGATCCGCTCGAAGCCAATGGTTCGACGCAAACACCCCGCCCGGCCGGGCGAGGTGATTCCGACGGCGATGGGCTTACCAACGCCCAGGAAACCCGGTACGGGACGAATCCGGGCGATGGTGATTCCGACGGCGACAGCGTGAACGACTCGAACGAGATCGCGGCCGGTACCGATCCGCTCGACATTAATAGCTGGCCGCGATAGCGGTCAGCCAGCCGTGACACCGCTACGACGCGCAACAGCGGGCCCGGCTGCATGCTGGGCCCGCTGTTGCGTCTGTTCGACCTCAATGCTCAGCTCTTCTTTTCCAGCGTTTTTGGCTGCTCGCCGGTGATCAGGCGGGCATTGCGCCCGAACGAGAAGTAGCTGAATGCCCACTGGGAAATGACCAAGGCCCGGTTGCGCAGGCCATTCAGATAAAAAACGTGGACAACCATCCACATCCACCAGGCAAGAAACCCGTTGAAGTTCCGGCCCTTGACCGACGCAACCGCCTGGTGGCGGCCGATCGTGGCCAGGCTGCCTTTATCCTGATAGACGAATGGTGTGTACGCGTGACCGTTGACGGCGCGGACGATGTTCGCCGCCGCCCACTTGCCTTCCTGCATTGCGGCCGGTGCGACGCCAGGAACTGGTTTGCCTTCCCGCGTCTTGAGGCTCGCGGCATCGCCAAGTACGAAGATGTCTGGATGTCCCGCGATATGTAGTTCGCGTTCCACCGGCACTCGCCCAGCCCGGTCGAGTTCTGCAACATCCTGAAGCGCCTGGGTAAGCCGGGACACCTGGACTCCCGCCGCCCAGATGACGGTATTGGCATCAATCCGCTCGTCGCCGATGTTCACGCCATGCTCGTCGATGGCCGTCACCAGCGAGTTGGTGCGAACACGCACGCCGAACTCGGCGAGATCAGATTCCGCATCGGCGGAGAGTTCTTCGGGGAACATGGGGAGAATTCTCGGGAGACCTTCGAGCAGGAGGATCTTTGCGTCCCGGGGGTCGATGTTTCCAAACTCCTTGACGAGGGTGTGGCCAGCGATTTCGCCGATGGCGCCGGCCAGCTCAACCCCGGTCGGTCCGCCGCCGATCACGACAAATGTCAACATTGCCTCACGCCTGCCTGGGTCAGGTTCGTTTTCGGCGTTCTCGAAGGCAAGTAAGATGCGCTTGCGAATCTCGGTCGCGTCGTCAATCGTCTTGAGGCCGGGCGCCATGGCCGCCCATTCATCGTGACCAAAATACGAATGCGTTGCACCCACGGCAACGATCAGGTAGTCATAGGCAATGGTGCGTCCACTATCGAGGGCGATGGTTTTGGCATCGATATCGATACCTTCTACTTCACCAAGGAGCACGTTCGCATTCTTTTGCTTGCGCAGGATCGATCGGATCGGCTGGGCGATGTTGGCCGGCGAGAGTTGCGCCGTGGCCACCTGATACAGGAGCGGCGCGAACAGATGATGGTTTCGCCGGTCTATAACCGTCACTTTGACTGGCGCCCCGGCGAGTCCCTTGGCTGCATTGAGGCCAGCGAAACCGCCGCCGATGATGATGACGTGCGGTTTGCCCCTGGCCGTCAGGGTTGGCCTCATCGTCTCAGCCACTGAGACGAACTGTTCAACCTGTGGTGCTGGGGATGCTGTATCCCGTGATGCCGATTCAACCACTCCGAACTCCGGAATCTTCCTACGTTGGCGTGACGCGAGACACCGCGTGCGGTGCGACCGGTCGCCAGCACAATGGCGCCCGCTGCCTGGCGGTGCAGGTACGAACGTACCTGCCCCTTTCCCGGCAATCGAACAGGCCGATCTTCAGCCACGTGGCAGCGTAACAACCTGAGCCTGCCAAGCGCAATGCCATGGACCGGCAATCACGCGACCGGCGCCGTTCCGGCCGGGTTGTGATGGGACCATAACAAGGCGAGTGCCTCGCCGTGGTGACGAGTGCCGGAGCGGGCCCAGACCGGCTAGAATGGTGTATCAGCATTACGGTAAGCCCGGAGCGAGGCAGCTCCGGCCGTAGCCGCTTCAGTAGCAAGGACCCTCCCGTTGCCAGCCCAGAAGAAAACTCCCCTGACACTCACCAGCCGCTTCGAAGAGCAGGAGAGCGGAACGTTGCGACATCTCCCGTTCGAGGTGCCCAAAGGGGTCGATCAGTTTCGGATGACGATTTCGTACAACGACCAGATCGATTCGATCCCAACGGCGAGCGGTGGCAACACGCTCGATATCGGACTGTTCGATCAACAGGGGACTGACACGGGCGGGCCGGGATTTCGGGGCTGGAGCGGGAGCAACAAGCTCGATATCGTCATCGGCAAGAATTGGTCGACGCCACCCTACGCTGCCGGGGCGATCAAGCCCGGCACCTGGAACCTCCTGCTCGGCGCTTACAAGGTTGGGGCAAATGGGCTGGACGTGGAAATCGGGATCGATTTCAATCCTGACGTCAAAACTCCTGACAAGCCAGTTATTCCCGACATCGAGTCGCTTGACCGGGCCGACCTGCCGGCCGCCGGTGAACGTAACTGGTTCCGCGGTGACCTGCATGCGCATTCGCTCTACTCCGACGGCAGCGCAACACCAGCCGAACTTGTCGTTCGCGCCTATGAGAGCGGCCTCGACTTCATTGGTATCACGGATCACAACCGGGCCCAGTCTCCAGCCGATCTGGTGCCAACCGGCGATGACTGGCCCGTGCTCGTTCCAGGGGTCGAGGTCACAACCTATGCCGGTCACTTCAACGTGTGGGGAACCGACACCTGGTACGACTTCCGCGATGCGTCACCCGAGGGCTTGCAGGCCTCAATGGACGCCGCGAATGCCGATGGCGGACTGGTGTCGATCAACCATCCGAAACCCTTCGGGCCGGACTGGGCCTATGGTCGCGACATCAAGGGCTTCCAGACGATAGAGGTGTGGAACGGCTGGTGGGATCGGCTCAACAACGTTTCGCTGAAAGTGTGGGAAGACGCCCTCAGGCGGGGCGAGCGGATCGTTGGCGTAGGCGGTAGCGATGTCCACCACCTTGACGAGGCCAGCACACCAGACAACCCGTTGTCTCCCGCCCGACTAGGGTGGCCAACGCTCTGGGTTCAGGCGAAAAAGCCACTGACGTCCGAGGCGATCCTGGCCGCAATCCGGGCTGGACGCTGTTTCCTGAGCGATTCACCATCCGGGCCGCAGATCTACCTTTCCCGCGAGGACTACGCCGTGAGCGCTCGCGTCGTCGGAGGCAGTGGAACCGCCCTTGCGCTTGTCGGCGCCAGTGGCATCATCGCCACCGAGGCGGTGACGAGCGACGATCAGACCTGGAGTTTCGCGATCAACGTGCTGGGCAAGGGTCAAACCTATGTCCGCGCCCAGATTCACGGCGAGCACGGCGGCTTCCGGGCGCTTTCCAACCCAATCTGGCTCAAGGACTCTGATCCAAATACCGGTTCATAGCATTCCGGCGCGGCACCCAGGCCCGGACTTACCATTCGTCTTCTTCCTCGTCGGGTAACCATCCGGGACGCCAGGGGTTGTCGCCCGGTACCTGCAGGCCGCCGAGATGGTCGCGTTCGCTGTGATCCAGTTCAGCCAGTTCGACCAGACGATCGACGAATCCATCCACACTCACGTCCGGATCGTGGAAACGGAATCGCCCAAGTTCGTGCAGCATGGTTGCGCCAGGATCGAATTGCTGGCCGTAGAACGACACTACCGTCAAGCGGACCAGGCGCGCATCGTCGGCGGGGAGCGTGAGCACATGTCCGGCCAGTTCGATAAGTCCATCGGCTGAGCGGCGACTGCGAACAGCGACGTCAGGGCCGTGCCCGTACAAGTCCTGGCGTTCGCGTTCTCGTCTCCATTCCGCAATACTCATGATCCGCTCGCTGATTGAGCGCCGAACATCCTCGGGCACATGCATCTCCTCGACAAGGCCATTTGACTGCCTGCAGTGTACCCCTCCCCACCCCGTCCGGAGCGTGCCATACTGCCCAGATTATGTGCTTGTGCAAGACGCGTTCAAACGCGGCTCCTGCCGCCAGAACATGACGAAACCAACCTGTGTGCGGAAAGTGATGAGCCGAATTACCACCTCGACCACCCCCCAATCGCTCCTGTTTGCACGCGGTTCCCTCGCCCTTGCGATGACGCTTGTCGGCAGTTCAGTCGTCTCCGCAAAATTCATGGTCGAGCAGTTCCCCATTTTCCTTGGACTTGGCATCAGGCAGGTGAGTGCGACGCTGGTGATGCTGGTGATCGTGCTGCTTGTCGAGAAGAAACTGCCGCGAGTAGCGAGACGAGACCATGGAATCATCGTGCTCCAAACGATTACGGGCGTCGTGATTTTCAATGTCCTGATGCTGGCGGGAGTCGACCGGACGACTGCGGCAGCCAGCGGAATCATCACCAGCACGGTTCCAGCCTGGATCGCCCTCCTGTCGCTCATCCTGGGCGAGCGCATCTCACGGCTGACCATGATCGGGATTGGACTGGCCATGGGTGGCGTGCTCGTCGTCAACATTGCTGGAGGCGACGGAGGGTCCGATCGGGCTTCGGCTCCATTGCTTGGCGGCGTGCTGGTGATGGGAGCGGTTATCGGCGAAGCGCTCTTCACGATCTGCGGCAAGACGCTTTCGGGCCGCGTCACGCCAATTGCCAATTGTTTTATGGTCTGCGTCTACGGCTCGGCCATGTTCCTGCCAGTTGCATTGTGGCAGCTGCCTGGCTTCGACTTCGGGACAGTGGAGGCCAGTGGCTGGATTGCCCTGGCATGGTCCGCGGGTCCGGTGATGATCGGCGCGTTCTTCCTGTGGTTCACGGGTCTCAAGGTGGTTCCCGCCAGCTCGGCGGCGGTGTACACCGGCCTTATCCCGGTGAGCGCCCTCGTCTGTTCGCCCATCTTCCTCGGCTGGCGGATTGGCTGGGCCCATTTCACCGGAATGGGGTTCGTCATTGAAGCAATCATTCTCGTCGCCCGCCCCGATCGGCACCTGTCCCCCCTGCCCGGTGGTGTGAGCGTTGACGCTCGCGTATAGCCCCTTTGGGAGGGCTGCGCTCCCCAACTATTACCATATCACTTCGATCCTCAACACGCGACAATAGGGTTCAGTCGCTGAGCGAACGCGTCACATTGCGGTTCTACGAGCGTCGCACCAGAGCATTGGCTCATCGCAATCGATAGCATGGAATGTGTCGCATGGTGATCGCCCAAGGCAACAGGATGTCGAAGTAGTGGCTGACCAGTACGCGTCGGAGCCTGATGTCTTCGAATTACGCGAACAGGCAAAGGCCTGGTATGCCATCCGCTACGAGGCAATTGTTGATGCCATCGAAGCGGTTCTGCTCACTTACGCCACCCATGTGAACCGTCAGGTAACCGTACGATCGCTCGTCCATGGACGACTCCAGATCCTGATCCAGTCGGCGTACCTTGAGTCCGGTTCGCACATGTATATCCGTGACGTCGGAGCTGATTTTGCGGCCATCTGCGACGGGTCGATCGCCGCCCTGACGGACCTGCGACTGATCCTTGGTCGCAAGCTGATAGCCGAACTGCCGACGAATCTCAGCGCCACCATCGGTTCCAGCATCGAACGTGTGCTAACCGAGGTTCTTTGGGGATATGCACGGGCCGCCGGGACGTTGGAAGCTGCGCGCGTGGACGATCCGCCGGTTGCGCTTGACTCATCGTACGGACTTGAGCCAGCCTGGTACGAGGCACTCGTCGCCCAGTCCCCAAATGCGATCGCCATTTTCGATGCAGTGCGCGGAGATTTCCTGGCAGGAAATCACCGCCTCGAAGAGATGTTTGGTTACACACTTACGGAATTCGATCACTTACCCAATGATCAGGTTTACACTGCGGAAACTCCTGAGGACGATTTCGACAAGGGTGTCGAGCTCATGGCCGGGAAGATCCGGTCGTTCTGGCGCGAAACGGCGTGGCGGCACAAGGAAGGCCACACTGTCTGGTGCGAGATGTCAAACTGGCTGGTACGGAACAATCACGGGCAGCCGGAATATCTTGTTTGTACCTTTGTGCCACTCGGGGATCGCCGCGAACGAGACACACATTGGCAACGGGCCGACAAGCGCTTCCGGTACATCGCCCAGCTTTCGGTTGATCCAACGTTCATCGCGGGTGTCGACAATGTCATCCGGTACGCCAGCCCGGCCACGGAACGTGCCCTTGGGATCGACCCCGAAAACCTCACCGGCCGGCTCCTTACCGATCTCGTGCTGGCGAACGATCATGGTCGATTCCATGAGTTGCACCGCGAACTGGCGGATCGCCCTCGTCATACCGAACGGAAAGAAATGCGCCTGAATCGGCGCGACGGACAGTGGCGGTGGTTTGAACTGACCGCAACCAACCTGCTCGATGTGCCCGAGGTCGAGGGCTATTCATATCAGGCACGGGACGTGTCAGACCGGAAACTGGTGGAGCAACTCCTTTCCCAGCAGGCCCTGTTCGATCCGCTCACCAACCTCCTTAACCGGCGAGGAATGCTGGAACGGCTCGAACGGGCCCTGCAACAGGCAAGCGCGACCGGGATGTTGCTTACGGTGCTCTACATCGACCTGGACAACTTCAAATACGTAAATGACCAGTATGGTCATGAGGCGGGTGATAAATCCCTCGTCATTGCTGCGGGCAGGCTTGCCGATTCTGTGGGAACCTCGGGAATCGTCGCCCGGTGGGGCGGTGATGAATTCGTGGTCGTAATCGAGGAGTCGTCCGCGGAACTCGAGGACATAATCGTCAATCGGATTCTCGGTGCGCTCGCCGACCCAATCGATGTCGGGTCGGGCCGCGTGCGTATCAGGGCGAGTGTCGGCGTTGCGAATACAACATCGAACCAGGAGGACTATACGCCCATGTCCCTGCTCCGAATAGCAGATACGTCCCTTTACCAGTCAAAGGCTGCGCGCACATCCCCCATTAACGCTTTCCGTGACATCGAGGATTCCCGGACTCCAGAGGGTGATTCCGCGTAGATGGTTGTGATTACGCCAAAATAGCAATGACGAAGATGATGAGCAGGATCGCGAGGATCGCGCCACCGATCTGCATGATTGGAAGCGATCGAGTTGACTCCTCTACAATCGATGATTCATTGGCGACCAGGGCGCCGCTCGCCCGGTAATCAGCGAACGATATGGTTTCCTGGCGACTTTCGCAGGTGTGCTCGAACTTCAGGATCCGATCGGCAAGCTGCCCAGGATCTGTTTCGGCCCAGTCGAACGCATACGTGCTCCAGCGTCGTTCCAGTTCAACGATGGTAGTGAGTGAATCATGCTCCGCTCCTTCGGCTGCGTCCATCGCAAGTTTGTAGGATCGCTGATCTCGAGCGATGTCCTGAACGATCTCGGCGTGGAGCTGCCGGGACGTTTTGCCACGGTGAACAGGGTGCCAAACGAATACATCATTGTCGGTGGCTTGACTGGTGCTCGATGTCGATTGGGGTTGTTCCGACACTTAAGGTCCTTTCCGCCGGTGCGGAGCGTGCTGTCCGCCCGGTGGCTCGACTCCCGTTCAAATACAACTCGGGCCGTGTCTACTCTTGGCTCTGTCGCATGTAGTCTAGCTGCTTCGCATGACGCGGCGCAGGCAATTCTGCGGGCGGCCGGGAGTCCTCGCCAGCATCCCGGTCGCGAGGCATTCCTACAGCGCTATCGTGCCTTCATAGACGAGGTCGCGACACCGCATCTCGATTTCAGCCGGATCGATCGTTTCGCGCGCGAGCCCGGTTTCCTGGGCGACGCGGGCCACTGCCGCGGCAACGCGAGGGGCTACACGGAGATCGAGGCTGTCCGGGATCAGGAACTCCGGGGTGAGCTTGTCATCCGTCACCAGGTCAGCGATTGCGTGGGCAGCGGCAATTTTCATGTCGTCACTGATCGTCGTGGCCCGGACATCGAGCGCGCCACGGAAGACGCCGGGAAAGGCCAGGGAATTGTTGACCTGGTTCGGGAAATCACTCCGGCCCGTGGCAATCGCAAACGCGCCCGCGCTTCTGGCGAGATCCGGCGTGATTTCCGGATTTGGATTTGCCAGCGCAAAGATCATCGGCGCCTTGGCCATGGTCCGGATCATCTCGGGTGTGAGCGTGCCGGGCGCTGACAGCCCCACGAAGACATCGGCTCCAGCCAGCACGTCACCAAGCGAACCACTGCGGCGTTCATGATTCGTGATTTGGGCGATAGCGCTCTTGGACGCGTCCATCCGCTCGGTCCGATCGACATGGATCGCGCCCAAACGGTCGCACAGGATGATATCCCCGGCGCCGACCGCATTGAGGAGCTTGGCGACGGCGATCCCGGCGGCGCCGGCACCGTTGATGACGATCCGGAGTTCGTGCAACCCACAGTTACGAAGTTTGGCGGCGTTCAGCAGTGATGCCAGGACAACGATGGCCGTGCCGTGCTGGTCATCATGGAAGACCGGCATGTCGAGCGCCTCCCGCAGCTTCTGTTCGATCTCGAAACAGCGTGGAGCGCTGATGTCCTCAAGATTGATACCGCCGAAGGAGGGCGCAATGGCGGTGACGATCCGGACGATTTCATCCGGGTCGCGAGATGCCAGGCAGATCGGGAAGGCCTCGACCCCGGCCAGCGTCTGGAAGAGGACGGCCTTGCCTTCCATCACCGGCAGAGCCGCCTGTGGCCCGATGTCACCGAGTCCGAGCACGGCCGAGCCGTCGGTAACGATCGCCACGAGGTTGCCTTTGGCGGTCAGCTCGGTGACCGTGGATGGATCGTCGCGGATAACGTGAGAAGGCACCAAAGCCTTGGGCGGCACGTAAAGCGTGTTCAGGATGTGATGATCGCGGATCGGAATCTTGCTTCGAATTTCCAGGATACCGCCGTGACGCTCCCGCAGGTCGATCGCTTCCTCACGCAGGCTTCGATCCTCCTTGCGAACACTCGACCTGGCTGGTTGGAGCCGCCCTTCGTAGACGTAGCGGCGCGTTTTGGCGGCAACTTCCTCGGCCGAGACCTCGCGTGACGCCTCACCAGTTTCGATGGCGGCCCGCACGACGGCGGCGGCAATCGCCGGGGCGACCCGGAAATCGAAGATCCGGGGCACGATGTTGTCCGCGTGCAATTCGTTGTCGGGCACCATCCCGGCCAGGGCGCGGGCGGCTCCGAGCATCATGCGGAGGCGAATGTTGCGCGCGCCGCTGTCCAGCAAGCCGCGGAAGAACCCGGGGAAAACGAGCGATACGTCCATCACATTCGGGAAGTCGGAGCGTCCGGTGGCCACAACGCGGGCACCGCCGGCCCGCGCGGCCTCGGGCTGGATCTCGGGATTGGGGACGGCCAGGGCGAACACGATCGGGTTGGACGCCATATCCCGGATCATCTCTTCGGTGACGATATCGCCCGTGGAGAGACCGATGAAAACATCGGAGCCCTTGAGCATCGTGGCCAGCGAGCCCGTGCGTTGGTCGAGGTTGGTTTCCTTGGCGACGTAGGCTTTGGCCCAATTCATGCGCTCCGGACGGTAGCGGTGAATCGCGCCGGCTCGATCGCAAACGACAAGGTTCTTGACACCGGCTCGAGTCAAGAGCCGGGCGACCCCGATCCCGGCAATGCCGGCCCCGCTCAGCACGACGCTGACCTCTCCGAGCTCCTTGCCAGTTATCTTGAGCGCGTTGTAGAGGGCGCCCAGGACGAGGATGGCGGTTCCGTGGTGCTGGTTGGAGA
>Ga0136611_10001098_pt1 | contig 18555 bp, 17 predicted proteins | sample AntDrymUQ2232306_2_FD_106645 | JGI IMG/M metagenome (GOLD analysis project Ga0136611, IMG submission 106645) | Polar desert sand microbial communities from Dry Valleys, Antarctica - metaG UQ223 (23.06) | ecosystem: Environmental > Terrestrial > Soil > Desert | place: Antarctica: Dry Valley...
CCCGCTCCAATGCAGCCGACGTGCCAGCGGTCGTGGTCGCCCGAGCCCAGATGGCCGGCGGTCGGCCGTTCCGGATGTCCGGAACCTGGCCCGCTCCTTCGTCGGTTGACGGGCTGCCCGCTCAACGGTACTCGGGCGCGACCGGCAGGACGGACGCCCGGGCCACCTACGAGACCGGCCGCAGGGTCAGCGACGCCGAGTTAGCAGCCGTCAACCTTGAACGCGACGCGTTTCATGGCGAGTGGAACTATCGGATCCGACCGACCCTCACTTCTTCTGACACGGTTATTCCGTAGCGGTTCCTTACGGATGTTCGGCGTCCAGGGGCCGGCCTGGCTGGGCAGCGAGGAATGGGCGCTGCCGGGCTTCATCATCATGAGCCTCTGGACTACGGGCGCGGCGATGGTGATCTTCCTCGCCGGCCTCCAGAGCATTCCGCAGGAGCTGTATGAGGCGGCCGAGATCGATGGGGCCGGCGCCTGGGGCAAGTTCTGTGCGGTGACCATCCCGATGACGACGCCGGTCATCTTGTTCAACCTGATCATCGGCGTGGTCCAGTCGTTCCAAGTGTTTACCCAGGCGTATGTCATGACGGGCGGCGGGCCGAACAACGCTACCCTGTTCTACGTGCTCTACATGTACCGCGTCGCGTTCAACTACAAGGAGATGGGGTACGCCTCAGCCATGGCCTGGATCCTGTTCATGATCGTCATGGCCTGTACGCTGCTCATCTTTCGGTCGTCGGCGCGTTGGACGTACTACGAGGGTGAGCGAGGGGGCGGCCGATGAGTGGTATGCCGGCTGCGGTGACTCGGCTCGGACCTCGGGAGCTGTCGTGGGCGGATCGCCTGAGCGGGCGGCGTGCCCGCCGGCTGAGTGCGCAGGGGGCCATCTTCGCCATCCTGTGCCTCGTCTCCTTCACGATGCTGCTGCCATTCGCCTGGATGCTCTCGACGTCGTTCAAGCATCCAGGCGAGATCTTCCTCCAGCCGGCGCGCTGGATCCCCCGCGAGCCGCGCTGGGAGAACTACGTGGAAGCGATGTCGGCCTTGCCGTTCGGCCGGATGTATGTCAACACGACGATCATCACGGTGACGGCGACGATCGGCCAGCTACTGAGCGCGTCGATGGTTGGATTCGGCTTCGCCCGCCTGCGGGCGCCCGGGCGTGACGTGCTGTTCCTGCTACTGATCAGTACGATGTTGCTGCCCGAGCAAGTCACCATGATTCCGCAGTTCATCATCTTTCAGACGCTCGGAATGGTCGATACCTGGGCGCCGCTGATTCTGCCCTCCTGGCTCGGGGTCTACGCGTTCTACATCTTCCTCTGCCGCCAGTTTTTCCTGACCCTTCCTCTGGAGCTGGACGACGCCGCCAAGATCGACGGCGCCGGGTACTTCACCATTTACTGGCGCATCATCCTGCCGCTCTCCAAGCCCGTCCTCGCCTCGGTTGGGGTGTTCTCGTTCCTGTACCGCTGGAACGACTTCCTCCACCCGGTTATTTATCTGACCGACCAGCAGAAGTACACGCTGTCGCTCGGGCTGGCCCTGTTCCGAGACTACAGCGGCATCCAGTGGCACTGGCTGATGGCGGCGTCGATCATGACGATGCTGCCCTGCCTGTTCGTTTTCTTCATCGCCCAACGGCTCTTCGTGAGCGGCATCGCCACGACTGGTATCAAGGGGTAATCAGCGCACCGGCATCCGTGTCACTGGGCCGTCGGGCGACTCTCTAGGCTCGACTTCCGCCATTTCTGATTGGGGCCACCAGATTCAGGTAGGCGAGTGTGCCGACTTTCTTGGGCATCGTGGCCCACACGACGGCAAAGAAACTCCTGAAGGTGTCGTCCCTCCTGGTCGCCGTCACATCTGGTGCCACATTGATGACCGAGGTCTGTCCGAGGGACTAAAATGGCGGAAGTCGAGTCTAGGCGGTAGGTAAAGAATGGGCTTCGGACATGGGCTCTCGCCCGATCAGATCGAGTGGACACTCCTGACGATCGGGCACCTTTCGATGAACAAGTTTTGGGGCGAGACCGAGCGGGTCCGCGCGCCCCTTTGCACGACGACCCTCATCCACACCAGAGCCGGCTTGGTCCTCGTGGATCCGGGCGTCGAGCCCGCGTCAATGCCTCAACTGCTTCACGACGGCGCCGGGCTGCGGCCTGAGGACATCCGGTACGTGTTCGTGACGCACTCGCACGGCGACCACTGGGTCGGGCTGGAGGCATTTCCGCACGCGACCTGGCTCATGGGCGAGCCGGAGATCAGGTATTGGCGGTCCCGCGGCGGCGAGCGTGAACGGGCGTTGCTGGACCGTATCCGGCCGGCCGGCGACGAGCCCGTGCCCGGCTTACGAGCCGTACACTTGCCCGGTCACACGCCCGGTATCACCTCGCTTCTCTTTAGCTGGCGCGGGCAGACCGTCGCCGTGGTGGGGGACACGGTGATGACGGCGGCCCACTTTGGGGCGCGCGAAGGGCACATCAATTCCACCGACGAGGACCAGGCCCGCGCCGCCATCGACCGGCTCGCCCGAGAGGCGGACGTGATTGTGCCCGGCCACGACAACGCCTTCGCCGTGGCCTGGACCGGCGGGGGAGCGGAGTGACACGATGGGAGCACGACATGCCGAGCACGAGTGACGCGGTCGCGGTCGCGGTCGCGGTCGCGGTGATCGAGGCATGGTCGGTCGGTTGAACGCCCGCGCCGGCCGCGAGGTTCAAGTAGCGGGGGCTCGGCTGGCGGGCACGCCGCTGGTCGGCCGCCTGGTGGAGCCGTCGAGCCAGTGTTGCGACCGCGGTGTCCGAGCCGATTGAGGAGCTATGCACGGTGGGTCGCCGCGTCGCTGATCTCGGACGCTCACGGAAGGTACATGATCGCCGTGGGCCACGGGCACGCCCGCTCTCGGCCCACTTCAAGGAAGGAACGTACGTGTGGAGCGACAAAGCTTTGGCAGGACTGGGCTGCAGGTAGCTCCGATTGCGCTCGGGGGCTTCCCGTTCGGCGGGGTCAACCGCGCCGCAGGATGGGATCCGTTCGCACCGGATGGGCGCCGCACCGCTATCGCGACGATCCACCGCGCCCTCGAGCGGGGCATCAACTACGTCGATACGGCGCCTTGCTACGGAGATGGCAACAGCGAGGAGCTCATTGGCGAAGCGCTCCAAGGCAGGCGGGACGATGTCGTGCTGGCGACCAAGTGCCCCTGGCGCGACGATGCGGCGACCGTCGAGCGAAGCATCGATGCTAGCCTGCGACGGCTGCGAACGGACCGAATCGACGTGATGCAGCTCCACGGCGGGATGTTCACGGCCGAGGACATCGATCACATCCTGCACGACGGCCCGCTCGACGCGCTGCGGCAAGCTCGCGAACGGGGCAAAATCCGCTCTTTGGGCTTCACCTGCGAGGAGCCCTGGACCGCTCGGCCACTCATCCGCTCGGGCCAGTTCGATGTGGTCCAGCTCCGCTACAATCTGATCTACCAGTCGGCTGCGCTCCATGCGCTCGACGAGGCGCGCGATGCTGGCCTGGGGGTGGCAGTGATGCGGCCGATGACCTCCGGCATGCTCCAGCGCATCATGCAATTCCTGAAGCCGGAGTGGTCCTCCGACGAGCTGTACGAGGTGGCGCTGAAGTTCGTGCTGTCCGACTCGCGTGTCCACGTCGCCAACGTCGGGATGCGCTGGCCTGAGGAGGTCGATCGGAACGTCGCGGTGGCGGCGGGGTTCACGCCACCGACCGATCTGGCCGACCTGCCCCGCCTGACCGCAGGCATCTACAAGGCGGAGGATCGGGATGCCGGGCTGGCCGACCCGATCACGCCCTGATGGTCCGGCCGTGACCGACTCTCAGGCATCCGGTCGGCGTCCATGATCCACGCCCGCGCCGATGACATGACCGCCACGCGCGACCGCCCGGGATAGCTCGACGGCGCTGTCGCCATGGTGGCATTGAGCGTGCTCGTGTACACCGTCAACGTTGACGGCGCAGGTCGCCGTCGAATCGTGTTAGGCTTTTGGCTCGGTTCGCCGGGCGCTCGAGAGGGGAAGTCCATGGTTCAGACGGAGACGCGGCCGATACAGACTCAGTCCAGCCGTGTCGGCATCGTGGATTGCGACGTACATCCGACGCCGCGCAGCATCGACGAGATCAAGGCGTATATGCCCATGCCGTGGCGTGACCGCTACACCGGTGGAGGTCGTGGTTTCTTCAGCAATCCGGTCCATGGCAGCCGCCTGGACTCAAAGCCGGCCTCGGGTGGCCCGGCTGGCTCCGATCCCGAGCTGATGCGCGAGCAGCTGATCGACCAGTTCGGCGTCGCCTACGCGATGCTACTGCCGCGAGCCTTTTGCAACCTTCACCCGGACCCTGACTTCGGGACGGCCATCGCCGCCGCCTATAACGACTGGCTGGCGGACACTTGGCTCTCGAAGTACAACCATGACGGTGTCTTCAAGGGCGCGATTACCGTCGCCCACCAGGATCCGCAAGCGGCCGCCCGCGAGATCGAGCGCTGGGCCGGCCACCCGCACTTCAAGTCAGTGATGACGGACTCGGGTGCGCGCGCGCCGTTTGGCCAGCGTCAGTATTACCCGATCTACGAGGCCTGCGAGAAGTACGGTCTTCCGTTGGTGATCCACCCCGGCACCGACGGCATGGGGATCAATGTCCAGCCGAGCCCCGGCTATCCGACCCACTACATCGAGTGGCACACCTGCCTGTCGCTCAACTTCCAGGCCCACCTGGTGAGCTTCCTGACCGAGGGCGTCTTCGAGCGCTTCACCGGTTTCAAGGTCGCCCTGGTCGAGGGTGGCGTGTCGTGGCTGGCGCCGCTGCTGTGGCGCCTTGATGCCGAATGGAAGGCGCTGCGGTCGGAGGTGCCGTGGGTGACCAAGCCGCCGTCGGCGTACCTACGCGACCACGTCCGTGTCTCGAGTCAGCCGCTCGAGCGACCGGACAACGACGAGCACCTGTTGAAGGTGCTGGAGATGATGGACGCCGAGCACATCCTGATGTTCGCGAGCGACTACCCGCACTGGGACTTCGATTCCCCAACCCATGCGTTCCCAACACTGCCGAAGGAGATGCGCCAGCGGATCTTCTCGGCGAACGCGCGCGAATTCTACGGGCTGGCGTAGGAACGTCGTATGGCTCGGCACATCGTGGGCCGCGTGAGTGAGATCCTGCCGGGTACCTCGAAGATTGTGGACGCCAACGGGCGCTCGATCGGCGTCTTCAACGTCGATGGTCGGTACTATGCACTGCTGAATCGGTGTCCGCACCAGGCGGCTCCGCTTTGTCAGGGCGCGGTCAAGGGTATGGCGCTGCCCAGCAAGCCCGGCGAGTACGTGTGGGGCCGCGAGGGAGAAATCCTGCGCTGCCCCTGGCACGGCTGGGAGTTCGACATCACCACCGGACGATCAATCTTCAGCCCGCATAGGATGCGCGTGCGGACCTATGAAGTAACCGTTGAGTCGACCGACGTCGCCGAGGAGGAGCGCGTGGAGACATACCCGGTCACCGTCGAAGACGGGCTGGTGATTCTCCATGCCTAAGGGCGTGCCCGGGAGTGCGTGCCGCGGCGTCCCGATCGGTAGATCACGGTAGTTCGCCAGCTACCCACACGCTCGCGAGATCCTCGCCTCTCGCGTCTCGCGCCTTCAGGTCGCGCAGGAAGTCCAGGAACCCGACCGTGGGCTTCCAGTTCAGCACGCGCTCGGCTTCCGATAGGTCGTGCTGCTCCACCCTCGCGGGGAGCGGGATGACGTATTTGTCGAGCAGGCGTTGTGCGCCGGGTACACGCTCATCGCACCAATCACCTCCCCGCTCTTGGAAGTGCTCGGCGACCTCCGTGGGCATGCCGTGGTCGGTATGAACGATCGTCCGGAACAGATCGACTCGGTGCTTAGCGACGGCCCGCAGCGCGGCGACCGTCGCGGCCGCCACGTCGCGGCGGTCCACCCCGTTTCGCAGCAAACGTGCGCCGTACTCCAGGTAGGGGCCGGGCACGAAGGCGTGGTAGCGCAGCAACACGACCGACGCGCCGGTCATCTCTTGGAATGCGCGGCACAGGTCTTCGCCGAGCACCTTGGTCACCGAGTAGACTGACCGCCAGCCATAAGCCATCGATGACGCGAAGACCAGTGACTGAACGCCAAACTCGCGACACGCCTGTAGCACGTGGAACGTCCCGTCCACGTTGACAGCGAAGGTGGTGGCGTCACTTATCGGGGGCCGATGCGCGGAATGCCATGCGGCGAGGTGGACGACGGAATCCACTCCTTCGACCGCGCGGCGAACGTCGTCCGTCGTGCGTGTGTCACAGCGCACGAACTCACCCAGCGCAGAGACCTCGGGCGGGGGGTGTGCAACATCCGCTAGTCGAACTGGGAACCCCGCCCCGGCGATCAGTCGGCTTACCGCCTGGCCCGCATTGCCGGCGGCCCCCGTGATCAGCACCGTCATCGCGGCGTCCTGCGCTTACCCATGGGGTCTCCTTCTCCGACCCAGTTCCTGCTTCCTGTCCGGCGCTATTCCTGCTCGAGCCAGTTGACCGCGTCCCCGCGTGCGTCCCGCTCCGCGAGCTCCCGCAGGAAAGTGATGAAATTGTAGCGGGGCTGGTAGCCGAGCCTCTGCTTCGACATGGCGACGTCCGGACAGTTGACGTGTTCGGGCAGGTCCAGCCCGTAGCGATCGACCAGCAATCGCGCCTGGGGGACGTAACGCTCGAGTACGGCGGCGGGGTCGTTCGGCCACGCCTCAATCTCGTTCGGACCGAAGGGATCCTCGCGGGAGATCGGAAACGCCTCGCAAGCGACCGTGTTGTTATCGACGGCCAGCGCCGCTGCCTGGTGGACGTCGCGGCGATCGACCCCGCCGCGCAGAAGCCGCTCGCCGTACTGCTTGCGATTTCGGTAGGGCGTGAAGTCGCCCGGGCGCAGCATGATGCAGCGAATGCCGTGCATGCGGTGGTAGAACTGGCACACTTCCTCGCCGATCACTTTGCTCAGCCCATAGATGTTGTCGCGCGAGCGCACCGACGCGCTCGACATCCAGACGACCTTGGGCACCCGATGCGCCACCGCCGCCTGGAACATGTTGAAGGTACCGTCGACGTTCAGATCCCAGAATTCGCTCTCGCTGCGTGACGATCGGTGGATGCCGTGCCAGGCAGGAGTGTGGACGATCACGTCAATGCCCTGCGCCGCGGGCATGAGCTGTTCGCGGCGCCGGACGTCGGCTTGGACAAAATCATGTGGGGTCGTCATCGGCTCGACGTCGGATAAGCGCAGCTCGTGTCGGCCTTCCAGGAGCTCGATCAGGCCGCCCGCGAGGTTGCCGCCGGCGCCTGTGATCAACACGCGCATCCGAATTCCTCCACTGTCGTACGCACCCATGCCTGGACGCGCCGCGCTGGGGTCGACCGTAATGCCGCTCATGCAGAGAGCTGAGCAGCGTCGCTGGCACTGCTCAGCTCGGAGCCCTCTACAGGGCAGCCCGGTAGATGGCCGCGACGTCGTCGCGCGTGGCGATGCGCGGGTTTGTGGCCCGGTTCCCCCGCGAGAACCCATCTTCGGTGAGCGCCTCGATGTGCTCCTCCCGGACGCCGAACTCCGAGAGCCGCAGCGCACCCGGGCAGTCGCCGATCAGCCGCCGCACCGCCTCGACGCCGCGCTCCGCGGCCGCCACCCGGCTCAGCCCCGTGATCGGCTCCCCGAGCACCTCGGCCACGTCCGCGTACGCGTCGACCGCGCCGGGCAGGCTGAACGCCATGATGTGCGGGAGCAGGATCGCGAGGGCGCGCCCATGGGTCACCCCGAACATGCCGCTGATCGGCCCCGCCAGCGCGTGCACGTCGCCGGTGCCGGCCCTGGCGATGCAGAGGCCGCCCAGGTTGGCGCCCCACATCATCCCCCAGCGCGCCGACAGGTCGCCCCCGTGGGCGACCACGCGCCGGAGGTGCCGCCCGATGACCCGGATCCCTTCGAGCGCGAGCGTCTTCGCATAGGGGTGGAAGACCGAGTTCGCGTAGCACTCGATGCAGTGGGTGAGCGCGTCGATTCCGGTGTTCGCCGTCACCGTTGCCGGGACGCCGAGCGTCAGCTCCGGGTCGCAGATCGCCAGGCGCGGCATCAGGAGCGGCCCGCTGAGGCCACCCTTCCACCGCTTGTCTTCGTCGGTGATGACGCTGATCGGCGTCACCTCGGCGCCGGTCCCGGACGTGGTCGTGATGGCCACGACGGGCACGCCGGCGCGCTCCAACTGGCGCTCCCGCCGCAGGTATTCGAGCACCGTCCCGCCGTTGGCCAGGATCGCCGCGGTCGCCTTGGCGGTGTCCATCGACGAGCCGCCGCCCACGGCGACGATCGCGTCCGGCCCGAGCTCGCGCGCCGCGTCCACCGCGGCCTGGACCGACCGGCCGGTCGGCTCCCCGACGATGTCGGTGAACAGCTCGCGGGCCACGTCGGCCTGCCGCAACGACGCCTCAACGCCGACTGTGAGTCCCGCCGCGGCCACGCCCTTGTCGGCGATGAGCAGGACCTTGCGCGCCCCCAGGGCCGCCACGCGTTCGCCGGTGGTCGCCGAGGCCCCGATCCCAAAGACCACCTCGGCCGGAGTACCGTACGAGAACGTGGCCGGTATCTGGAACGGATAGGTCTCTGGCATGTCTACTCCCCCGTACGCCCGACTGGCGTTGTCACGCCTTGAGTCCGGTCATGGTGATGCCCTGGATGAAGTGCTTCTGAGCGACGACGTAGACCGCGAGGATCGGCACGACCGACGCGGTCGCGGCCGCCATCAATACGGTCCATTCGGTTGCGTACTCGCCGCGCAGCGCAGCGATGCCGAGCGTGACCGTCATCTTCGACTTGCTGTTGATGAAGATCAGCGGATTGAAGAAGTCGTTCCACGTGCCCATGAACGTGAAGATCGCCAGGGCGGCCAGCGCGGGCTTGGCGAGCGGAAGCATGATCCGGGTGAAGACCGTGACCGTGCTCGCGCCGTCGATTCGGGCGGCTTCCTCGAGCTCCTCCGGGATGGTCATGAAGTACTGGCGCAGCAGGAACACGCCGAAGCCGGCGGTGAAGATCGGCGGCACGATGAGCGGGTAGAACGTGTTGATCCAGCCCAGCGACTTGAACATCACGTAGAGCGGGATGATGTTGACGATGTGCGGGATCATCATCGAGCCCAGGACGAGCGCGAACGCCGGACCCCGGAACGGGAAGTGCAGCCGCGCGAAGGCGTAGCCGGCCATCGAGCACACGATCAGCTGCCCGGCCACGACCGACACGGTGATCAGCGCGCTGTTCAGGTAGAACTGGAGGAACGGCATGACCGTCGCCAGGCGCGCGTAGTTCTCGAGCGTGAGGCTGGGCGGATACCACGTCGGCGGGTAGCTGAACGCCGACGCTGCCGGCGAGAACGAGGTCATCACCATCCAGTAGAACGGCGCCATCATCGCGACCGCGACTGTCGCCATCCCGGCGTAGAGCGCGATCAACCGGCCGATGGACCGCCTGGCGCCGCGCGCCGTGGCGCGCGGCGCGGCGATCGAACGAGCGACACTGGCCATCAGGTGCACTCCTCGCGGTTGACGGTCATCGGTAGAACACCCAGCGACTCGCCGCCTTCCACTGGATCAGCGTCAGGCCCGCCAGCAGCACGAACAGCACGAACGCCATCGCGCTGCCATAGCCCATCTTGAAGTGCTGGAAGGCGGTCTGATAGAGGTAGTAGATGTAGACGCTGGTGGCGTAGCCCGGACCGCCCTTGGTCATCACGTAGATGATGTTGAAGACCTGGAACGAGCCGATGACCGAGATGATCAGGATGAAGAAGGTCGTGGGCGAGAGGAGCGGCAGCGTTACGTGGCGGAACAGCTGCCAGTTGTTCGCGCCATCGATCTTGGCGGCCTCATAGAGCTGCTCGGGAATACCCTGCAGGCCGGCCAGGAACAGCACCATGTCGTAGCCGACGCGGTACCAGATCGAGACGATGATGACGGCCGGCATCGCCCAGGCGACGCTCCCGAGCCACGGGAGCGACGGGATGCCCACCAGGTTGAGCACCCCGTTGATGACGCCATAGTACGAGCTGAACATCCAGGCCCAGACCAGGCCGATCGCCACCGAGGACGTCACGACCGGCAGGAAGAAGAGGGCACGGAACAGCGTCACGCCCGGCACCTTCTGGTTGACGAGCAGCGCCATCCCGAGCCCGAACAGCATGCTGAGGGGGACCGAGCCGACCGCGAAGTAGGCGGTGTTGGCCAGCGACCGGCCGTACACGTCGTCGCTCGTCAACAGCGTGACGTAGTTGTCCAGGCCGACGAACGACGGCGGCGTGAGCCCGTCCCAGCGCATCAGGCTCATGACGAACGACGCGAGCGTCGGCCCGTAGGTGAACACGAGCAGCCCGAGCATGATCGGCGCCACGAAGAGCCACCCCTCGATGGCCTCATGCCGACGCAGACCACCTCGCCGGCGGGTACGTGCACTTGCGGTCCCTATTGACGACACCATTGACGAGGCTCCCTACCGCTGGCCCATCTTTTCCTGTGTGACCTTCAGCAGCGCCATGACTTCCGGACGCGCCTGCTCGAGCGCCTCCTTCGCCGGCATCTGTCCGGCCCAGATCAGGTCGACCATCGGCTTGATCCGGTCGCGCAGCTCGATGCCGTTGTAGAGGAACGGCCACCGGCCCTGCTGTTCGAGCGACTCGATCCAGATCTTGGCGTTCTTCGGCTGGCGATCGGGGTCGGCGAAGATCTTCGACTGCTGCACGCTCGTCTTGCTCGGCATCAGATCCCCGCCGGTGGCCAGGATCTGCTGCGCCTCCTCGCCCATGAAGAACGATGCGAACGCCGCCGTCCCGGCCGGATCCTTGGTCGCCTTGGCCATCGCGAAGGTGAACAGGCTCGACTCGGCCTTGGCGCTCTTGAGGATCTTGGCGACCGGCATGACGTCCCACTTGAGGCCCTGGGCCTCGTTGAGCTGCTTGGTGTTCGAGACCGTGGTGTTCCAGATGGCGAGCTTGCCACCCGTGAACAGCTTCAGCTCGCCGATCTGGGTGCGCATGTCGAACGGCGGGGCAACCTTGTGCTTGTAGGCGAGGTCGGCGATCCACTGGTAGGCGTCGGCGTACCTCGGCTCGAGGTAGTCCGACCAGTCGGGTGGGAAGTGCTCCCCGTCGTTCATGGCCGGGATCGAGTCCCAGATCCAGTAGTCCCAGGAGTAGCCGAACACGTCACCCTGGGTGAGCTTCTTGGCGTTTTCGAGCAACTGGTCGCTCGACCACGCGTCCGACCAGGTCGTGGGCGCCGTGATGCCGGCCTTCTCGAACATCTCGACGTTGTAGAGGTAGGCGCGCGGCTTCAGCGCCAGCGTCAGGGCCATGACGTTGCCCTGCACCGTGGTGAGGTCCCAGATCATCGGGTGGTAGTCCTTCCGGTCGATCTGGTGGTCCTTGAGAACCGCGTCCACCGGCAGGAGCAGGTCGCGCATCGCGAAGAAGGGCACCGCGTCGTCGTCGATCTGGTGGAAATCCGGCGGCGTGCCGCCGGAGTGCATCGTGATGATCTTGGACTCGAACTCGCCCCACGGCGTCCAGATGTTCTCGATCTCCGAGCCGGGGTTCTTGGCCTTGAACCGCTCGACGACGAGCTCGAGCTTGTCCTTTTGAGGCGGCCCATCCGCGTACAGGAACTGGAGGCTGACCTTGGTGGGCTTCGCCGCCTGGTTCGACGCGGCCCCCGCCGCAGCTGCGGTCGTAGGCGCGGGCGTGGGTGCCGTCGCGGGGGCAGCCGCAGAAGCCGAGGTGGCCGCCGGCGCGGGGGCCGACGACTGCGGGGCCGAGGGCGCCGAGCACGCGGCGAGAACGGCGCCGAGTGTGCCCGTAGATCCGGCCTGGAGGAACGTACGCCGGCTGAATCGACCGGTGGCTCTGATCTTCATCTCCGCTACCTCCCCTTTCCATGACTCGAACACGCCAAACTCTCTCGGGCCCGCCCGGACCCTGGGGCGTCCTCATGCCGACGGTGTCGTCGTGGTACCGCTCGCGTCAGACCGGCACTCCTCCCGGAGCGCGCGGCCACCGGAAACAGTGACCGGTTGGCGCCCCGCGCCGCACGACTGCCGCACGACCAGCTCGCACGGCAGGAGTTCGGCCCCGCTCGGCTGGCCGTCCGGCGCGAGCACCCGCCGGACGGCCGTGATGCCGATCGTGCGCGCCGGCACGCGCACCGAGGTCAGTGCCGGGGTGAGATAGCTCGACACCGAGTCGTCCTCGAAGCCGACCACCGCCACGTCGTCGGGCACGCGAAGGCCGTGCCCGGCCAGGACCTGGATCGCACCGATCGCGACGTAATCGTGGTGGCAGACCAGCGCCGAGAAGCGCGGGCGCTCGCGGGCGAGGAGCGCCTCCATCGCGCGGACCCCATCTTCGAGCGTCCACTCGCACGACTCGACGAAGCCTCCGTCGAAGGTCAGCCCGGCCTCCGCCAGGGCCTCGCGGTGCCCGGTCACGCGCGTGTCGGCTCCCCCGACGTGCGAGTGCCCTCGGAGCAACCCGAACGAGCGGTGCCCCAGCGAGATCAAGTGCCGCGTCAGATCGCGGGCCCCGAGTCGCCCGTCGATGTCGATCGGGTGCATCCGCCCGGCCGGATCGCGATAGTTTCCGGTTGTGACGATCGGCACGCCGACCCGCTGCATGGCGGCGTAGAACGCCGGCGTGTAGAGCGGCTGGGGGCGCGCGATCACCACGCCGGCCGCCCGGTGCGAGATCAGGAAGTCCACGCCGAGCTCCGGGGTCCGGGCGTCGCTTCCGACCGGCGTCACGATCAGGGCGTACCCGCGCTCGGTCGCCTCCACCATCGCGCCCGCGATCACCGGTCGGTAGAACGGGGCCGCAGCGAAGCCCTCGTAGGTCAGCACCGCGATCGCCGGGTGGCCGCCATTCGGCAGCGCGCGTGCGGCGGCCGACGGCACGAAGCGCAGGTCGGCGATGATCGAGCGGATGCGGTCCCGCGTCGCCGGTGCCACGTCCGGCCGATCGTTCAGGACGCGCGACACCGTGCACACCGAGACGCCGGCAAGCCGCGCGACATCCCGGATGGTAGGTCGCCGCGAGCCCGGACTCCTGTGTCCGCGCAATGGCACGCGTCACCGCTCCTTGGGTACGCTGCGTGAAAACGCGACCGATAACGTTTTCACTCGATATGATAGTTCCCGCGTAGCGGGCTGTCAACCGCTTTTCGACGCAGGCGGCAGGCCACACCGTGACGAGACGAGGAGAACTCTAATCATCCAGGCCGCCGCGTCCTCGCTGGGCGCCGCGGCGAAGTTCACGTTCCGCAGCCAGCGCCGTGCCTTCGTCGAAAATCCCTTGATCGGGTTCCCGAAGCAGGCTGGCCCGGTCGCGGCCCTGGGTTCAGTTTGGTCGCTGCCCAGTTATCAGGACCCTGTGTACTGGACAGGTATCCTGCTCACCTGCCACCCCACGCAGGAACGCAGCTCGCCTTGGCGTGAGGCTAAGAGCGACCGACAATAGGCTGATCGAGGCGAAGAAGTAGAAGACACCGTCGGACGGGGACGACAAAAGAGGCATGACCGCTCGTGTTAGCCGACCTGCCCTGACAGCCGTTCCAGTTCCCGACGGGCCTATTGTCGGGCGCTCTTATCCGGTCGATCGCCTGCGGGAGCTCAAGGAGCGCGCGGCGATCGGCAGACTGGCGGAGAACTTCTATTCGTTCATGGGCGCCCTGCGGACGTGGGACATGCTCGAAGGGGACACCGGGCCGTAGGTGGCGGAGCTGCTGAAGCGGGACGGGGTCGACGTCGTCCTGCTGACCCCGACCTGACCGCTCTGCTCGCACGCCTGTGGCGTGCTCGCCCGCGTCTTCGAGGCGGCCGGACTGTCGACGACCCAGCTCACCCTGGTCAAGGAGCACACCGAGAAGGTCAGGCCGCCGCGGGCGCTCTTCTGTCCGTTCCCCTACGGCCGGCATTCGGCTTCGACATGGTCCTCCTGCCCTTGCTCGGCGTATTTCTCCTGTTGACGTATGTTGGTTGGCACGCCAGGCAGCCCGATACTGTGAATACGACGGATGACGTGCAGACGGAGACGCCGACTTCGGTTTAGCCACCCGGTTGGCGGCTGCAAGAAGGCGCGCCTCACCGACATCAGCCGCTGGCCCGATCAGTGTGCTGCAGTCGCTCCGAGGCTGCGACTGGCCTCGTCAGTTGCGGCAAGCACGCACTGCACAAGCCCGTCCTGCCGGTCGCGCATGCGCTCTCTTGGGCCAGCAACGCTGATCGCGGCCCGCGCCTCGCCGAGATAGTCCGTCACGACGGCCCCAATAGAGAGCACGCCCGCCAGGCTCTCCTCGTCAACGACAGCGTAGCCGCACGCGCTGATCGCGCGGAGGTCACGCCTGAGGACGTCCGGATCGGTCACCGTTCTGAGCGTCGATGTCTCGAGCGGCTGCGCCAGATAGTGATCGAGGTCTGTGTCGGAGAGTCGGGCCAGCAGGGCCTTGCCGGCAGCGTTCGCGTGCGGGATGCTGCGCGCACCGACCGGTCGAGCGAACCGGATCGGGCTGGGACTCTCAAATTTGTCGACGATCAACAGGCTCCGCCCGTCCAGGACCGTTGTAAACACCGTCTCGCCAGTTTCGTCTCGCAGGCGCAGGGCGATCGGGCGAATCACCTGGACTACGTCCAGGTGACGAATGACGGCAGCCCCGACGCGCAATGCCGTCATTCCGAGATCATAGGTGTCGTCCGGCGCCTGAACGACCCAGCCACGACGCTGCAGCAGTTCCAGCAGCCGGTGCACGGTAGTCTTGGGCATACCAGTCGCCACCGCGATGGCACGAACAGTGTGGCCACTCTCCTCGCGCTCGGCGAGCCATTCAAGAACCCCGAGTGCACGCTCAAGCGTGCTAGACCGTGCCACGATGCCCGTCACGTTTTCGCCTGGCACTCCAGATTCGTGCAATGGTGAGGCCATCCGCTCAACCCGGCCGCTCGCCATCGACGGTGTCCACCTCGCCAGTGTCCAGCCAGAGACCCGGCCATGTGGCCTCGTAACTCGTCACGACGGTGCAGGCTGCAGCCGTCAGATCGTATGTCAGCAGCCGACCTCACGCCAGACGCTGCGGAACAGGCGAAGGAAATTCTCTCCAAGAATCTTGCGAGTATCGGCCTCGTCGAGTCCAGCCCGCAGCATCGCCTCGGTCAGACGGGGCAACTGACTTGCATCGGCAACCGGATACGCCCAGGGAGGGGGCGGGAGCGTCCCCGGCAACCAGACGCCTTCCTCCTGAAGCCAGTTGTACCGCGCCAAGGTCATTTGCTCACCGGGTGGCTGCGAGAAGTCCAGCCCAAGTCCAACGTGGTCAATGCCAGCCCGTTCAATGAGATAGAAGAGATGCCGCAACAGATCGTCAATGGTCGGGCTGGCAGTTCCCGCTTTCACAAAGACCGGGTGCCCGTTCAGTCCGATGACACCACCGGTCGCGACGCACGCGTCGATCTGATCGTCGCGAAGATTGCGGGGATGATCGAAGACGCGGGCTGCGTTCGAGTGGCTGAATGCGACGGGCGCCGTCGAGCGCTCCATCGCCTCCATAGACGAACGATAACCGGTATGCGACAGATCGAGCAGCATCCCAACCCGGTTCATCTCCTCAACGACGCGCCGGCCGAACGTGCTCAGCCCGCCGTCGCGGGTCTCCATGCAGCCGTCTGCCGCTGCCTCAGCCTGGTTGTACGCCAGGTTCATCGAACGCACGCCGAGTCGGTAGTACACCTCAACAAGATCGGCGTTGCGACCGATCGGGCTGCTGTTCTGAAACATGAGGACGATGGCCAGGCGGCCTGTGGCTCGGGCTTGGACGATGTCATCGGCAGTCAGCGCCAGACAGGTGTCCGGATGGCTTCGCGCTCGTCGCAGGAACGCGCCAATCGTCGCGAGCGTGCTGATGGGCGTGTCCTCGGCCAGGGCCACCGTCGCGAGCGCGCACGTCGCTCCGCCCGCCTGCCAGTAGCGGGCGTACTGATGATCGCGAAGGATCGGGGCACACGCGTCAATCACCAGCGCGTCAGCATGAAGTCGTCTTGCCAGTTCGGCTACAGATTGGTCTACGGGTTCAACCGGGATATTCATGCCATGCTCCCACGGTGGCGTCGCCCCGGATCAACAGCATCGTGCAGGCCGTCGCCAACGAGATTGACCGCGGCAACGAGCACGGCAATCGCCAGCCCAGGGGGCACCCACAGATACGGCATCGACTCAAGGGTGGTCAGCGACTGTGCTTCGGCCAGCATATTCCCCCAGGATGGTGTCGGCGGCTGGACCCCCAGGCCGAGAAACGAGAGCGATGTCTCCAGGAGAATCGCCCGGGCAACCCCGAATGTCGCAGCCACGATGATCGGCGCCAGCACATTGGGTAACACATGCCGCCGCAGGATGCGCCCATCAGTCGCGCCCAGTGAACGGGCTGCATCGACGTAGGCGTATGTACGCACGGACAGGATATTGCCGCGCACCAGACGGGCGACGGTCGGCCAGCCGAGCAGTCCGAGCACCAGGACGACGTTGAGCAGGCTCGGCGAGAGCACCGCGACGACGGACACGGCGACGATGAACAGCGGGAACGCCTGAACGACATCGGTGGCCCGCATCAGCACCTGATCCCAGATGCGGCCGTAGTACCCAGCGATTGAACCGATCAGCAGCCCGAGGGCGACGTTCAGCGCCACGGTGGCAAAGCCAACGGTGAGCGATGCACGGGCGCCGTGCAGCAGGCGACTGAAGACGTCCCGCCCAACCGAGTCTGCCCCGAGCAGGAACTCAGCGGTCGGAGCAGACCGTGGGCGTGCGAGATTCGTCGTCAGCGGATCGTGTGGTGCGACGACGTTCGCCATCACGGCCAGGAGCGTCAGCGCCACCACGAGAAGGACGCCGACAACTGCCGTGCGTCGCATGATGAACCGGCGCGCAGCCGCCGCGAACGGCGACGCTGCTGGCTGTGGAGACAGGTCGGCTGTGCCGATGTGCGGAGGCAGCGTGACTGTAACCTTCTGCATAGCACGGCTACTCGAAGCGAATCCGCGGGTCAATGAGGGCATAGGCTATATCGGTCAACAGGCTCACCCCCAGCACCGAGATGGCCGACACCAGCGTCACGCCCATCAGGACCGGATAGTCACGCTGCCGAACGGCCTCGATACTCAGGCTCCCCATACCCGGCCACTGAAAGATAGTTTCCGTGATGAGTGTTCCGCCGAGAAGTTGAGGGATGGTCAGGCCGACGATGGTGACGACCGGCAGGAGCGCATTACGAAGAGCGTGGGTGCCCACGACGGTCAGGCGCGAGAGGCCTTTCGATGTCGCCGTACGAATGTAATCTTGCTCGAGTGCGTCAAGCAGGCTGGCTCGCGTGTACCGGATCAACTCGGCGATGTGCGCCAGTGACAGGACGAACGCGGGCAATGCGAGGTGCTGGAGCCGGTCGCCAAGTGAGAACGGGCGACCGATCGTGTCCATCCCGCCGGTGGGGAAGACATCCAGCTTGAGTGACAGCAAGTAAATCAAGCCGAGGCCAACAAAGAACGTCGGGATCGACGCGGCGAGGAACGACGCGGCAGCACTCACGCGATCAGGCAGCGAGTCGCGGCGGACGGCAGCCACCACGCCGATGGGAATGCCAATCACCATTGACACAGCCAGTGCCGCCAACAAGAGCTGGAGCGTTCCTGTCAGCCGCTCCGAGACGCGCTCGCTCACGGGACGGCCATTGGCGATTGAATAGCCCAGGTTACCCTTCATCGCCTCGCCGAGCCAGCGGACGTACCGCACGGGCAACGGATCGTCCAGCCCGAGCGCACGCTTCCGCTCCAGCAAGTCCTCAGGGCTCACGCCGCCCACCTCCGGGCTGACCAACATGGAGACTGGATCGCCGGGGGCGAGATTGATCAAGCCATAACCGAGGATCGTAACGCCGAGCATCAAGGGCGCCGTCAACAGGAGTCGGCGCAAGAGATACCGTCCCATAGCAACTCCGATCAGCCGACGATTCTACTCGTGTGGCACGCCGCTAATCGGTCACGTTCCACTGATGGACGTTCCAGTACACGCTGCGGAGCAGCCCCCAGGCTGACGATGGCACGATGCCCCCGATCCGCTTGTTGATCGCCATGACCTCTGGATCGACGAGAATCCAGATGCGCGGCAATTCGCGTGTCACGATGTCTTGGAACTCATGGTAGAGGGTCGCTCGCTTACCCTGATCGAGGGTCGCCGCAGCCGTCTTGAAGATCTCATCGACCCGCTCGTTCTTGTAGCGGCCAAAGTTCACTCCGCCCGGCGGTATCGACGCACTGGTGTACTGGTTTGCCAGTGAGTCCGGGTCGTACCCGTTCTGATTTCCGAGAGACAGCAGATCGAATTGACCATCTTTGGCGTCGTTTTGCATCGTCGCAAAGTCTGACAGCCGCAGATCGAGGTCGATTCCGACGGCCTTGTAGGCGTCCTGAATCAA
>Ga0136611_10001099_pt1 | contig 18552 bp, 18 predicted proteins | sample AntDrymUQ2232306_2_FD_106645 | JGI IMG/M metagenome (GOLD analysis project Ga0136611, IMG submission 106645) | Polar desert sand microbial communities from Dry Valleys, Antarctica - metaG UQ223 (23.06) | ecosystem: Environmental > Terrestrial > Soil > Desert | place: Antarctica: Dry Valley...
TAGTCGATCCTCCAGCCGACGTTTTTCGCATAAGCCTGGCCGCGGTTGCTCCACCAGGTGTAGGCGTCGCCGGTGGTTTCTGGATGCAGCCTACGGTAAACATCGACAATGCCGCCACCCTGCAGGACGCCATCCTGGACAAGCTGCGGCGCTAACGGCCGCAGCGCCGGGCCGCCCCAAGCAAGGCCAGCCCCCTCGGGGGGCAGCGCAGTACGCGGAGCGACAAGCGTGGGGGCCAGCAACTCGCTCATCCAGGCGCGCTCCTCGGGCAGAAAGCCGCTGTTCTTCCGGTTGCCCTTGTAATTTTTCAAATCGATCTCCTGGTGCGCAATGTTGATGTCTCCGCACAGGATGAATTCACGGGCCGTCCCGCCGCATCGCTTCAGCGCGGCCAGGTGCGGCTGCAATTCCGCCAGGAAGCGGAATTTCGCCGCCTGCCGTTCTTCGCCCGAAGAGCCGCTCGGAAAATAACAGCTGATGATCGACAGCTTCGGATGCAGCTTGCGGGCGGGACTGTCGAAGCGAAGTTCGACATAGCGGCCTTCGGCGTCGAATTCGGCCGACGCGTGCCCGACGATCACGTCGCTCGGCTCGTGGCGGGTGTAGATACCGACCCCAGAATAGCCCTTTTTCTCGGCGAAATGAAAATAGCCTTTGTTTCCCGCGATTTCCTCGAAGCGGCCGGCAATGTCGGCCGCCTGGGCCCTGAGCTCCTGCACGCAAATACAATCGGGCATCGACGCCGCGACCCACTCGTGCAAACCCTTGCCGGCGGCGGAACGGATGCCGTTGAGGTTGAGGCTGGTTAATCTGAACATGGGACTTTCAATGGACATGGCGACAAGGCAGACGGGCGACCACGACCCGGCGATAACGCCGGAATGCGGCCTGGCGAGAGAGTTCGTTCAGTTCGCGATCGAGTCGGGCGTGCTCAGCTTCGGCCAGTTCAGGACCAAGGCCGGGCGAATGAGCCCTTATTTTTTTAATGCCGGCCTGTTCGACGATGGCGCCAAGCTCGGCCGGCTGGCGCAATTTTATGCGCGCCGGCTGCTAGCCGAAGAGCGGCGCGGCGGCCTCGAATTCGACATGATTTTCGGCCCGGCGTACAAGGGCATCCCCTTGGCAGCCGCTGTCGCCATCGAGCTCGCGCGGCTCGGCCGCAACCTGCCGTTCGCCTACAACCGCAAGGAAGCCAAAGACCATGGCGAGGGCGGCACACTGGTCGGCGCGCCTTTGAAAGGCCGCGTACTCGTTGTCGACGACGTGATGTCCGCCGGCACGGCGGTGCGCGAGTCGATCGCGCTCATCAAATCGGTCGGCGCCACGCCGTATGCCGTCGCGATTGCGCTTGACCGGCAGGAAAAAGCCACTGAAAACGGTGTCGATGTCGATCACAGCGCGGTGCAGTACGTAACGCGCAAGCTTGGGCTGCGGGTATGCGCCATCGCGCGGCTGAGCGACCTGCTCGACTACCTGGCGCTGCGGGACGAAGGTGGTATGAAAGCGCATCATGCCGCGCTGGCGGCTTACCGGGAGCGCTACGGTGTCGATTAAGAACTTTGGAGCGAGCAGGTGCGCAATGGTTTTTTTGGCGGCCTCTTTTGCACCGGTGGCGGCGCAAAGCATCTACACCTGCGTCGATTCGAAGGGACGCACCATCACGGCCGACCGGCCGATCGCCGAATGCAGTGACCGGCCGCAGCGCGAGCTGGCGCCCTCGGGCGTGCTCAAACGCCAGATTGGACCGACGCTGACCGACCAGGAACAGGTGGTGCAAGATGAAAAAGACCGGCGCCTGGCGGAAAAGCGCGCCCATGAACTGGATGAAAGGCGCCGCGACCGTGCCTTGCTGCAGCGCTACCCGGCGCGCCTGGCGCATGACGAGGCGCGCGCCGCTTCGCTGGTGCAGGTCGATGAAGTGATCAAAACGTCGATGAAAATCCGTGCCGAACTGCAGGAGCAGCGCAAGGCGATCGAGAACGAATTCGAGTTCTATGCCAGGGACCCGTCCAAGGCGCCGGCGGCATTGAAACGCCGCCTGGAAGACAACGAAAAAAACTTTTCGGGCCAGCGCAAATTCATCGCCGACCAGGAGCAGGAGAAAAAGCGTGTCAACCAGCGTTTCGATGACGAGCTGGCCCGGCTCAATCAGCTTTGGGCGATGGTGGCGCGTCCCTGAAAAAAGCAAATATTTTCGGCAATTCGGGCCGGATTTACGAATGAAATCGGCCTGTAGCGCACAAGGGGCGAGCGCTGAAAGCTATTCTTTTTGTAGCAATAACCGCGGCTCGGCAAAAGCCCTCAGCCGAGTTTTTTCTTCAGCAACTCGTTGACCTGCGCCGGATTGGCCTTGCCTTGCGTCGCCTTCATCGCCTGCCCGACCAGCGCGTTGAAAGCTTTGGCATTGCCGGCGCGGACCTGCTCTACGTTTTTGACATTGGCCGCCAATACGGCGTCGATGATTTTTTCGAGTTCGCCGGTGTCGCTGAGCTGCTTCAAGCCTTTGGCTTCTATCAGCGCATCAACGTCGTTGCCGTCGCCGGTCCAGAGCGCGTCGAACACCTGCCGGGCGGCATTGTTCGAAACCGTGCCATTGGCGACCCGCTTGATCAACGCCGCCAGTTGCGCCGTGCCGACGACCGAGGCCTCGATCGATTTTTCCTCGGCATTGAGACGGCGGGACAGCTCGCCCATGACCCAGTTGCTCGCCAGCTTGGGGCTTTTGCTCGCCGTGGCGACGGCCTCGAAATACGCCGCCATCGCCCGGCTCTGCGTCAGCTGGCCGGCGTCGTATTCGCTCAAACCATAGTCGGCGACAAAGCGCGCAGCCATCACGCGCGGCAATTCCGTCATTTCGGCGCGCACACGCTCCACCCAGTCGCGTCCAATCACCAAAGGCGGCAAATCCGGGTCGGGGAAATAGCGGTAATCCGCAGCATCTTCCTTGGTCCGCATGCTGCGCGTCTCGCCCGTAACCGGGTCGAACAGCACGGTCGCCTGCTCGATCGGATGGCCGTCTTCCAGCTGCCCGATCTGCCAGCGAATCTCGTAGTCCATCGCTTGCTGCATAAACCTGAAGCTGTTCAGGTTCTTGATCTCGCGGCGCGTTCCCAGCGGCGCGCCGGGTTTGCGCACCGACACGTTGGCGTCGCAGCGAAAACTGCCCTCCTGCATGTTGCCGTCGCAAATGCCGATCCAGGTGACGATCTTGTGCAGCTCCCTCGCATAGGCCACCGCCTCGGCGGCGGAACGCATGTCGGGCTCGGTGACGATTTCCAGCAGTGGCGTTCCGGCGCGGTTCAGGTCGATGCCGCTCATGCCGATGAAGTCTTCATGCAGCGACTTGCCGGCGTCTTCCTCCAGATGGGCGCGCACCAGCCGGACCGATTTCTTCTCGCCCTCAAGAAAGAACTCGACCACGCCGCCCTGCACCACCGGAATCTCGAACTGGCTGATCTGGTAGCCCTTGGGCAGGTCCGGATAGAAATAATTCTTGCGGGCAAAGACGCTTTGCTGTGCGATATGCGCATTCACCGCCAGGCCGAACTCGATCGCCCGCTGCACCGCGCCGCGGTTCATTACCGGCAGCGCGCCGGGCAGGGCGAAGTCCACCGCCGACGCATTGGTGTTGGGTTCGGCGCCGAACGAGGTCGAGGCGCGGCTGAAAAGCTTGGACTGCGTGGTCAGCTGGGTGTGGGTTTCAAAGCCGATGACGACTTCGTAGCCTTGGATGAGTTTTTTCATTTCAAAAGTTCATTCAAAGGAATCTGGCGATCAAATCCCGTCCAAAAGCCAGTCCTACACAAGCACAGGCTGCTTCAATTCGCTTCGGCATTTCAACCTGCGCACTCATTTGTGTCCCGATCAGCCATCCTGCGCCTACCTCTGTAGTTTCTGATGTCTGGAAATCAGGACGACCCGGAAACAGTTCTTTCGCAGAGTGCGCGATCCAAGCGCGTTTTCCCCGGCTTTTCGCATTTTGAAATCGTGGAGCAAAGTCAGCATAGTGTTTAACAAGATATCGAATAATGGCAACGTAACACTGCTTTCCAGTCTGAAAGCTTTGCCAATCTCCGTTTTGCAATTGAAAGCCAACGCCTCCCTCAACATTTACAATGGTCTCTGTGCTGTATTTGATCGAAGCGGCTGGCAGGAGCGGCTTTATGACAAACTTGTTCAGCACCATCACCGGATCCGCCACCAACTGAGCTTTGAGAAAATTCTCTACGTCAATACGTGCTGGACGCTCGCCTCCGCCTGCTTCAACGGCCTCGATCAACACGTCGCACAATAAATCATCGGGTTCAGAAAGAAGGCTTTTCCAGACGCCGGGAATTAATTGCTTGATTTTGTTTTTTCGAAATTTGTCGTCGTATTCGCTGGTTGCCTCAATACGCGCCGTCCCTTTTCGAACACGTTCAAAGCCGAGATAACGCTCCAGCCGCTGACAACATTCCGCCATTTCCATTTCGACAATATCCAGCCGGAACAGGCGACGCTCCTGATAATCCCCTTGACCAGACGGTAAATAGAAATTCCAAATGCGTCCATCTGTCAAAACAGCGAACGGAATTCCCACGTGGTAAGCGTACTCAAAAAGTTGCTTATCGGCAGCATCATCTGCCTTGCCTGGCGCCTTGATCTCAAGAAATACATCGGTAGTCGCCAACGATGTTTTTAGTGCGTAATCGACCCGTCGCGAGCCGACAGAGTACTCGGGCACCACGCTGTCAACATCAAAAGTATCCCATCCGAGGGCTTGAAGTACCGAGCGAACCGGACCTTGCGACACTTGCGCTTCGCTCAGAACCCCAGACAGGATTTTCACCCGTGCTTTGACCAGTGCTTTTTCCAGCATTGCGGTCATTGCAAAACCCATTCGCCTTGATTTTTCAGGACGTCATACATGGCATCAGGGGCTAAGTCCAGATCTCCCGGCCATATCACGGTGCCGTGTTCAACAGTAGCCTGGGCGAATAATTCAGAATCTTTCAGGCGCTCGAAAACACCCGTCAGGTGGGAGGGTAAAAACTTCACGATTCCCTTGATGCCGTCTGCAAATTCAACCTGCAGCATCAGTCCTTCCATGGGCGTCACCGCTACGACGGGAGGCGAGCAGGGCTCTAGACCAAAGGCAAAATCTTCTTGGGTTGTTGCTTCGATTCGCATAATTCCCAATCCTCCATTAATTCAATTCGGTGTGCAGCTGCCCATTCCAAAACCAGGGCATGAGCCCTGCGAGGCAGAGATCCCGTGATAAGTCCCAGCGTCTGGATTGAATAGATGGCCTGGTACTCGCTGTATTCCACATGAAAATGCGGCGGTGCGTGGTCGTTCCAATACATCTTGATCAAGATGCCATAAAAAGCGCAGATCGTCGGCATTCTCAAACCTCGGCTGGCTTGCGGGTGTGCCAGTCTGTTGCCATCTGAAACCGGTGCGCTGCCGCCAGCAACTGCGCTTCCTTGAAATAATTGCCGATCAGCTGCAGACCTACGGGCATGCCGCCAGCGCCGAAACCCGCCGGAATGCTCATACCCGGCAGGCCCGCCAGGCTCGACGACAGCGTGTAAATGTCGGCCAGGTAATTGGCGACCGGATCATTGGACTTTTCGCCGATCTTCCACGCCACCGTGGGCGAGACCGGGCCGGCGATGATGTCGCACTGGGCAAAAGCGGTCTGGAAGTCCTGCGCGATCAGGCGGCGGATTTTCTGCGCCTTCAGGTAGTAGGCGTCGTAGTAGCCGTGCGACAGCACGTAGGTACCGATCATGATGCGGCGCGTCGCCTCGTCGCCGAAGCCTTCGCTGCGCGACTTGCGGTACATGTCGTTCAGGTCGGTGTAGTTCGCCGCGCGGTGGCCGTAGCGAACGCCGTCGAAGCGGCTCAGGTTGCTGCTGGCCTCGGCCGGGGCGATCACGTAGTACACCGGGATCGACAGCTCGGTCAGCGGCAGGCTGACATCGACCAGCGTCGCGCCCAGCTTTTCGAATTCCGACAGGGCGGAACGGACGGCGGCGAGCACGTCGGGCGCGCAGCCGGCGCCAAAAAACTGCGTCGGCAGGCCGATTTTTAAGTCTTTTAGCGGTTTTGCGCTTGCCCCGCCTGCGCTGGCAGCTATTAAATCAATAGCATAGTCCGTCGCCGGCACATCCAGCGAGGTCGAGTCGCGGTCCGGGTCGGGCCCGGCCATCGCGGACAGCAGAAAGGCGCAGTCGAGCGCGCTGCGCGCCATCGGGCCGGCCTGGTCGAGACTGGAGGCGAACGCGACCATGCCGTAACGCGAGCAGCGGCCGTAGGTCGGCTTGATGCCGGTGATGCCGGTCAGCGACACCGGCTGGCGGATCGAGCCGCCGGTGTCGGTGCCGGTGACCACCGGAACCAGGCCTGCCGCCACCGCCGCCGCCGAGCCGCCCGACGAGCCACCCGGCACACGGCTGGTGTCCCATGGGTTTTTCGCTGGCCGGTAAGCGCTGTTCTCGTTGCCCGAGCCCATGGCGAACTCGTCGCAGTTGAGCTTGCCCAGCGTCACCATGCCGGCGCCGCCCGCCCCGACGCCAAGCCGGCTGACAACCGTCGCATCGAACGGGCTGCGGTAGTTTTCGAGCATTTTCGAGCCGGCGGTGGTCGGGAAATCGCGCGTTACGAACACGTCCTTGTGCGCCAGCGGAACGCCCAGCAGCGGCGTGCGTTCGCCAGCTGCCAGGCGCGCGTCGGCAGCGCGGGCCTGCGCCAGCGATACCTCCGGGTCGGTGCAAAGGAATGCACCCAGGCGGTCGTGCCGCCCGATGCTCGCCAGGAAATGCTGAGTGGCTTCGACGCTGGAAACCTCGCCGGATGCCAGTTTGGCGGCGAGTTGGGCCACGCCCAAGTCGTGCAGGTCGAGGTTGGAAAGACTCGTCATTCAATCACTTTCGGCACCAGGAACAGGCCACGCTCGACCGCCGGCGCGCTTGCCTGGCTGGCCTCGCGCTGGTTCGCCTCGTTGGCGATGTCGTCGCGCAACCGCAGCGCCACCTCGCCCAACAGCGCCGCCGGATGCGCCAGTGGCTCGACGCCTTCGGTGTCGACGGCCTCCATCTGCGCGACCAGTGCGAAAAAACCATTGAGCTGGTTGAGCGTGCGCTCGGTTTCGTCCGGCCGAAGCTCAAGCCGCGCCAGATTGGCGACGCGGGCGATATCTTGTGATGTCAATGCCATAAATCGGAAGAAGTGATAGCGGCGAAATTGGGTTGGAAATGGTAAAAGCGCGGGCGAAAGAAGGTGCCCCGACGCCGGAGGCAGTGCTTAAAAAGCGGGCATTTTGCCACGCTGCACGCAGGGTGATGCGTTATTATCCCGCCTTTGGCGTGAAATCACGGTTGGATGCACTCCGTAGGCGCAAGTTGACGCTGCAATCACGAATTCCCGAAGCCACCGGCTTTATTTTCCCTTTGACTGACTCTCGTAAAGAGGCGATGCGGCAACGAAGTTTGCCCATGCCCCAACCGGATACCTGCACATGTTTGAAGCATTCCGTCGGTATTTTTCCACCGACCTGGCGATCGACCTTGGAACCGCCAACACCCTGATTTTCGCGCGCGACAAGGGCATTGTGCTCGACGAGCCTTCGGTCGTCGCCATTCGCCATGAAGGCGGCCCGCACGGCAAGAAAGTCATCCAGGCCGTCGGCCGCGAAGCCAAGGCGATGCTCGGCAAGGTGCCGGGCAATATTGAAGCCATTCGTCCGATGAAGGATGGCGTCATCGCCGATTTCGTGATCACCGAGCAGATGATCAAGCAGTTCATCAAGATGGTGCATCCGCGCCGCCTGCTCACGCCGAGCCCGCGCATCATCATCTGCGTGCCCTGCGGCTCGACCCAGGTCGAGCGCCGCGCCATTAAAGATGCGGCCGAAGCCGCCGGTGCCTCGGCTGTTTACCTGATAGAAGAACCGATGGCGGCGGCGCTGGGAGCGGGCTTGCCGGTGTCCGAGGCCAGCGGCTCGATGGTGGTCGACATCGGCGGCGGCACCACCGAGGTCGGCGTGATCTCGCTCGGCGGGATGGTTTACAAAGGCAGCGTTCGCGTCGGCGGCGACCGTTTCGACGAGGCCATCATCAACTACATCCGCCGCAACTACGGCATGCTGATCGGCGAGCCGACAGCCGAGGCGATCAAGAAAAACATCGGTTCGGCCTTTCCGGGCTCGGAAGTGCGCGAGATGGAGGTCAAGGGCCGCAACCTTTCCGAAGGCGTGCCGCGCAGCTTCACGATTTCCAGCAATGAAATCCTCGAAGCGCTGACCGACCCGCTCAACCAGATCGTTTCGGCCGTCAAGAACGCGCTGGAGCAGACACCGCCCGAGCTGGGCGCCGACATTTCCGACCGCGGCATGATGCTGACCGGCGGCGGCGCATTGCTGCGCGACCTGGACCGGCTGCTGGCCGAAGAAACCGGCTTGCCGGTGCTGGTGGCCGAGGACCCGCTGACCTGCGTGGTGCGCGGCTGCGGCATCGCGTTGGAACGCATGGACCGGCTGGGTTCGATCTTCACGACGGAATAAGCCTTTTCCTTCCGCGCCCTGGCGCGGGCAACCGGTTTTTTGCCGCATGAGACCGTAAGATAGCGCGAGCCTTACAGCGAACCATGCCCCTCGGAACCCTCGACAGAACCCTGCCGCCCTTTTTCAATCAGGGGCCGTCGGTGCTGTCGAAGCTGATGTTCTTCGGCGCGCTGTCGCTTTTCCTGATGGTTGCCGACGCGCGTTTCAACATCACACAGCCGGTACGCGCCGCGATCGCCACCGCGCTCTATCCAGCACAGTGGCTGGCGCTCCAGCCGGTGCGCGCCTTCAAGGAAGTCGGCGCTTATTTCGCCAGCTTGGACGAGGCCCAGCGGAGCGGCGACGAGGCGCGCAAAAAGCTCGCGCTGCAGTCGCTACGCGCCGGGCAGGTCGAGCAGCTGACGCAGGAAAACAATCGGCTGCGCCAGTTGCTGGAGTTGCGTGAGCAGCTGGCCATTCCGGTGCTGGCGGCCGAGGTGCTGTACGACGCGGCCGATCCTTACAGCCGAAAGGTCATCATCGACAAAGGAATGACGCACGGCGTCGACCTGGGCTCGCCGGTGCTCGACGAGGCCGGCGTGCTCGGGCAGGTGACGCGGGTGCATCCGCTGGTCAGCGAAGTCACGCTGGTGATCGACCGCGACCTGGCGATTCCGGTGCTCAACGTGCGCACCGGCGCGCGCAGCGTGGCCTACGGCGAGGCCGGCACCGGCGCGATGGAGTTGCGCTTCATGGGAAGCAACGCCGACGTGCGCGAGGGCGACCTGCTCACCACCAGCGGCGTCGACGGTGTCTATCCGCCGGGCCTGTTGGTCGCCAGGATCAGCCACATTGAACGCCGCGCCGAATCGGCCTTCGCCAAGATTCACTGCGTGCCGCAGGCGCTGGTGAACGGCGTTCGGCACGTGATCGTGGTCAAGCCGACCACGACGCTGCTGCCGCCGCGCTTGGAAGTCGCGCCGCCGCCGCTCGCGCCGCCGGTGCGCAAGGGAGGCGTCCGGTGATCATGCGTTCCGGCCAGCAGCTGCTGTTGCCCGCCAATCCGTTTTTCATCTGGGGCACTCTGATTGCCGCGCTGCTGCTGAACATGCTGCCGCTGGGGCGCGTCGCCTGGATGCCGGATTTTCTCGCCCTGGTGCTGGTCTTCTGGAATGTGCACCAGCCGCTGCGGGTGGGCATTGGCGTGGCTTTCATGTTCGGCCTGGCGATGGACGTGCACCAGGCGGCGCTTCTCGGGCAGCATGCGTTTTCCTACACGGCGCTGAGTTTTTTCGCCTCGATGATCCAGCGCCGGCTGCTGTGGTTCGAGGTGCCGCTGCAGGCCTTGCAGGTCCTGCCGCTGTTCGCTGCGGCGCATGGCATGGAACTTGTTCTCAGGCTGCTCGGCGGCGGCACCTTTCCGGGGTGGATTTTGCTGGTGGCGCCGCTGGCCGAGGCGCTGCTCTGGCCGGTCGTCAGCGTGCTGCTGCTGGTGCCGCAGCGCCGCACGCCCGATCGGGATGAAAATAGACCTCTGTGAATATGGCCCCCACGCTTTTCACTTCGTGTAATGCGCTGCCCCCCGAGGGGGCCGCTGCGCCTGCGGCCCGGCGAAGCCGGTTCCGCGGCCCCTGCTGGTTTTTGCGGCTCGCTTCGCATTGTGCTGACCTTGCCATGGGGATGCTGGCGGGAGCAAAATCGGGGCAATTTATCAAGTTTCGTAGGTCGCGCGGCCATGACTGAACTGCGTAACATTGAAGCCGACCTCTCGCGCTTTCGGGCGCGCCTGCTAATCGCCGGTCTGGCAGTGCTGTGCGCTTTTTCGCTGCTCGGCGCGCGGCTGGCGTACCTTCAGGTGGCGCGGCATGCCGACCTGAGCGAGCAGGCTGAAAGCAACCGCACCGCCATCGTTCCAATCGTTCCGAACCGGGGCCTGATCCTGGACCGCAACGGCATCGTGCTGGCGTCCAATTATTCGGCCTACACGCTGGAGATCACGCCGTCTCGGGTGCCTGGTCTGGAAGAAACGATCGCCGCGCTGGAAACGCTGATCGACATCCAGCCGCGCGACAAGCGACGCTTCAAGCGACTGCGCGAGGAGTCGAAAAGCTTCGAGTCGATTCCACTGCGAACGCGCCTCTCTGACGAGGAAGTGGCGCGCTTTTCGGCGCAGCGTTTTCGCTTTCCCGGTGTCGACATCAAGGCGCGGCTGTTCCGCAGCTACCCGTTCGGCGCGCTTGGCAGCCATGTGGTGGGTTATATCGGCCGCATCAACCGGGCCGAAAAGGAGGCTATCGAGGACAGTGACGAAGAGGGTAATTACCGCGGCACCGACTACATCGGCAAGCTTGGCGTCGAGCAAAGTTTTGAGCGTCAGCTGCATGGAACGACGGGTGTCGAGCAGATGGAAACCTCGGCTGGCGGGCGCGCCATGCGCAGGCTCGCCAGCAGCCCGGCGACGCCCGGCAACACCGTCATGCTGTCGCTCGACATCGGCCTGCAAAAGCTGGTCGAGGACATGTTCGGCGCGCGCCGCGGCGCGCTGGTGGCGCTCGACCCCAAGACCGGCGAGGTGCTGGCCTTCGTCAGCAAGCCGACATTCGACCCGAACCTGTTCGTCGACGGCATCGACCAGGAAAGCTGGCAGGCGATCAACGAGTCGCCCGACAAGCCGCTGCTGAACCGGGCGTTGCGCGGCACCTATCCGCCGGGATCGACCTACAAGCCTTTCATGGCCATGGCAGCGCTGCAGACAGGCGCGCGCTCGCCGACGGCGTTAATCAACGATCCGGGCTTTTACATGTTCGGCGGCCACCGCTTCGGCAGCCCCGAGAACGAGCGCGGCGGCATCATGGACATGAACCGGGCGATCGTCGAGTCGAGCAACGTGTACTTTTATACGCTTGCCAACGAACTCGGCGTCGAAAGGATGCACGACTTCATGAAGCCGCTGGGCTTCGGCCAGCTGACCGGCATCGACATCAATGGTGAAGTGCGCGGCGTGCTGCCGAACCAGGAATGGAAGCGCGGCTACTTCAAGCGGCCCGAGCAGAAAAAATGGTTTGCCGGCGAAACCATCTCGCTGGGCATCGGGCAGGGCTACAACAGCTTTACCATCCTGCAGCTGGCGCAGGCGACCGCCGTGATCGCCAACGATGGCGTCAAGCACAAACCCCGGCTGGTGATGGGAACGCAGGACACGGTAACGCGCGTGCTGCATCCGCTGCCGGCCGAGCCGCCGGTCGATCTGGGCTACAAGCCGCAGCACAGCGCCATCATCCGCAAGGCGCTGGTTGGCGTCACACAAGGCGGCACCTCGACCAAGGTGTTTGCCGGCGCGGGTTATTTGAGTGGCGGCAAGACCGGCACCGCGCAGGCGGTATCCATCGGCCAGAACACCAAATACAGCAAGTCGCGGATGGAGGAGCACCAGCGCGACCATGCGCTCTACGTGGCGTTCGCGCCGGCCGCCGACCCGAAAATCGCGCTGGCGGTGATCGTCGAAAACGCCGGCTGGGGCGCTGGCGCCGCCGCGCCGATCGCGCGCCGGGTGTTCGACTATGTGCTGCTTGGCCAGTATCCGAGCGAGGAAGACATGGCGGCGGTGCAAAAAGGCGCCGCCGCCGCGCCTATCGGCAAGCCGCGCCGGGTGGCCGACATGAACGCACTGCTGGTGGCGGCGGCCAGCGGCGCCGGGCCGGTGAAGCCCAAGGCCGAGGCGGAGGCCGCCGCCAGTGCGCCAGTCAAAGCGCTGACGCCGGTCAAAGCGGTCAAACCCGCCCACAGGCCCGTGAAAACCGACGCGGCGAAAATCAATCCAGGCTGACAGGCGCCGCCGGGCGGGCGGGTTTAGAGCGCCAATGCCGGCATGATTTGAACCTGCAGATCGCCAAGGCCTTCGATGCTTGCAATCATCATGTCGCCGGCATGGATCGGGCTGACGCCTTCAGGCGTGCCGGTAAAAATCAGGTCGCCCGGATGCAGCGTGTAAAACCGCGAGGCAAATTCGATCAGCGCTTCAACGCCCAGGATCAACTCGCTGGTGGTGGTTTTTTGCCGCGTCTGGCCGTTGATGAGCAACTCGACCGCCAGATTGCCGGGATCGTTGATCTCATCGGCTGTCGTCAGCCAGGGGCCCAACACGGTGTAGCTGTCGGGCGACTTGCGCAGACTGCGCTCTTCCGGGCCGCGAATCGTGATGTCCAGGCCGATGGTGTAGCCGGCAACATAAGCCAACGCGTCGGCGGCCTTGACGTTGCGCGCGGCCCGGCCGATCACGGCGACCAGTTCGACCTCATGGTCGGTGCGGCGGTCCGGCAACACCAGGGTGACGCCATCGGCCGCGCCGGCGAGCGAGCTACCAGCCTTCAGAAAAAGGCCGGCGCGCTCAATGTGGTTGATTTGGTTGTCATGGTGCAGGTTCGGGTCGGCCAGCACTTCCTTCAGGTGGTTCACATAGTTAACCGGCGCCGCAATGATCTTGCCGGGGTTGGCCACCGGCGCCAGCAAACGCACCTGAGCCAGCGGAAGTCGCATTGCGGTCGGCGCGAGCGTTGCGATGCGGGCGCGCAATTCGGGCAGATGGGCGATGAGCTGGTCGCAGACCGGATACGGGTAGCGCAGCGCCGGCAACACGCCCAGCGCTTCGCTCACGTCGAGCACCTCGTCCGCTTCGACCAGACCGAGGCGGTTGTCGTTGAATCGGCAAATTTTCATGAGAAGTCCTTGCAAACGGTTTGAATTCAGGCGCGATCGTATAAGCCAAGCAAATAACTTATCTGGAGTTGCCGGTCTTCATAAATTCAATCCACTTGGATCTTTCGGCCTTGTCAAAAGCGGGAAAGTCATTCTGCGGGTTGCTTGTCAAATCCATTCCCATGTCCATGATCTGCTTTTGCGCTGCCGGTTTTGCCAAGGCGGCACGCACTGCGGCGATGACTTTGGCCTGAATGTCCTTTGGCAGTGCAACCGGTGCATAGAGGCCATACCACTGCGTCACGTCGTAATCCTTGAAGCCGCTTTCGATCATGGTGGGCACCTCAGGCAGCATGGCCGAGCGCCTGGCGCCGCTCACGGCCAGCGGCGTCAAGGCGCCGGCCTTCACATGCGGCAAAGCCACCGGCATGCCCGCGGCCATGAAATCAAAGTGGCCGCCACGCAAGTCAGTGATGGCCAGTGATTCGCCTTTGTAGGCAACCTCCACAATCTTGATGCCGGACTGCCTGACCAGCATGTCGCTGGAAATTTGCCCGGTTGAGCCAGGCCCCATCGATGCCGCACTCAGGCCTGTGGGCGCTTTTTTGGCAGCATCCACCAATGCCTGCATCGACTTGATCGGTGAGCTGGCATTCACCACAAACACATTGGACAGCGATGCGAGATGCACCAGCGGTACAAACTCGGCAGGGGAATATGGCAGCTTGTTTTGCATGGCCGGGGCGATGCTCATGATGCATGCGCTGCCAACAAACAGTGTGTAGCCATCAGCCGGGGATTTGGCCGCGTATTCAGCTGCAATGCCACCAGCCGCACCCAGCTTGTTTTCAATGATGACAGATTGCTTCCATTGCGTCGTCAGCTCCTGTGCCACCAGCCGGGCCAGCAGGTCGGGGCCGCCGCCCGCCGCTTGCGCGACGACCAGCTTGACCGGGCGTGACGGATAGGCCTCCTGAGCGCCAGCGGCCAGCGGCCAGCAGGCAATCACTGCGGTCACCAGGGTGCCAAGTCCGCATTTGTAAATTGTGTTCAACATGGTTTGTCTCTTTCTCGTTGTTGGAGTACCTGGCGCCGGCGGCAAGCCATGCCGCGGCAGCCTCATTGATTGAGGACGAAAATCGGCTTGACCTGCGTCTGGGTCTCTGCCTGAATCAACTCCTTCATCATCCGGCGCACCCGCACAGCGGCTGCATCGGACGACAGGAGCACGGGCTTTAGCGAATCCAGATCGGTCGTGCCCATCATTTGCTGCACGGCTTCAAGCATCGGCTTGTCCTGTTCGTGAAAGCCCAGCTGCTGCCAGTTCCGTGTTTCGAGGTCGGCCTTGGGATCATCAATCAGGTAGTTGCGAGAACTGGCGTAAAAATAATGGGTGGTCGTGTCGGTTTCAGGCGTCACGATATGGGTTCCCTGCCGCCGTATGCCTTCGCTGCGCGAGCGCCCGACTGGCACCACGCCGACCTCAAGATGGCAGGCTCCGGGCGCGTACCACCGGATGTTGAGCCAGTAGTCCACCGGTGCGCTCGGGTCATCCAGAAAAGGTGTAAACGACTGCGGTGCGAGCGTTGACGGTATCGATCGCAGGCTGTCAAGTGTTCTGCCCTTTTGCACCACGTCGTGTTTTGCGGCCAGGAAGTCGTCGTTTTTCTGGTACGGCGAATGCAGGTAGTTCACATGCGTCAGGTCCATCAGGTTGTCCACTACCAGTTCGTAGTTGGACTTTTGGAGCATGACATCGCCAATCGTCCTGAGCTTTGGATCAACGAGGTGGCTGTAGTCTGGAATGGCAGCCGGGTCTGCCAGTTCCGGCTGCCCCATCCAGATCCAGATCAGCCCGTGTTGCTCGACAAGCGGATAGGCCTTGACCCTGGCAGCCGACGGAATCTTGTGGTCGCCGTGCGGGTTGTCCACACAGATACCCGCGCAGTCGAACTTCAGGCCATGGTAGCCGCATTCGACGACATCACCGACAAGCTTGCCCAGATGCAAGGGGGCAAACCGGTGCGGACAGCGGTTGCCAATGGCCGTCGCCTGGCCGTTTTCCTTACGGTAAAAGAGGACCGGCTCGCCGAGCAGCATGCGCGGCGTGAGTTCGCGATTGATTTCGCGGCCCCAAGCGCCCACGTACCAGGTATTGCGCAGGAATGCCATTTGTCTTCCTTATTGGATCTCGAACTTTTGAGGTCGTTGAAGTGCCAAATCTTAGGGAGATGGCGTTAACAGCACAAACGAAAGCTTGGCAGCTCAGACTTGAGAAAAAATCAAGTCCGGCCAGTTCTTCGCGTGAGTTCACCCAGCAGCCAGTCACGAAAAGCAAGCACCTTGCCGGACAGTTCAGGCTTTTCGGGATAGACCAGGTAATAAGAGCCTGGTCCCTTGGCTGCCAATGGCCATGGCTGTACCAGTCGGCCATTGTCAAGTTCCTTGACGACCATCTCTGGATCCACCACTGCCAGACCCAGGCCGGCTTCGGCCGCTTCAATCACCAGGTTTCGACTTTCAAGCGTCAGCAGCCGCGGCATCGGGTCCAAGGTCACACCGGCTTTTTGCAACCACAACTCCCAGTCTTGTGGCCGCGGTTTGGCTTCAAGCAACTGGTGACCATGAACGTCTTCATACCGTTCAAGGCGTCGTTGCACCAGCACGGCCGGAGCACAGACCAGGACCAGGTATTCGTCGCGCAAAAAATCTGCACTCAGGCCTCGCCATTGGCCGTCACCGTAAAACACGGCGCAGTCCACGTTGTCGCGGTCAAAGTTTGCATCGACGCGAGAAACCCGGATCTCGGTATTGGCAACCTGCGTCGGGAAACTGGTAAAGCGCGGCAGCAACCAGCGTGAAGCAAAGGTATGCAGCGCGCTGACCACCAGCGGCTTGTCCTCAAGCTGGCCCGCAGCTTCCCTCAGCGCTAGGCCCAGCTGGCTGAGGCTTTCGTCCACCTGCGCATGCAGCTTGCGGCCGACGTCGGTGAACCGCAGGCCGCGGCCGTTACGCGTAAAAAGTTTGGTTCCAAGGCGTTCTTCCATCTGCCCAAGCTGATGGCTTAAAGCAGAGGCCGTCAGATGCAGCTCTTCCGCCGCCAGCGCCAAGCTCAAATGTTTGCCTATGACCTGAAAGCTACGTAAATGGTTGAGCGACGGGGTTGGCGTGCTGACCTTCATTGCGCAAGATGATAGTGGTGTCTTCCATCCTGGTCGCGAACATCACTGGTCAATATCAACGGCAGGGCGCCCATCGATAACAACGATACTGAAAATTTCGTGTCGCCTTGGGCCATGGGACGCTAGCTCTGACTGTTCGCCGGCAGCGAGCCTGCAGGCCAGCGCGCCACCGTTACATGAGTCTGGCGCAGTTCGCCAGGATGCATGGTCATGACCGTGGGCGTACCTGAAGGACGTGCTCAACACGGCCGTTTCGAATTCGACCCGAGGCTGTTTTGACAGCCGGACTACCGCTACTTGAAAAACGCATCAAACCCGGTTTTCAAAATCAGCGCGCTGACCACGCCGATGAACACCCACCGCACAAAGCCCGCGCCATGCCTGAGCGCCAGCCGCGTGCCGAGCAGGCTGCCCGCGACGTTGGCGACCGCCATCGTCAGGGCGAAATGCCACCAGACATGGCCCTTCCAGGCGAACAGCGCCAGCGCCGCCAGATTCGTCGCGGCATTGAGCAGCTTGGCCGACGCCGAGGCGTTCAGGAAGTCGTAGCCGAGCCAGCGAACAAACAGGAAAACGAAAAAGCTGCCGGTGCCGGGGCCGAAAAACCCGTCGTAAAAGCCCAGCACCGCGCCGATGCAGCACGCCGCCAGCGTTTCGGCAGCGCCGCTGAAGCGGGGAACATGATGCCGGCCGAGTTCCTTTTTTACCACCGTATAGAGCAGCACGGCCAGCAGCACAAAAGGCAGCGCCTTGCGCAAAAAGCCCGGATCGACAACGGTCACCAGCCACGCGCCGGCGAGCGACGCGCAAAAGCCGGCTGCCGCGGCGGGCAGCAAGGCGGCCCAGCGCATGTCCACGCGGCGCGCATACTGGCGCGTCGCTATCGCAGTGCCCCAGAACGATGCGCCCTTGTTCACGCCGAACAGCGTCGCCGGATGCGTCGTCGGAAAAACTGCGAACAGGGCAGGCACCAGAATCAGGCCGCCACCGCCGACGATGGCGTCGACGAAACCGGCCAGCAGCGACGCAATCGAAAGAATCAGCAATTCCATGCGCTCGATTGTCGCATCGGGCTGGCGCTGACTGCTATGTAATCTATAGCTGCTTGCGCACGCTGGGCAAGCGCAAAAGCGCTATTTCTCTTGAATCGGCAAATCGCGGACGAAAAAAAGCGCCGGGGTTGCCGGCGCTTTGGTCAAGCCGCCATCTCGTGGAATGGCGGCCCGTGTCTTTTAATTGCTTTGAAAAATTGTCTCCTCGACTTCCGTGTAGCGAGCAGCAAGGCTCGTCGGCAAGTGCTGCACTATAGCCGTCGCACCAGCGCAGTGCATCAGGGAAATCCCGGGACAAATGCGATTCAATCGATTGGTCTGACGGTTGGGCCACCGCACTATGGAAAACTGGCCGGAGATGAAAATGGTTTGGTGGCATCGACCACAAACATGACAAGCGCGTGCAAATCCGTTGCTCCGCTGCTGGAAACCTGCATAGGCATGCCGGCACCTTGGCCCGCTTCAGGCTGGCCAGACTTGACGCGCATTACGCCATCCGGGCCTCGGATACTTTGTTCCCCGTTTACCACGAAGAAGGCCTCCGAACCCGGATGGGTATGCACCGGCGTCAAGCTCCCGGGGGAGCCGCTGGCTTGGTTGATGCGCAAAAGATACTGCGGGGCGGCGACCGGAGGAATCGGTCCCACCTCCGCCACCTTGGCGCCGCCGGCCGACGATCCGCCCGCTGGGCCGAGAGTAAAAAGCCAGATTTTGCCAGCCGACTCGGCCACCAATGACCAAGTACCCGCAGCGGCCTGAGCTTCAGCGAGTGCGGCAAAGTTTTCGATTCGCCAGAAGAGCAGACCAGCTGGCAATTCCGCCACTTTCTTTTCGGCCAACGGAGTGATCAAAAGTGGCGTCTGGGCGACCGCGACCGGTAGCAACCAGCATAGTCCCCATGTCAATACTGCGGCCAGGCGGGAGAAAAAGCGTGTCATGGGATTGCCTCCTTCGTTTGGAGCTTTGCCAGGGTAGCACTAGTAGACAGTCAAGTTGATTCTTTGAGGATTTCAGGATAGGCCCAGGCCATCTTTTCGCGGGCCTTGCCCAGGTTGAACTGCCAACGCACCGGCTTTGCCTCAGCATTTCTCTCTGCGCA
>Ga0136611_10001101_pt1 | contig 18552 bp, 13 predicted proteins | sample AntDrymUQ2232306_2_FD_106645 | JGI IMG/M metagenome (GOLD analysis project Ga0136611, IMG submission 106645) | Polar desert sand microbial communities from Dry Valleys, Antarctica - metaG UQ223 (23.06) | ecosystem: Environmental > Terrestrial > Soil > Desert | place: Antarctica: Dry Valley...
CGCCTGCACCGACTGCTGATTTTTTGAGAGGAATGCCTGCCTTGGACGCTGCCGTAATCGAAACTAAAACTTTTAATCCGATGAGCTTGTCGGCGGAGACCGCTGCCGAAGGCGAAAACGTGCCGGCTGCGCCCGCGCCCGACGCCGACGAGTTGGCTTTTGAAATCGGGTTGTGGCTGTCGGGCTTGGAAAGTTTCTTGAGCGTTCGTAGTCATTCGCTCGCCGAAGAGAATCGCGCCAAAGCCGCCTCGCGCGATTGGGCGAAGGAATTTCGTTTGACGCATTCCACCTTGCTGCTGTGTTCGAGATTAACATTCCAACTCAGTAAAACGCTTCGGGACAAGGAAGATTCGGCGGATGAAATTGATTTGGATTTCGAGGTCGAATCCTTCACGCAGAACTTTGAAATAAGCAATGATGAAATTCACAAACTTTCGCAAGTCTTGAAAAACGCGATTTTGCTCAACGATGCATTGCTTCGCGCCGCGCCGTTAAAATTCGGCGAATGGACGGCTTGGAGCGGTTTTCTGCACGAAAAATTGAAGAGCGTTAAAGCCTTTGACCAGCTTGTTGAAACGGCTGAAAAACAGGGCGAGAAATTCTTGCCCGAAGTTTTGCAGAATCTTTTGGAAACCACACCGCTGCCGCTCGCTTTGGAGTCAGATTTGCGCCTCGTGCTGCCGCGCTTCGGTAGAATTTTGAAATGGCTGAGCGTGATTGACCGAATGCTCAAACAGGACGAACCGCTCAAGCCGACGCTGCTTATTTTCTCGCGCGTTCACGAGCAGATTCAGGAGATGATGAGCTACGTCAACAACCGTCTTCGGCGACTGCCCGATGAAGAGGACGCGCTTTTCGGCTCGCTCGACGGAGCGGCTTATACGGCTTCAATCGAGCTTCGCAAAGTTTACAGCCACGAACTCGCTGGTCTCGCCGAGATTCGTCAAACACCGCTCGTTTACGCGAAAATCGAGACGGCTCACGCGCTTCTCAACGACAGTTTTCAGCAAACTCTCTTGAATTTCGCGCAGCTTATCGAACCGGACATCGAGCCGATGAAACTTTTCCCGAATTTTCAAAGCAAACTCAAACAATCGCTCGTTTTGCGGCAAAACTTATGGCAGATGTTTCAATCGGTTAAAAAAACCGAACAGAACCCTGAAAAACCGCAGCTCGAAAATCTGCGCCGCGAGCTGACCGATTTTCTCAACACGACGCTGCATTTTCTGTTTTATAAAGATATGGAAACGGTCGAGCGATTTATCGAAGAAGTTCTCGTGACCGGCGACAAAAAAGACCTCGTGCCGATTCTGCACCGCTTCGGCGCATATCTCGAAACGCTTTTCGGACAGATAAATATGCGGGCGATTTTGGCAGGGCATCCGTTCGAAGAGATGAAGGATAAATCATAAGTAAAAAAGAGAAGTGTTTAAGCTAAAAAAAAATTGAGGGATGAATAAAACACAAACGGTTTTATTCATCCCTCAATTTTTTATCTTGATCTTTCTGTCACGCAGTGATGACTACTGCTTTCGCGCCGGTCAGTTCTGAAAAATCCTTCGTGTAAATCGTGTCCACGCGGCGAACGCGTCCGACGGTTTCGACAATATCCTGAGTCGAAACGAAACCGTCCTCGACGTGCGCGATTGCCCACGCGGGAATATTTTTTGCTGCTCGGAGAGTTTCTTCAATCAAGCGTAAATATTGAGATTTCGTTTCGATTAAAGTTCCGAGTTTGCCTGCGTTTGTTCTCTCCAAATCGTCCCAAAATCCCGCTCCGCCGCGCAGCCATTCTTCGCGCCAAGCCTCCGCACCAAGGTGATTTCGCTGCGACTGATTGTGCGCCGACGGCAATCTGAGAAACATTAAATCCGTGAAGTTTTCGGCAATAAATTCGTTTGCCGATTTGTTTTGGCAAGTGTTGTTCTGTCCGTTGTTTACGGGCGCGGGCAACACGCTCCAAATTCTCCGGTAAGCGGTCGAAAGCGGCTGGCGAAGCTCCAGAGTTTCTTCCGTAAAAGAGGCGGCGTAATCGCCGACGCTCATTCCGATGTTCAGCGCGATTGCCCGCGCGACCGGTGATGCGAGTCGTTCGATGTTTTGCCTGACGTTATCGAACCACCACGCGTCGGTTTCGTTAAACCAACTGCGGAGCGCGTGGTTTTGCAGGCGATGATGCGGCACATAGGCATCTTTCAAAACAGAATTAACGTCTTCGTCCGACAAAACTTCCGAATTGTTTTGGATGGCGGCGACGGCTTTCGTCCAGCCGGTCAGCGTCGGGTCGTTTGCCAAAACGCGCGCGTTCCAACGCTTTAGATAAGCTCCAAGATGCGGCTGAATCGTGAACGGCAGCGCGACCGAAGCGAATTTCAAACGCCGCAATACATTCAGTTCAAACGCGAGCCAGCCCCTCGGCATAATTGTTCGATTTTTAATCATATTTCGAAAATCAGATCGCGCGGAGATGTTTACACGGTCGGCAATGAATCATCAGTTTGAGAGGGTGAATCATTAACCGTTTCAGATGAAAAGTCTTCTACCTGCAATTTATGATTTCTTGCCGAAGATAAATTGTTCTCTTCTCCAACGGATTGTTCATCATCGACAAAAAACGGTTCAGCGTGGGCGGCAAATCGTTCGTCTTTATTCACCGAATCATCAGTCGCTGCCGGCAATTGTTCGGCAATTTGAATTTGTTCCTGATCGGCGAAGTATTTCGCTTCTTTTAATTCTTCCAATGCCAGAAACGTTTTAACGACTTTCGGGTCGAATTCGATTGCCGCCCATTCGGTCAAATACCGTTTGGCTTCCGCTTCGGAAAACGCCGCGCGATACGGTCGGTCGGCAGTTAGGGCGCAAAATGTATCGCAAACGCGCAGAATTCTGGCGGCGAGCGGAATCTGTTCGCGTTCTAAAGCATCCGGGTAACCCGCGCCGTTCCACCATTCGTGATGCCAGCGCGCGAGCAGCTGCACGGCGCGGCTCAGACCGCGTTTCGCCGCTTCCTGCTCGCCGATAATCGGATGCCGCTGCATATCAACGCGCTCGTCTTCGCGTAGTTTTCGACTGGCTTTGATGTAATTACGATTCATTACCATTTCGCCGACATCGTGAACGAGCGCGGCTTGGCGCAGCGAATAGCGGTCATGCGACGCCAAATTGAAAGTTTGCGCCAATGCGTCGGCGAACTCGGCGAGGCGAGCCGCGTGCGCGTCCCTGTAGCCTTCAAAATCGTCCGCGTCGCGGGCGATTTTCAACACTCGCTCGTCAAATTCCGCTTCTTTCGCCGAAAAATTGTTCATCATAAAGGTAAAAAACATTTCCCATTTTCCATTTACCGCCGGGTCTTTGACATTGATTTATTTCTGCTCGATGATCGAAGACGATTGATAAATGATATATGGAAAAGGTTTTCATTCAATCATATTTTCCGCTTCACAGTTTAACTATTTTTTCGCCAGGCTGTCGAGCAGCGTCCGCGCTTCACCGTTACTCGGGTAGATCGCCAAAAGTCGGTTTAATTCGCCTTCAGCCCGTTTGACCAATCCGAACTGGATGAAGAATTCAGCCAGCATAATCCGGTAATCCGCGTGTCCGCCGTCAAGCTTGACGGCGGTTTGCAGCGCGGCTTCGGCTTTGTGGCGTTGTTTGTCGTCCATCGAGAGAGCCTTACCGTAATAGGCGTGATAACGGGCGTTGCTTTTATCAAAATGCGCGGCGCGAGCCAGGAAAGGCACGGCAGCGTTATAATTTCCGTCTATCAAAAGACCGAATCCCTGCTCGAAATTTTCCTTTCCTTGATCCGTTTGCTTTTGCAAATCAATTTCGTCGGGAGTAGTTTCCGCGCTCTGGACGGCTTTTATTTCCGCCGATTCCTTACGTATTTTGAAATCGTAAAGGTTGCGTGAACTTTCGCTTTTCAACGTGTCGTAAGCGTGCGCCAGTTCGGTAAAAGCCGCCTGAATTCTCTGAAGCAGTTTCGCATCCGTTTCTTTATAATATAAATCCGGGTGAAAGCGTTTTGCCAAACCGAAATAATTTTGCTTGATTTCCGCTGTGGCGGCGCCGGGCAGGAGCGCGAAAAATTCATAAAAATTAGTCGCCTTTTCAACGCGGTCAAGGTATTCTTCGACGGAAATCTGCTTTTCAACCGGCGCGGCTTCTTCTGGTTTCGCTTTCGTTTCCGCCGTTAATTCAATTTTCGTAAATTGAATTGCGGGCTGAATCGCGGGCAGCGCGTTATCTTTCTTCAAAGCGAGAGATGCCGACGACATTGCTAAAATTTTTCTTTCGGAAAAAGCCGCGTTCGGGATTTTCCGCACGATCAAACCGCCGAGCCACAAAGCGTAGAGTATCCGCAGAGTTTCTGTTTCGGGCAAACCGCTCGTAGTTTGTATTTCTTCAATCGTTGAAGCCGTCGTTTCAAACCTCGAAAAGACGAACGATTCGGGCGGCGAAAGATTGACACCGGCGGGAATCGCCGACTTGACGCGCAAAGATTCAAGCGGATTTTTGAATTTGCGAGCGATTTCTTCCGCCGACAAACTTCGCGCATAATCGATGAGCGTGTTCGGCGTATCAACGAAGAATCGAATGTCGCCTTTGATTCTAACAAGCGGGCTAAACGTCCATTCGGCTTCTCGCCAGGCGAGCGCGGTTTTTACAATCTCGGAAATCTGCCTCGAAAAAAGCCATTCAATTTCCTTTCTTTCGAGCAGCTTGTTTTTAATCAGACTCTCTTTCAATGCCAAATCGTTGGCGTAATCGGGAATCGCCGCGAGTTGTTCTTTGGTAATTTTTTCCGTTCGCAAAAGCACTTCGTAAAGACGATGCTGCCGCGCGTTCGACACGGCGAAAACCGCGTCGCCCGTGTCGAAATAGACGGCGATTTTCTGCGCCGCGTTCATTACCCGCAAGGATCCGTTTAATTTATTCTGCGCGATTTCAACGAGCAGTTCGGCGAGCGGGTTGATTCGCAAATTGCCTAATGTTTCGAGATCGTTTTGAGATTCCATCGGAAAGTATTTGGAAAGTTTTGAGAGTTTGGAAGGTTGACCGCCGGTTTTTATAATAACAAATCAGTCGCCCGAATGAGAAGAAAAATTTAGAAGCGAAATGATAAGGTAAGAAGCGAGAAGTAAAAAACAAATTCTAGTGCCTGCGCTTTTGAATTTTACTTCTCGTTTCTCATTTCTGACTTCTCATTTTACCATCTAAAAAGATGCTTCACGATTTTCAACTTGCGGGACAAAGAATTCGTCTGTGGCAGAGAAACGGCGAGAGTTACGAACACGTCTTAATGAAAGCTCTCGGCTATTCGATGTTCGCTGAAAAATATCCGACGCTGGAAATTGAAATGAAAGTCGGGCTTCGTTACAAACCCGATTTGGTCGCCAGAAATCGAATCGGTGATTTTCTGTTTTGGGGCGAAGCGGGAGTGAATTCACTCCGCAAAACCGCCTGGCTTTTGAAGCACACGCAGACGCGCAAACTCGCGCTGTTCAAAATCGGGCGGAACGTCAATCAATTAATCGCGCGGTTGCGCGAGGAGATTCCCGCTAAATATCGCCCGAAAGATAGATTGATTTTGATAAATTTCGTCGGCGATATTGTAAATTTGACAGCCGCCAAACAAATTGAGAAAGTTTCTCAAGATTGGTTCACCGAAACGAAAATTTGATGACAAAAGACAATATCGAAATCCGCGAATGCGCCGGCGTTGAAGAATTGGGAGAGTGCGTAGCGCTCCAGCGCGAAGTTTTCGCGCTGCCCGAAATCGAAATCTCGCCCGTGCGCCATTTCATCGTGACCGCTCACGCGGGCGGCTTTACGCTCGGCGCGTTTGCAGAAGGTAAACTCGTCGGTTTCGTTTTGTCGGTTTCCGCATTTTTCGGCAACGAAAATTTTTACTACTCACATATGACGGCGGTGTCTAAAAATTATCAAAGCTCCGGCATCGGGGCGCGTCTGAAATGGGCGCAGCGCGAGCGAGCTTTGGAAAAAGGCGTGAATTATATCAAGTGGACGTTTCAGCCGGTTCAAGCCCGCAACGCGTTTTTCAATTTGGAAAAACTCGGCGCGATTGTCCGCAGCTACGAGCCGAATTTTTACGGCACTGATTATTCGACTTCCAACGATCAAACGAAACGAGTCGGACTCGACAGCGACCGTCTTTTCGCCGAATGGAATTTAAACGGGGAAAAAGTAAAACGGCTGGCGCGGGGCGAGAATTTTATTGAGACTAATGAACCAGTCAAAACAATCGAAATCCCGAACGACTGGAACGCGCTGGTAAAAAGAAATCCTGAAAAAGCCGTTGCCGAACAAACGCGCGTTAAGGCAGAATTCCAAAAGGCGTTCGCCGAAAATCTAATCGGGCGAAACTTCGAGCGGAGCGAAACTAATCCCAGATATTTACTATTTCAAGAAAACAATTAAGCGCGAAAAGCTAAGAAAAACTGAGAATCGGGCGAATATAAAAGATTAGGTTTTAAGCTCAGACGCTGCCGAACGCGATTGGCAAAAAGCAAGTAATTTCTATGAATCTTTTTGAATCTGCTGAAAACAAAATCAAAATTGAAACCGAATTTTTACGCCGCGAAATCAATCGGCACAACGAACTTTATTATCAAAAGTCCGCGCCGGAAATCTCGGACGCGAAATTCGACGCGCTTCTTGAACGACTAAAAACGCTGGAGACGGAAAATCCTGATTTAATCACGCCCGACAGTCCGACCCAGCGAGTCGGCGGGCGCGCTGAAGGTTTTAACTCGTTTGCGCATCGCGTCCCGCTGATGTCGCTCGATAATTCTTACGACATTGACGAATTGAAAGCGTTTGACGAACGCTGTCGGAAACTAGCCGACGGCAGAGATTTTGATTACGTGGCGGAATTGAAAATTGATGGGTTATCGCTCGCTCTGCATTACGAAAACGGATTCTTAGTTGCAGGCGCGACGCGCGGCGACGGTTTCAACGGCGACGACGTTTTCAGCAATGTGAGAACGATTCGAACGATTCCATTGAAGTTAAAAAACGATTTTACAGGCAGCGTCGAAGTGCGCGGCGAAGCATTTCTCTCGCGTTCGCAGTTCGAGCGCATCAATGAAGAATTAAAAGAGAAGGACGAAAAAACTTTCGCTAATCCGCGCAACGCCGCGTCGGGAACTCTGCGCCAACTCGATTCGTTAATCGTTGCCTCGCGCCGCCTGGACTTGTTTCCGTATGACCTTTTATCGGGCGCGTCGAAAATGTTTGCGACGCATTGGGAGAGTTTCGAGTTTTTGGAAAAGGCTGGCTTTCACGTCAATCCGAATCGCCGTTTGTGTGCGAACATTGAAGCCGTTATCTTATTTTGCAACGAGATGCAGGAGCGACGCGAATCTTTCGATTATGACATTGACGGCGTGGTCGTTAAAGTAAATTCAACCAGACTTCAGGAAGAATTCGGCGCGACGAATAAAGCCCCGCGCTGGGCGATTGCATATAAATATCCAGCACTTCAGGCGACGACGCGCTTAAATGAAATCAATGTGCAGGTCGGCAGAACCGGAGCCTTAACGCCGGTCGCTTATCTTGAACCCGTCCTGCTCGCCGGAACGACGGTTGCCCGCGCATCCTTGCATAATGAAGACGAAATCAAACGCTTGAAAGTCAAACTCGGCGATTGGGTGTTGATTGAAAAGTCGGGCGAGATTATTCCGCAGGTTTTGCAAGTCATCGAATCGAGGCGCGACGGCAGCGAGCGCGATTACGAATTTCCGAAAAATTGTCCGGTTTGTCAGACGACGGTTGTGCGTCCCGCAGGCGAAGTCGTCACGCGCTGTCCGAACCCGGAGTGTCCGGCGAAAGTGAAAGCCAGAATTTTGCATTTCGCTTCGCGCAAGGCGATGGACATCGAAGGTTTGGGCGATGTGCTGGTCGAGAAACTGGTTGGCTTGAATTTGGTTAAAGATGTCGCCGACATTTATTCGCTGACGCCTCTTTCGGTTGCCGAACTCGAACGGATGGCGGAAAAATCGGCGACGAATTTAATAAATCAAATCGCGGCGAGCCGTGAGCGCAGTTTGCCGCGATTGATTTACGGCTTAGACATCCGACACGCCGGCGAGCGTTACGCGAAAATTCTCGCCCGCCATTTTCGTTCGATTGAAAACCTGCAGAAGGCAACCGTCGAAGAACTCGACGCGATTCACGAAATTGGTTTAGCCGTCGCCGAAAGTGTTTTTAACTGGATGAACAACCCGCGCAATCTCGATTTGATTGAACGCTTGAAACTGGCGGGCGTGAAAATGGAAACTGGCGGCGATTCGCCGTCTCATACGAACGAAAATTTTAATGGCAAAACTTTTGTCTTAACGGGAAAACTCGAAACTTTGACGCGCGACGAAGCGGCGAAGTTAATTGAAGAACGCGGCGGTCGGGTTTCTTCGTCGGTCAGCAAAAAGACCGATTATGTCATTGCCGGATCGGACGCCGGCTCGAAATTAGATAAAGCAAATTCGCTCGGCGTAAAGGTGTTGGACGAAACGCAATTTGCCGAAATGACCGGGTGAAAATATTTTCGGCAAACATGTTTTGTAATTTGTCATCAACCAATTTAAAAAGCGCAAGCAATTATGCGTTGGACTTTAAGCGTTAATTTGGTAAAATCACGCCTTGTCCGATCAAATCAAATCAAATCTGTAAGTAGTAGGAAAATAAAAGATGTTAAAGTTTTTCAGCCGGTTGGAAAGAACGCGCAATTTCGTTCTCTTAGCTATAGCCATTTTGATGGTGGTCTCATTGATAGTTTTTTACGCCCCGACGCGCGGCGATGTAGCGGGAAACTTGGCGCGCAGCGAGGAAACCGTGGCGAAGGTCGGGAGCGAATATGTTTCGGTCGGCGATATCGCTGTTCAAAAAGAAAATATGAGCCAGATGGGACGACCGATGCCAAGCAAGTTTTTTCTTGACCGGCTTATCGGGCAACGCCTCGTACGCGTCGAAGCCGACCGTCACGGACTCGAAACTTCCGACGCGGAAGTGGCAACCTACATTCGCCAGCAATTCAAATCAATGGACGGCGTGCCGTTCGACCAGAAGCGTTACGAACAGAATGTGACCGACCAATTTGGCAGCGTCAGAAATTACGAAGAATCGGTGCGCGACCAGTTGAGCGCGCAGAAGCTCGAAGCGTTTTTGACAGCGGGCATCACTGTTTCCGAACAGGAAGTTTTGACCGACTACCAACGCAAAAATACCAAGTTTGATTTGACTTACGTTCCGGTCAGCAGCGCGGATTTAGCGCAAACCATTACGCCGTCGGACGAGGAATTAAGAAATTACTTCGAGCAGAACAAGAAAAATTATTACATCAGCGTTCCGCAAAAAAAGATTCGCTATGTTTTCGTGAACACCACAAAACTCGGCGAAAAATTGCAAATTCCCGAAGAAGATTTACGAGCTGAATACGAAAAAATTCCCGCCGACAAAAAGCAGGCTGGCGTGCAAGGTCAGCAAATCGTTTTGCGAATTTCCAAACCCGAATTCGAATCGCAAATTCAGCAAAAGGCGAATGAAATTTACACGCAGGCGAATAAAGATGGCGGCAACATCTCCGAAGAAGCGTTTGCTGAACTCGCGCGCGGTTATTCGGAAGACGCGGCGAGCAAATCGAGAGGCGGCAGCCTCGCCGGTCTAGTTAAAGAAAATAAACAAAATCCGACCGATCCGTATCAAAGGCTTTTGGCGATGGAGGCGGGCGACGTGACCGAGCCGATTAAATTTCAAGACCGCTATTATATTTTGCGACGCGGTGAAGCCGTGCCGAAAACCTTTGAAGACGCGCGAAAGGAAATCGAAGTTTCTTTGAGAAATCGTCGTGGTTACGCCGCCGCCGCCGAACTCGCGCAGAAAATTACCGAACACTTGAAGGAAACCAAAGACGTGCAGCGAACGGCGCAGGAATTTGCCGCGCAAGCTAATATGAGCGCGACTGAAATGGTGCGCGAAACCGGCTTTTTCAAACCGGGCGACACGGTGGAAAACATTGGCAACTCGCCGCAGTTTGAAGAAGGTGTCGCCTCATTAGAGAGCCCGGGCGATGTGGGCGAGAAAACTCCGATTCAAAACGGTTTTGCCGTCCCGCTGCTCGTCGAAACGCGCGAGCCGCGCGATGCCGAGTTTGAAGATGTCAAAGCGCAGATTGCCGAAACCGTCAAGGTCGAACAGGCGCGGGCGCGTGTCGAAGAAATCGCCAAACAAATCGCTGCGGGCGCGACCGGCGCGGGCAATCTTGCCGCCGCCGCGACAAGCAAAGGTTTGAAAGTTCAGGACGCAAAGACTTTCATCTTAGGTTCGCCGCTCGGACAAGGACCTTCCGCCGGAACTTCCGAAGCGTTGGAAGACGCGATTTACGCATTGAAAGCGGGCGAAGTAACCACAACACCCGTGCAAATCGGCGATAACTGGTATATCGTCGGCGTGAACAGCCGCGAGGAAGCCAAAATGGAAGAGTTCGCCAAAGAGCGTGAACAACTCATCGGACAAAAACAGGCGGAAAAACGTGGGCAGGTTTTTACCGATTACTTGGGCGCGGTGCGGCGTGAGATGGAAACCAAAGGCGATATTAAAATTTATCAGGACGCACTGGCAAAACTTGACGAAGGCGACGAAGCCGAAGCCGCTCCGAATTCGCAGCAGCTTCAGCAACAAATGATACAACAGCAAATTCAACAGCAAATTCAACAGCAACAGCAGCAAGCACCGCCGCCGCAAGGAAAATAAGACGGTTGAAATTTAATAATAGGGTAGATGTTACGTCTACCCTTTTTTATTTGAATTTTAGATTCTGAGCATTACCACCAACCCAAAACTTTCCACCAAATCAAACCGGCAATTGACCAAATTAAAATGTTGATAATCGAAGCGAGGAATCCGATTGCCCACCAGTTTTTTTGTTTGACGTAACCCGTTCCGAAATAAATCGGCGCGGGCGTAGTTCCGTAATGCGTCAGACCGGCGTTGAGATTGGAAAAATAAGCGAGCAGCAAAACCGTCAAACCGGCGGGCGCGCCGACGGCGATTGTCACGGTCAAAAACGGCACGAACATCGCCAGAACGTGCGCCGTAATCGAAGCGAAAAAGTAATGTGAATAAAAATAAACGAGAACGAGAACGGCGAGCGCAATCGTCCAACTCATTCCCGTCGTCATCGCCGACATCCTTTCGGCAAAGATTTTCGTGATGCCGGTTTCACCGAGGAAAGTCGCCATATTAACCAGCCCGCCATACCAGATAAAAACCGACCACGCATTCTTCTCGCCCATCAAATCCTTCCAACTAATGACGCGGGCGAAAAGCAAAACGCCGATTCCGGCGAGCGCGACGATTGCCGTATCGTATTTGTGTAGATAATCTTTCGTCGTCCACAGAAAAACCACGGCGACAAGAACGGCGAGCATTGTTATTTCAGGTCGGGTCACTTTGCCGATTTTACCGAGTTCGTCGTTGGCAAATTTGGCAGCTTCAGGCGTTTCTTTTATTTCGGGCGGGAAAAATTTGTATATTAAAAACGGGATGGCGATGAGCGAAAGCAAACTCGGAACAATCGCGGCGGCGAACCAATTCGCGTAAGACAAATTAACGCCCGCCGTGTCCGCGGCGAGTTTGGCGATGATTAAATTCGAGGCTTGTCCCGTGAGAAATGTGGCGCAGATTATCACGTCGCATTGATAAAGCAGATTCATCAAAAACGTGCCGAGCTTGCCCGCCGTTCCGTCGTCGGGGCGCGAATCGTAAGTTTCGCAGACACCGACGGCAATCGGCAAAATCACGCCGCCGTTTCTCGCTCCGTTTGACGGAATCATCGAAGCCAAAACGAAATCAGTTGCGACCAGCGCGTAGCCGAGTCCGATAGTTTTGCGCCCGATAGCACGGACAAAAAGAAGCGCGATGCGTCTGCCCAATCCGGTTTTTATCATTCCGACCGACAGGAAGAACGCCGCCAAAACCAGCCACACAACCGGCTCGCTATAACCTTTCAGCGCATCTTTCGGCTCCAACGCGCCGAATAAAACCGTCGCTACCACGCCGAGCAGAACCATCGCGCTGCCCGACAACGGCTGGACAATAGAACCAACAATGGTCGCGATAAAAATGGCGAACAGCATCCACGATTCGGGCTTGATTCCTTCGGGAACAGGAATCAACGCCACCGCCAAAGCGGACGTGGCGACGACGAGCCATCGCCACCAAATTTTTGGTTGTTCGGTTTTCATTGCTAGGAGAAAATTTACAGGGATAACAGGATAGACAGGAATGAATCAAAAACAAATGTTTTCTTATCTTTGTTCATCCTGTTATCCCTGTAAATTTTTTCTTTGTGGTTTCATCAAAAAACGCGGAAAGCTCAAAACTTCCCACGTCTTAAATTCTTCGCTTGACTGAAAAGTTTATTCGCCCAAATATGCTTCTTTCACCCGCGGGTCGGCGGCGAGTTGTTTCGAGTCGCCTTCCATTACGATTCTGCCGGTTTCTAAAACATAAGCGCGGTCGGAATGATGAAGCGCGGCGTTGGCGTTTTGTTCGACTAATAAAATCGTCGTGCCTTCGGCGCGGATTTCGTCAATCGCTTCAAAAATCGTGTGAACGAGCAGCGGCGCGAGTCCTAAAGATGGCTCGTCCAATAATAAAAGACGCGGGCGCGACATCATCGCGCGAGCCATGGCGACCATTTGCTGTTCGCCGCCGGAGAGCGTCCCTGCTTTTTGTTTCTCGCGTTCTTTCAGGCGCGGAAATAATGTGAAGCCGCGTTCCATATCGTCGGCGATTCCTTTTTTGTCGTTGCGAATATACGCGCCCATTTCCAGATTTTCGCGCACAGTCAAATTGGCGAAAACGCCGCGACCTTCGGGCGACATCGCAATTCCCATCGGCAGAAGTTTGTGCGTCGCCATTCCGCTGATTTCCTTGCCTTCATACATCACGCGCCCGTTTCTCGGTTCGAGCAGTCCGGTGATGGTTCTGAGAGTGGTGGTTTTGCCCGCGCCGTTCGCGCCGATTAAAGTGACGACTTCGCCTTGATTGACCGTCAGGGAAATGTCGGTTAAGGCTTCGATTGCGCCGTAGTTTACTGATACGTTTTCTAAAGTAAGCATAAAGTTATTTGCGATTTGCGATTTTCAATTTGCGATTGCGCGTTAGCCAAGAATTAAGATTTCCTAAAAATTTTCAAAACAAACGAATTCGATTTCAGCTTGCTGCCACCTCACAAAACAATCGCAAATCGCAAATTGCAAATCGCAAATCTTTTCAATCTCCGAGATAAGCCTCGATAACTTTCGGGTCGTTCTTAATATCCTGCGGCAAGCCGAGCGCGATTGATTTGCCGTAATCAACAACCTGGATACGGTCACACACGCCCATCACGACGCGCATATTGTGTTCGACTAAAACAATAGTCAAGCCGAAGCGGTCGCGAATTTCTTTTATTAAGCCGGTTAAATCTTCCTGTTCTGACGGGTTCATTCCCGCTGCCGGTTCGTCGAGCAGTAAAAGACTCGGACGCGTGGCGAGCGCGCGGACAATTTCCAATCTTCGCTGATTTCCATACGGCAGACTCGTTCCGCCTTCGTCTTTGTATTTTTCAAGGTCGAAAATTTTAAGAAGTTCGAGCGCGAATTCGCGGTGTTCGGATTCATCTTTGAAATAACGCGGCAGACGGAAAACGCCATCGAGCAAAGATTGTTTGGCATGGCGATGACAACCTGTGATGACGTTTTCCAAAACCGTCATCGAAGGAAAGAGCCGGATGTTTTGAAATGTTCGGGACACGCCGAGTCTGGAGATTTGAAACGGGCGCAAGCCGTTGACGCGAGTTCCCAAAATGTTGATGTCGCCCGAAGTCGGTTCATAAACGCCCGTTAGAAGATTAAAAACTGTCGTCTTGCCTGCGCCGTTTGGTCCGATTAAACCGTAAATCTCGCCTTTCTGAACATTCATCGTGAGTTCGTTGACGGCAATCAGACCGCCGAAACGAATCGTGGCTTTATCAGTTTGCAAAATCGAGTTTCCGTTTGTCTGTGAGTTCATTTATCTTTGTTCTCCTCGCTTTGCAAACGCTTGGCTTCTTCCTGTTGCGCTTCGGGAACGCCCGCGTCCGCGCCGATTGTTTCGTTTCCTTCCGAACTTTTACGCGGACGTTTGAGCCAGTTTAATCCGAACTCTCTTGTTCCCAAGATTCCTTGCGGGCGCAGAATCATCGTCAAAATCAAAATCAAAGCGAAAATCACGAGTCGCAAATCGGCGAATTGAAACGTCGTTGCGCCGACTTGAATTTCGGGAAGTTGGCGCAGCAATTCGGGAAGCAGTGTCACGATAATCGCGCCTAAAATCGCGCCGGTCATCGAACCCATTCCGCCGATGACAATCATAATAATAATCTCGAACGAGCGGATAAATTGAAAATCGTTGGTGTGCAGAAATTTGTTGTAGTGCGCGAAGAGAACGCCCGCGATGCCGGCGAAAGCTGAGCCGATGACGAACGAAGTGACTTTGTAGCGCGTCGTGTTCACGCCCATCGCTTCCGCTGCCAATTCGTCTTCGCGGATGGAAACCAGAGCGCGTCCGGTATCGGATTTTATGATGTTGTGAATGACGACGATGGTAATGACCGTGAAAATTCCAATCCAGAGAAAATTCGCGTAACCGGGAACCGGATAGCCGGTCGCGCCGCCGACTATATCAATGTTCAAAATCACAATGCGAATAATTTCGGCGAATCCCAAAGTAACGATTGCGAGATAATCGCCTTTCAAACGCAAACTGGGAATGCCGACAATCAAGCCCATAATTCCGGCGACGATTGCGCCGATAACAACCGCAATAAGAAGCACGACGCTTGACGCGCCAGTGTCGCCGAGAAACCCGAACGAGCCTTCCAACGCTTTGCCGTGAGTGACGGTAAAGTAGGCGGAAGCATACGCGCCGACCGCCATAAATCCGGCGTGTCCGATGGAAAACTGTCCGGTAAAGCCGTTGATAAGATTAAGCGACGTTGCCAGAATAATGTTGATGCAGATGAAGACGAGCAGCCGCGCTTGATAATCGTCAATGCCCGTTCCGAAAAATCCGCCGCTGCTCATCATCGCGTTTAATACGTAAAGAAACGCGATAATCACAACGCCGCCGATTAATGTTTTTAACCAATTCATATAATCAAACTTTTTCCTGGACGTTTGAGCCGAGCAATCCAGCCGGACGAACTAAGAGAACGATAATTAAAATGGCGAACGCGACGGCATCGCGGTAAGTCGAAGGAATGCCGATGTAGCCGCCGTAACCGACAACTAATGTTTCCGCCGCGCCGATAACCAGACCGCCGAGAACCGCGCCCGGAATGTTGCCGATGCCGCCTAAGACCGCCGCGACGAACGCTTTTAAGCCATACATCACGCCCATAAGCGGGTCAATTTTCGGATTATACTGCGCCGTCAAAACGCCGCCCGCCGCCGCCAGTGCCGAGCCGAGCGCGAAGGTGAAAGCAATCACGAAATCCGTGTTGATGCCCATCAATTTCGCCGAGTTCAGATTAAACGAAACCGCCCGCATCGCCTTGCCGATTTTCGTGTAGAAAATAATGTATTGCAGGGCAATCATCAAGAAAATCGAAACGACGAAAATCAAAATTTGCGAAGTGGAAATCGTCGCGTTGCCGAAAAGCGTGTGATTTTCATTTGAAATCAGCGGCGGAAACGAGCGCGGCTTCGGCTCAAAGAAGAATATGAAAAGATACTCGATAAGGAGCGACATTCCGATTGCCGTGATGAGCGTCGTCATTTTCGAGAATTTTCTCACGGGGCGATAAGCGAACCGCTCGATTGCCATTCCGAGTGCGGCGGCAATCGCCATCGCGCCGAGCAAGGTGACGGCAAAACCGAAAACCGACGGGTTGGCATCAAAGCCGAGGACTACGGCAAGCATAAATCCGGCATACGCGCCGACCATATAAATGTCGCCGTGCGCGAAATTGATGAGGCGCAAAATCCCGTAAACCATCGTGTAGCCGAGCGCGATGAGCGCGTAAATCGAGCCGATGGTCAAGCCGTTGATAAGCTGCTGAACGAAAGTATCCATAAATTACAAGTTCAAGGTTCAAGGTTTAAGGTTCAAAGTTTAAGGTATGGAAATCAGACCTTAAACTTTGAACCTTGAACTTTGAACTTATTTGTTGGCGTTCATTGTCGAATTCATCGTCGAGTTTGAATTCATCGTGTTCGAGTTCATTGAGTTTGAATTCATCGTATTCGACATCGCGTTGGTGTTCATCGTTGTATTGGTGTTCGATGTCGAAGCAGTCGGCGGAGTCATTCCTTCAGGGTAAATAGTTTCCTTAAAGTCAAACTTGCTCGCCGCCGGATTGAGTTCCAGAACGACCGCCGATTTGACGGCGTTGCGGCTCGCGTCGAGCGAAATTGTACCGGTTACGCCCGCGAAATTTTTCGTCGCGTTAATGGCATCTTTTAATTTCGCGCTGTCGGTTCCGTTCGCGCGTTTGATTGCGTCAGCCAGAACTTTTGCCGAATCATATGCCAGAGCCGCCAGCGAATCGGGCGCGACGTTAAATTTTGCTTGATAAGCCTTCACGAAATTTTGAATTTCCGGCGCCGGATTGTCCGCCGAATAGTGATTGGAAATGTATGCAGGTTTTAAAGCCGCGCCGCCGAGCTTCCAGAGTTCGGGCGAATCCCAGCCGTCGCCGCCGAGCAGCGGTTGATTCATTCCGAGCTCGCGGGCTTGCTTGGCGATAATGCCGACTTCGCCGTAATAGCCGGGAATATAAATCACGTCCGGTTTCTGGTCGCGCATCTGCGTCAACTGCGCTTTGAAATCCTGGTCTTTCTGCGCGTAGGTTTGTTTGTTGATAATTGTTCCGCCGAGTTTTACAAACTCCTGCTCGAAAAACTGCGTCAAGCCTTTGCTGTAATCCGAGCTGTTGTCGCCAAGAATCGCGGCGGTTTTCGCCTTCAAAGTATTCGCGGCAAATTTTGCCATCACCGAACCTTGGAACGGGTCAATAAAGCAAACGCGCGAAATATAATCGCCGACTTCCGTCACTTTCGGATTCGTCGAAGACGGCGTAATCATCGGGATTTTCGCTTCCTGCGCGACGGGTGCGGCAGCAAGCGAATTCGACGAAGCGACTTCGCCGAGAACGGCGACTACTTTGTCCTGATTAACCAATTTGGAAATAACCGTTTTGGCTTTTTCAGGCGTTCCCTGGTCATCTTCAAAAATCATTTGAAGTTTTCTGCCGTTCACGCCGCCCGCCGCATTGATTTCATCAAAAGCGAGTTGGATGCCGTTTTTGGTTGATTGCCCGAAGCTCGAAGTCGCGCCGGTCGTGTCGCCGTAAACACCGACCTTAATATCGCCGGTGTCGCTGCCGGTCGAAACGTTGCCGCTGTTCGCGCTTTTGTCCACGCACGCGCTCGATAAAATAATGGAAAAGATTACGCTAAAAGCCAGAAAGAAATTTTTCATATCTACCTCACAGATGAAAACTATTGTTCTAAATTTAAATTTTTGTTTGCCTTGAATCGTCCGACTAAAAACGTCGCTGATAAGGAAAAGTTTGAAATTCAAACGATTGTATCTGATTTTGAAAATAATTGCACGAAAGGCATTATACTTGTTTTGAGCAACAAATTAACAACCGAGTAATGTAATGTGTATTTTATGCAACCGGAAGAAAATGAAAATTTAAAGAATATGTTCGCACCCAAAACCGGCGATATGAGCGCGGAAGATTTTCGCCGCGCCGGACACGAAATTATTGATTGGATAGCTGATTATTCGCAAAACATTGAGTCATTTCCCGTGCTGTCGCAAGTCGAGCCGAATTGGTTGAAAAGTAATTTGCCGCAATCGGCGCCCGACCACGGCGAAGATTTTGCAGCGGTTTTTCGCGATATTGATAAATTAATTCTGCCCGCCGTGACGCATTGGAATCATCCGAGTTTTCACGGGCTGTTTTCGACTTCCGTCAGCGCGCCGGGAATTTTCGGCGAGCTTTTATCGGCGGCGTTCGATATGAAGGCGATGCTCTGGCGCACGTCGCCCGCCTCGACTGAACTCGAAGAAGTCGTCACCGATTGGCTGCGGCAGATGATGAATTTGGACGACGGCTTCAAAGGAATTATTTATGATACGGCTTCGGTTTCAACTCTCCACGCGATTGCGGCGGCTCGTGAAGGATTAAGTTTGAAGATTCGTGAAAATGGTATGAGCGGGCGCGATGATTTGCCGCTGCTGCGCGTTTACACTTCCGAGCAATCGCATTCGTCAGTGGAAAAAGCCGTGCTGCTGCTCGGACTCGGACAGAAATCCCTGGTCAAAATTCCGACGAACGAACGCTTTGAAATGGATGCGGGGAAGTTGCGCGAGGCGATTGAAGCGGACAAACGTGACGGCTGCGTTCCGTTCTGCGTCGTCGCCACCGTCGGCACGACTTCGACGGCGAGCGTTGATCCGATTGCCGAAATCGTCCCGGTCTGCGAAGAAAACGCC
>Ga0136611_10001102_pt1 | contig 18550 bp, 20 predicted proteins | sample AntDrymUQ2232306_2_FD_106645 | JGI IMG/M metagenome (GOLD analysis project Ga0136611, IMG submission 106645) | Polar desert sand microbial communities from Dry Valleys, Antarctica - metaG UQ223 (23.06) | ecosystem: Environmental > Terrestrial > Soil > Desert | place: Antarctica: Dry Valley...
GCCGCGGCGGCGGCGCCGGCAAGCAGGGACAGGGCCACGGCGTGCACGACGATGCGAGCGACGGACGGGCGGCAGGGTGGCTGGAGCATCGGCGGCGGCTCACGGTCAGGGGAGGCAGGAGAACTAGCGCCGAGTAGCGGGGAGCGCCATGTCGTGCGCCCCGCACAGGCCATCCGTGGTGCATGCAATGTCGTCTCCGGGCGCCGATAGGCCGTGATTGCTCCCGAGGACGCCGTCCCGGCTGACCGCTCCTCACGGCCTTTCACACCTTCCCTCCGGAGGTTCGTCCATGTCGCACTTCCCACCACTACGCGCCGCGCTGGCCGCCCTCGTGCTGCTTGGCGCCTGCGCGGGTGCCCCCACCGTCACGGCGCCTGCCGCCGCGCCCATCGCGCCGCCCGTCGTCGCCAGCACGAGCCTCTCCGGCTGGGCGGAGGTCGTGGATGGCGAGATCGGCCCGGCATCTTCACGTCCCGCTTCGGCGAGCCCGCGCGCTCCTACCTCGTGGGCAGCTCGATGGGCGGGTTCATCGTCGCGAGCCTCGCCGAGCGCTTTCCCGGACAATACGACGGCGTGATGCCGATCTGCGGCGTCGTCGGTGGATTCGAGGCGCAGCTGCAGTACGTGCTCGACGCGCGCGTGCTGTTCGACGCCTTGTACGACCACCAGCTGCCGGGGACGCCGACAGCGGTCCCGATGCCCTCCGACCCGTTCGGGGCGAGCCTGGCCATCGGCGCCGTGCAGCAGGCGGCCGTCGGGGCGATCCAGTCCAACCCGCTGAAGGCCGGCATCCTCGCGATGATGGACGAGACCCGGATGCCACTGCCGGCGCCGAACGGCCCGCTGACCAACGCGCAGTTCGGGGAGTTCGTCGTCACCCCCCTGCTCCTGCACGTGATCTTCATCAACGATATCGTCCAGCATACGCACGGCCAGATTCCTGTCGGTAATGCCACCACGCAGTACTCGTCGGTATTCCAGGGCTACATGCCGGCCGGCACGATCCCCTGGCTGAACGCCACGGTGGACCGGGTGGAAGCAGATCCTTCGGCGCTCAACGTGACCGGGTGGCAGCGGCCGGGCGCGCCGGGTCGCTCGTGCAACGGACCACGACCGGCTTCGGGCACTGCAACTTCACGCCGTCCGAGATCGGGCAGGGGCTCGCCGACCTGGTCAACTGGGTGGAGCAGGGCGTGAAGCCCATTCCCTGACGATGCCAACCGCGGAGCTAGGCCACCCAGCTCGGCTCCGCGGTCACCGCGCCTCCGCATGAGACGTCCCCGGGCCCCGCCGAGCTACGTGCGCGGCTTCCCCCGCCCGGGCCCATGAAATCCCACTGTTGCGTCCGGCTCTGCCGGACCCAACCTTGTGGGAGCATGCCGGCGCTGGGCGTATCCCCGCCGATGCCATACGTCTACCCCGACCGATCATGCCAGACAAGCGCCACTCCGACAGTTACCCCCTGATCGACGGCATGCGCCGCGACTCCCATGAGCGGCCCACGATGGCCGGCATCGTCGTCCGGGAGGAAGACATCGAACAGATGAAGGGGATTCGCTTCATCGCGTACCTCTTTCGGGGCATGGCGGTGCTGCTGATCATCCTCATGCTGCTGCAGGTGCTCTCCGGCATCAGCGGCGCCGTGCCTGCGTCGCCCGGAGTGCTGTTCGCGGAGTCGGTCCGGCTGATCATCTTCGCCGGCCTGCTCTGGGGCGTCGGCGACCTCGCGGTCCTCTGGATCAAGTCGCACTACGACATCCGCGCGTCGCGCATCCTGCTCGCCCGCATGGCATACATGATCCGCGAGTCGGGCGAGGCCACCGGCACCGTGAAGCCAGCCAGCGAGACGTCCCGGGCCGACCGTGCGACGTAGACTGCGCGGCGCCGTCCGGCGTGCGACGCGGCACGCGGGAGTGGTCCTGTTCGTCCTTGCGCTGCAGGCCGTCCTCTTCGGGGCCGCCGCGCCGGAGGGAGGATTCGTCTTCCTGCAGGTGAGCGCCAATCCGCTGGCGGGCCGTCGCTTCTACGTCGATCCCAACTCGCCGGCGCAGCGCCAGGCCGAGACGCTGCGACGCTCGCGGCCGCAGGACGCGGAGCTGATCGCGCAGATCGCCCAGCGTCCCGTCGCCCGCTGGATGGGTGGCTGGGTCCGGGACATCGCCCGCGAGATCGACGCGGCGTCGTCGACCATCACGCGCAGCGGGGCGATGCCGATCTTCGTCGCCTACAACATCCCGGGACGCGACTGCGGGCTCTACTCGGCGGGCGGCGCCAACGGCAGCAATGCCTACCGCAACTGGATCCGCGGTTTCGCCGGGGGCCTGCGCGGGCGCCAGGCCGTGGTGATCCTCGAGCCCGATGCCCTGTCCGGCATCGATTGCCTCAGCCCCGCGCTGCAGCAGGAGCGGCTCGTGCTGCTGGCCGAGGCGGTCACGGTGCTCAAGGCCCAGAAGGCGATGGTCTACATCGACGCCGGCAATGCGCGCTGGCGGTCAGCCGAGCAGATGGCCACTCGGCTGCGGCAGGTGAACATCGCGGCGGCCGACGGCTTCTCGCTCAACGTCTCCAACTACCTCCCCGACTCGGTGAACATCGCCTACGGGGAGCGGCTCTCGCGCCTCCTGGGCGGCAAGCACTTCATCGTCGACACCAGTCGCAACGGACTCGGCACGGCCAACGACTGGTGCAACCCGCGCGGCCAGGCACTCGGCGTGGCGCCCACCACCAACACGGGCCACCCCCTCGTCGACGCCTTCCTCTGGGTGAAGCAGCCCGGCGAGTCGGATGGCACCTGCGCCGGCGGGCCGAACGCCGGGTCATGGTGGACCGAGATTGCGCTGGAGCTCAGCCGCGCCGCCAGCACGCTGTCACGGACGATCGCCAAGTAGGCGCCCTGCGACGCGAGCAGGTCAGCAGCTCGTCGCGGCGCACCTGGCGGCGACCGCCTCGGCCCGCGTCAGCACCCGCAGCACGTTCCCATTGGACAGCTTCGCCAGGTCACGGTCGCTCCACCCCCGCCGCGCGAGCTCGGCGAAGAGCGCCGGATAGGTGGACACGTCCTCGAGGCCGACGACAGTCTCGGTGATGCCGTCGAAGTCGGCGCCGATGCCCACGTGGTCGACGCCGGCGACGCGGCGTACATGATCGATCTGGTCGGCCACGTCCCCGATCGTCGCCGGCGGCGCGGGATGCGTGCGGGACCACTCGGCCACCGCGCGCCGGATGGCCACGGTGTCGGCGCGGTGCCGCGCCATGGCCGCGCGGGCCACCTCGCCGAGCAGGTCCTCGTGCGCCTTCACGCGGGGCGACACGAAGGCGGTGACGAATGGAACCATCACGACGCCACCGTTGCGGGGCAGGCGGGCGAGGATGGAATCAGGAATGTTTCGCGGCGAGTCCACGAGCGCACGCGCGCCGGAGTGGCTGAAGATCACCGGTGCGGTGGTCACGTCCAGCGCGTCGCTCATCGTCCCGGGCGACACGTGCGACAGGTCCACGAGCATGCCGAGCCGGTTCATCTCGCGCACCACCTCGCGACCGAAGGCGGTGAGCCCGCCATGTCGCGCGCTGTCGAGGGCCGCGTCGGCCCAGTCGAGGGTCACGTTGTGGGTCAGCGTCATGTAGCGGGCGCCCAGGGCGTGGAACTGCCGCAGCACCCCAATGGAGTTCTCGATCGCATGCCCGCCCTCGAGGCCGAGCATCGAGGCGATGCGTCCACGCTGCATCGCGGCTCGCGCCTCGCGCACCGTGGGCGTCCAGGCGAACAGCGGGTAGCGCTGGATGACGCGGCGGGCGATGTCGATCTGCTCCAGCTGGACACGCGCATAGCCGGGCACGCTCGACACACTGCCGTTCGCGCGGTAGGCCGCATCCTCGCGTTCTCCGGGAATGTAGACCGACCAGAACTGCCCGCCAACGTGACCGCGGCGCAGTCGCTCGAGATCGGTCATCCCCCGGGCACGCACACGAAGGTCGTACGCCGTCACGTCACCCGGCGTCACGCTGTCCTCCCTGATGCGCCACGGCAGGTCGTTGTGGGCGTCGAACACCGGCGCGCGTCGCAGCACCTTGAGCGCGCGTACCGAGTCCGCGCGCGTCGGTGCCGGGATCACTGCCTGGGCGGAAGCCTCCAGTGAGATCAGGAACGGGGCGAGCAGGAGCAGCGAAACGAGGCGTCGCATGAGTGCCGGCGAGGGACGTGAACCTTCGGGTCACGCCAACATATCGCGCGGCATGCGCGGGGGGAAACCGTCTTGGGGCCGCGCGCCTAGTACGCCGCGCGCTGCGCCAGTCCCAGGGCGTACTCCGGCATCCACTCGCCGGAGCTGAGCGCACCGTTGCACGGCCCGTCCGACTCGCCGGGGGCCTTCACCCAGAGGAAGGCATCGACGAGCGGATGGCCTGTCTCGCTGGTCGGGCGGGCGCCGAGCGCGCGGCCGGACGGGTTGCACCACTCGCCATTGTGGCCCGCGCCGTTGCGGCCCGTATCCACCAGGAAGTGCTTGCCTCCCACCTTGTCGGACAGCGCGGCACCGTACCCGATCGTCTCGCTCGTCGTGAGGAAGTTGGAGACGTTCAGCGTGAACCCCTGCGCCATCGCGACGCCGGCGCCAGCAAGACGGGTGGCCATGGTCGATGTCGTCTGCCAGCGCGGGTTTCCTGCGTCCAGATAGACCGCGAGGGTGCCGCGCGCGGTGAGCGTCTGCACCGCCCACCGGATGAGCTCCAGCCGCCGCTGCTGGCCCGCTGCATCGAGGCAATCCAACTCAGCCAGGGCATCCGGCTCGAGGATGATGACGGCCCGGCGCGCGCCGATCCCTTCAGCCAGTGCGCTGACCCAGGCGCGATATGCGTCCACCGTGGTGGTGTTGTTCCCCGAAAGGCCGCCGCAGTCGCGCTGCGGGATGTTGTATGCGACGAACACCGGCAGTGCACCCGCAGCGATGCTTGCGGACGTGGCCGCATCCACATCGGCGCGCACGTTGGCGTTCCAGCTGCCGAACCACCGGATCACCGGCTGGCTGGCGATCTTGTCCATCTGGGCAGCGTCGGCCGGGCGCGTGGCGCGCCACGCGCTGGCCGTGATGCGCGCCTTCGACTGGGGATCCACGTGGAACCTCGCGCCGGCGAACGGACTGCGGGACTCGGGAGCCGTGACCGTCCCGCCACCGGCGGGGACGACCGGGACTCCCGACGGCGCCGCGAGGCTGCCGGCGTCGCACGCGGCAAGCGCAATGGCGAGCACGACGGCTCGCGGCAGGGCCCGAAAGGCGATAGGCGCGCGTAGCGCGAGATGTCGGGGCTCCTGCATCATCCTGGCACCTCTTCGGTGAACCCGGCCGACTTCCGCCGCTGTGCGTGAAGTCCCGTAGCTTTGCGTCCTCACCTCACGGTGAGTTTGCCATTTGTCGAAGGCACGGTCCTGCGCGTTCATCTACTCGCCAGGAAGCCTAATGTTCCCGCGGGCATGGGGCCAGCAGGCTCGGCCGTAAAGGGAAGCTGGCATGGCGCTTCCTCGCGGATGCACGTATGGTAGCGCCAGCACCGACCGGTACGCGATCCAGTCGAACACCCATTCACGACTGAGAGGCTGCCATGCCCAGCACCGTTCCACCGCGCGACGGCGACGCGCGCACCGCCCCATCGCCGCAGAGTGCCCTCGCCGACGAAGCCGCACTTCGACACGCCTTCCTTGCCGAGTATCCGGCCCTTGCGGCCGAGGCCCGCGCCGATCTCGGCGAGCAGGCCGCCGCCCTCACCCCCAAGGTGGTCGAAGGCGCCTTCGTTCGGGCGTGGGATGCCCGCGATAGCCTGCGATCCCCCGCCGAGCTGCACGACTTCCTCGTGCGCGACGTCCACCATGCCGCGGCGCGCGCGCTCAGCCGACGGGTTGCGGCGCACCGCCTGTCCTCGGGAGGTGCCCCGGGGTCGGCGGAGGAGGCGAACCTCGTGGCGCACGTGATCGCCGAGGCGGACGTGGAGGAATCGTGGCGGCACGTGCTGCACGCGCTGCATGGCGAAACGCACAGTCCGCAGGCCCTCGCCGAATCCGCCGCGGTCGCGCGGCATGAGGCCGCCGAGCACATCACGGGGGCGACGCGCGAGACGTCATTGGCCGCGCCGCTCGCCATCGGCGCGGTCGCACTGGCCATCGCGGTCGCCGTCGGCATGTACATGGATCGCGCCGGCACCGACTCACGGCTCGGGCGCGCGGTCAACGCCGCCGACGTCCGCGTGCACTCGTCCCTCCCGTCACAGATCGGCGTCATCACGCTGGACGACGGCAGTCGTGTGCGCCTGGCGCCGGAATCAAAGCTCTCGATCCCCAGCGCCTATGGGCCACGCCTGCGTGCGGTCAAGCTCGAGGGCACGGCGTCGTTCGAGATCGCCCCTGGCGGCAGCGAGTTCCAGGTGCATGCGCGCAATGCCATCGTCGCGGTCACCGGCACCGCCTTCACGGTGCGGGCGTATCCCGGCGACGCGGGGGTGACGGTCGCCGTGAGCGAAGGCGCGGTGGAGATACGGCGGGGAGAAAGTCGCCAGGCGATCACCGCGGGCAATGCGGTGATGCTGGGCGCCGGGGTGGCAGCCCGGTCCGCGTCGGTTTCGGAGCGAGCCGAGGCCGACGGGTGGCGACAGGGCGTGCTGACCATCGCTGCCCGGCCCCTTCGCGAGGTCCTGCCGGAGCTCCGTCGCTGGTACGGCCTCGACGTGATGGTCCAGGATACCTCCCTGCTCGCGCGTCCAGTCACGCTGCGCGCGTCGCTCGACTCGTCGCGACAGGCCATCCGCGCGATCGAAGGCAGCACCGGACTGGAGTTCGGCTATGCGGGGCAGAACATGATCTTCCGCGAGCGTCCCGGCGGCACGCGAAAGCGCTGACACGGGCGCATGAAGCACGATGTGCACGGAGCGCGTGCTGCCGGCATGCGCTCCGTGCACATCAAGGCCCGGATCAGTTCGTGCGTCGCGCGACGAGGAAGCCGATGGCCGCCGCGATGCCGAGCGTTCGAACCGGGTGCTGCTCGATCTGCTCCATGAGGCGCGCCTCGAGATCACCAAGGTCGTTCTCGCGCAGCCACGTTGCGCCGCCCTCGAGCACGGTGGCCACCAGTTCCCCCTGTGCAGCCAGTGGCGGCATGGCGGCCTCCATCGTGCCGGCTCCGGCGTTCGGGGTCCCTGCCCCCGCCGGGGCCATGGCCGCAGCGCGCCGACGCAGGACGTTCGCGCTGGAATCCATGGCGTCGGCCAGCTGCGCCTGGAGGGTGCCTACCCGGTCGCGTGCCGACTCCACGCCATCGGCCATGTGCTCGCGCGCCTCGCCCGCCAGGCCGGCGGCCTGCCGCTCGACTCCGTCATGCGATCCTGACGACGACTCCATTCGATGCTCCGGGAAAGGCGTGATCGAACAGCTGCCAATGCACTACGCAGGCAACCCCCATGCCCGCAACGCTGCATCTCTCGCCCGGCCACGCGGCGTGCGGATCACGCCACACCGGCGAGGATCGGGTCCAGCTGCCGCATCACCGCCGAGGTGTCGTCGGCGATGATGATCACCACATCGCCGGGCTGCATCACGGTCATGACGTGCGCCACGGCGTCCGGCTCTTCCGTGAAGGTCACGATCCGCGACTCCGCGGTGCCCGTCGCGCGCAGGCCATCGGCCATGATCCGGGCGATCTCACCCGGCGCTCGCCCGCGACGATAGACCGGGTGCTCCTTCATGATTGCGAGATCGAGACCCTCGGCCAACCGACCGATCTCGCGCAGGTCCTCGTCGCGCCGGTCGCCTGGCGCGCTGAGGAGTGCCATCCGCCGCCGCGCCGGCATGGCGCGGACGAAGTCGAGGAGGCCGGTGATGGCCGCCGCATTGTGCGCATAGTCGAGCAGGACGCGTCCGCGCGTCGTCTCCACGATGTTCAGCCGGCCCGGCGTGACCGCGCTCGACGGGACGAACGTCTGGAGTCCGGCGGCGATCAGCTCGTCGCTCACGCCCTGCACCCAGGCAGCGGTGGACGCGGCCAGGACATTCTCCACCTGGAATCGGGCGAGCCCGCCGAACGTGAGGGGGATGTCGGCCACTGCGCCGAGGTCCGAGCGTCGCCCACCCTGCCGGATCACGAGGCGCTCGCGCCCGTCGACCAGCTCGGGCCGGGCAAGGATGCCACCGGTCGCGAGGTGCTCCTCGACCGCGGCATTCTCGCCGGCGGCGCGCGTTGAGAACAGCGCGATCGTGCCTGCCGTCCGGGCGCGCATCGCGTACACCAGCGCATCATCGGCGTTGAGCACCGCGTACCCTCCGGTCTTCACCGCGCCGGGGATCACCGCCTTCACCTCGGCCAGCTGCTCGACCGTGTCGATCCCCCGGAGGCCAAGATGGTCGGCCGTGACGTTCATGACGACGGCGACGTCGCACGCGTCCCAGCCGAGCCCGGACTTGAGGATGCCACCGCGCGCCGTCTCGAGCACCGCTACCTCGGTCTCGGGATGTGACAGCACGACGTTGGCCGCGAACGGGCCCGTGAGGTCACCCTGCACGAGAAGCTGTTCCTGGAGGTACACACCATCGGTCGTCGTGAAGCCGACCGTGCGCCCGGTCAGGCGGAAGAGGTGCGCGATGAGCCGCGTCGTCGTCGTCTTTCCATTCGTCCCCGTGATCGCGATGACGGGAATCGTCGTCGCCGCGCCATCGGGATAGAGCGCGTCAACGATCGCGTCGGCTGCCGCCCGCTCGCTCGCCGGATCTGCCGGCACCTCGGGCGAGGCGTGCAGACCGGTGACGAGGGCGCCATTGCAGCGGAAGGGCACCGACGCGTCGGGAGTCGTGACTTCCACCATCGCGATGTCCAGCCCGATGGCGCCGGCGGCCAGCTCGCACACCGCCGCATTCTGCGGATGCAGGACGACCGGAGCCGACACTGCTGGATCGGCATCCTCGACGGATGCGACGCGTCCCCCCGCGACCAGCACGCGCAGGCGCCTTCCCATGGGGATGCGCTCGATCACTCCCTCGTCACGCGATGCAGTCAACGGCCAGGCACGTCGCACGGCCTCGGCATCAGGCAGAGGATCGGATTCTGCCGCGGCGCCGGCCGTGGGCGTGATCCGCACGGGATATCCCAGCTCCTCGGCGATCTCGAGTGCGTCGGCGAGTGAGCGCGCGCGGTCGCTTCGTGGTACCGGCACGCCAACCGCGTCCAGGAGCCGGCGCACCAGCCGCTGGTCGCGGACCGCGTCGGCGGCGATCACGCTCGTGCGGTCGGTGGTCGTCCCCGCCAGCCGGCGTTGCGTAACGCCAAGGCCCAGCTGGATGGTCTCGTCCTCGGCGCGACGACGGACGGCAATGCCCCGCCGTGCGGCGGCATCGATGATCGCGCGCGTCGACCGCGCGGGGCGAGCCTGCTCATATCGCCGGCGCAGCGAGTCGAGGCTCTCGGCGATCTCCGGATCGTTTCCGCGCAGCAGGTCACGCATGATGCGGGCGCCCAGGCGGACCGCCTCCACGCCGAGCGCCTCCTCGTCGTAGCCGATTGCAACCGTCCAGCGGTCGTCCGCCGGGTCGCTGAGCACGAGGCGCCCCAGCGCCGGGGGCGCGCCCGCCTGTCGCTGCAGCTCCAGCGTCACGAGCACCAGCAGCTCGCACCACCATCCACCCGCGGCATGTACACGTGTGGTGTCGGAGATGGGCCGCTCACGATGGTGGGCGAGTGCCGGCAGGGCCGACTCGAGGCGCTCGATGAATTCCGGCGCGTCGTGCACCGTGCGCGATGCGAGGCCCCCGAGCTCCACTTCCGACAGCACCACGGGCGCACGATTCCAGACGCTGGCGCCGCGCAACGCGCGCGTGCGAGCAACGCGGAGATCAGCGGCCAGGGCCGCGAGCTCGCCTGGCACAGGATGCGGGGAGGTCATGCGTCGAAATGGGCGGAGGCAGTCGAGCGAGGTCGAACGCCGCCGTGGGGGCATGTTCGGTGCCGGGGAGCGCAGGCGTGGGCGGCGCGGGGGGCCCCCCCGACAACAGGATGCGGGAGACACGACGGCGGTGCGTCACCCGTCCATCGCACGCGACATCACGCCAATCCCGTGTCCACGGATCGAGCGTCGGCGGACGCGCGAAGCGTTCAGCCGTGGGCGCGTCGATCGCCGGGATCCCGCTGCCCTACGTCGAGGTGTACCCGCACCCACCCGGCCGGCACCGCTCGATCGGCAACGGCGCCTGAGTTATACACGCCCAGCCGTGCCATGACGTCCGGTCCGAGGGCGCCCCCGAGCTCCACCCACCGGGTCAGGTCGTCCAGCGTTGACGGGGCGAGCCGGACGTCACGCCCTGCGGAGACGGACCCGCCAGCTCGCCAACGACGCGTCAGGGCCGCCAACGATCGCTCGAGACCCGCGAGGCGCTGGCCGGCAGTCCCATGAGGCGTCTGCCCCACGAGGAACCCCAGCCGGAATTCTGCATACGGCCTCGGCAAGGCGTCCGGTGCTCGCGCGTCCCCGGTCACGGCTGGTCGCCGTGAGGGGGACGCATCCAGGCAGTGAACGGGGGACGGGGTGGGGAAGGGTACGCCATGGGCAGCCGACAACGCACCGCGCATGCTTTCTACCGCTTATCCACACACCGCCCGCGCCGGTTGGCTATCGCGTTGGGAAGTCCGTCGCGCTGATCGACCCTTTCCGTCCCAGGGTAATCGCATTGGACGGAAGGCACTGATGAGACGGATAAGAGTTAGCCTTTATCGGATCACGGCCGCGTCAGGGAATCGCGGATCATTCCCCCGATCATCAACACGCCGCCCGCGACGAAGGCCGCGATCAGCATCGCCCGGAGACGTCGCTCCACGGGCCGGTCGGGGTTGGGGACGACGCGGCCACAGCCGAGGCACAGCTCGCGGTCACCGGTGACGAGCTCTCCGCAATGCGTGCACTTGACCATGACGTGTGGAGCAGGGGAACGGTGTCCGTGGCGGGCTCTCCGCGAGCCGGAAATATGATGCACCGTGCACTGGCGCGCTCGGACTCACCCGACCGGGCCGGCCCTTCTCAGCACTCCGTGCCGGCGTGCCGGGTGGGCGACTACTCCCGCGCGGCGGTCGCGGCGTCCGCGATGACGCGGGTGATCAGGGCGCGTTGCTCATGGACGATCCAGTGCGACGCGTCCGGAACGCGCACGATCTCGAGGTCGGGCACGTATGCATCGAGCCCGTCCAGCATGCCGGTTCGCAGGTACCGGTCACGCTCTCCCCACACGACCGTCGTCGGTGAGCGGATCCGCCCGACACGTTGCGTCCCCCGCAGCTGCACGGCGCGGTAGTACTCCAGGCTGGCGGTCAACGCCCCCGGCGCCCGCCATGCGGCGCGATACACCGCCTCGTCCTGGGAGGTGAAATACCCTCGCCTGCGGCCGCGCGTGAGCAGCCGTTCGAGGATCGCATGGTTTCCGGCCCCCAGGACGCACTCCGCCAGGCGGAATGGCGCACGGAACAGCAGGATGTACGAGCTCGCGAGCATCTGGCGCGGCGAGCGCCGCAACTGGCGCGCAAGGATGGCCGGATGTGGCGCGTTGATGACGACGAGCTTCGCGACACGGTCCGGGTGTCGCGCCGCGAACGCCCAGGCCACGACGCCACCCCAGTCGTGCCCGACGAGCACGATGCGACGTGCCCCCAGGTGATCGGCAAGCCGCCGTACGTCCTCCACGAGCGCCGAGATCCGGTAGGCCTCTCGCCCGGCGGGGCGGGAGGAGAGGCCATAGCCGCGAAGGTCCGGCGCCACCACGTGGTGCGAGCCAGCGAGTGCGACGAGCTGATCCCGCCACGCGTACCAGAGCTCGGGGAAGCCGTGGAGCAGCACCACGGGTGGTCCACCGCGCTCGTCGCCCGCGGAGGCGTAATGGAGGCAGGCGTCGCCGGCGTCCAGCCAATGGTGCGACACCCCCTGCACGGGAGGGAGCAGCGCCGGTGTCCGCTCGATGCCGAGGCAGGGGTCCATGGACCGATCGGGTCAGAGTTCGGATGACGGGCAGGGAGTGCGAGTCGTGTGCCCCGATAATCATGGTCGCGCTTCTCCCGGACCGGTCACGTGCGCGTCTGGCGTGCGTCCTGCGGTGCACGGCCGCCCCGACGGCCGACCTCGTGCGCAACCTCCCGGATGGAGAGTCGACATCGAGTGAGCCCACACCGAATGTTCCGCGACGACGCGGCCCGCCTCTGGAACGCATGGGACGTCCATCCCCTCTGGGGCGAACGGCGAACCGGCGACCGTCGTCATGACGCGACCGGCCTGCCCAGTCCATCCGCCATTCGTGAGCGGCGTCATGCCGATCGCCGGCGCGAGAGCGGCCTGCGCATATCGCTCCCTGCACGCCTCGCCAAGGGATGGATTGCCTTCGAGTGCGGTGACCTGCGCCGCCGCGTGGCACCGATCCCTGCTGGCTGGCACGAGCTACCCGACAGTGGGCTGTTCGAGCGGTGGCGGGATGCCGAGGAACTGCCCCCGCGGCGGAAACGCCTCGTCGAGTGACTGGCGCAACTCCTGCGTTCGCTAGCCATGTCGGGCCCCCACGGGCCTTGGTCGCCAATCCGTATTCCGATCGCACCAGGATTTCCCATGCATGCCAATTCACCGCTCCGCCTGACGCGTCGCCTCCTGGGCGCGTGCGTCCTGGCCGTTTCGTTCGCTGCCTGCGCCGGCATCTCGCAGCAGGAAGAGGTACAGATGGGCGCCCAGGGCGCGCAGCAGGTGCAGGCGCAGCTTCCGCTGCTCAACGATGCCAGCGTGACGTCGTATGTCAGCTCGCTCGGACGCTCGCTCGCCAGCACCACGTCGCGGGCCGACCTCAACTGGCAGTTCGGTGTCGTCAACTCGCAGGTCATCAATGCGTTCGCGCTACCCGGCGGCTTCATCTACGTCAATCGGGGTATCCTGTCCGCCGCCTCCAACGAGAGCGAGCTTGCCGGCGTGCTCTCGCACGAGATCGAGCACGTGGTGCGCCGTCACTCGGTGAAGCAGATGGAACAGGCACAGGGTGCCAACATGGGTGTCACCCTGGCCTGCACCCTCACCAGCGTCTGTCAGAACCAGGCGGCGGCTGCGGCTATCCAGGTGGGTGGGACCGCGCTGTTCGCCAGGTACAGCCGCGGCGACGAGGTCGAAGCCGACCGCGGGGGGTTCGACAACCTCGTCCGGACCGGCATCAACCCGCGCGGCCAGCTCACCTTCTTCGAGAAGCTGCTCGCCGAGGAGCAGCGGAGCGGGGGCTCGGGCAGCGCTGCATCGTTCTTCGCCACGCACCCCGGGACCACCGATCGGATCGCGGACATCCAGCGCATGCTGAGTGGCAACGCGTCACGCCTGACGGGGCTTCGAAACGATTCGCAGGCCTTCCAGGCGATGAAGCGCCGCCTCGCCCAGCTGCCGGCTGCACCCCGAGCCGCCCGGTAGGCGGAGCTACCGCACCGGCCCGTCCTGCAGCTGGCGGCGAATGCTTTCGTCGATCATCTGCAGCTGACCGGCCAGTCGCTCCACCCGGGCACGTAGCAGGGGTGGCAGCCCCGCCACCGCCGCGTCGTGTGGCGAGAACGACAGCGGCGGCCGGACGCGTTCCTCGCTCACCGCGCGCGCAAGCATCTCGACCGACTTGACGGCACCGTTCGCGAAGGGCTGGATGATCGCTGACACGCCATGCGGGGCATCACGTCGCGCCAGGGCGAGCCCGCGCGGTGGCATGGGGAGACGGTAAATTACTCAGGAGTCTACGGGTAGCCCGGGCGCGCTCGTCTTTCGCCGACGCGTGGGAAGCACGCGTGTGGACCGTCGACCGGCACCGATCCTGCCTCCCCTCGCAACACGGCCGCGTGCCGGCATGATTCGCATGCCGGCTCGAGGCTGGTGCGTGCACCAGTACGTCCGATCGGGACGGGGGATGGGGATGATGACGAGGACGGATAGCGAATTCAGGATGGGTCGCATCGCGCGCGACTCCGCAGTGCTTCTGGGCATGATCGTCGCGGGTGCGTGTGCGAAGACCAACGACGCCGGTTCCATGGCGGACTCCAATGCGGCTGGTGCCAGCGCTTCCGCCCAGTCTGCACCGGCCGGCGCGGCCGATGCGCAGATGCAGGCGGTGCTGGACAAGCTGGGCGGCCTCAACGGCAAGCCGATCGAGGGACTGACGCCGGCTGAGGCCCGCACCCAGCCCACGCCCACCGATGCGGTCAAGGCGCTGCTCGCGGCACAGGGCAAGCCCGCGGCGCCGCCACCGGGCGTCACGCTCACCAATCGCACGATCCCGGGTGCGGGCGGCCCAATGCCCACCAACGTGTACACCCCCGACGGCGCCGGCCCCTTCCCGGTCATCGTCTACTATCACGGCGGCGGCTGGGTGATCGGCACCAAGGACGTCTACGACGGTGGCGCGCGCGGACTCGCGCTCGCGGCCAACGCGGTGGTCATCTCCTCCGACTACCGCCTGGCGCCCGAGCACAAGTTCCCCGCCGCGCACGACGACGCACTCGCGGCGTATCGCTGGGCGCTCGCGAACGCCGCCTCGATCAAGGGCGATCCCAGGCGCATCGCGCTGGCGGGCGAGAGCGCGGGTGGCAACCTGGCGGTCGCCACGGCCATCGCCGCGCGCGACCAGAAGCTGCAGGCGCCCCTCGCCATCATCTCCGTCTACCCGATCGCCGGACGTGACACGACCACGGCCTCCTACGTCGAGCATGCGGCGGCCAAGCCGCTCAACAGACCGATGATGGCGTGGTTCTTCGACAAGTACCAGCGCACCCCCGCGGACATCGCGGACTGGCGCGTGAACCTCGTCGGCGCGGCCCTCAAGGGGCTCCCCCCGACCACGATCATCAACGCCCAGATCGATCCCCTGCGCACCGAGGGCGAGATGCTGGCCGAGCGGATGCGTGCGGCCGGCGTGAGCGTGGACCAGAAGACGTACGACGGTGTGACGCACGAGTTCTTCGGCATGGCAGCGGTCGTCGACAAGGCGAAGGACGCCCAGGCGATGGCGGGCACCGCCCTGAAGAAGGCGTTCGGCCAGCAGGATGCGACGCCATGAGTGACGCCACGGTTCCAGCGGTCACGCACGACGCGGGGGCAAGCCAGTTCGAGCTCCGGACGCCATCCGGCACCGCGCTCCTGCGGTACGTGCTCCGGGGAGAGGCGCTGGACCTCGTGCACACCGAGGTGCCGGCGGCGGAGGAGGGGCGAGGCCTCGGCACTGTGCTGGTCGAGGCGGCGCTGGCCTACGCCCGGGAGCAGAAGGTGCAGGTCATTCCGAGCTGCCCCTTCGTACGGCACTATTTCGACGAGCATCCCGACCATGGTGCGCTCGTCGCCGGTCGCAGCCGGCCCTAGTCGGGAGCCTTGGGCGACGCGAGGTCGCCGTCAGGCTCGTCGTGATCCTCCGCGCGGCGCTGGGGCGCGGGGGGCACGGCCGCAGCGCGCATGCACCAGCGCTCGATCTCGAAGCTGGACATGGTGCGCCAGTCCGGCGGGTACGGCGCCAGCCGGCGCCGGTCACCCTCCGCCGACTCGAAGACGAGCCAGCCCCCACGGCGGCGGTCGTGCTCGAGGATCCGTGTGAGCGCCGGGGAAAGGGTGGGTGTCGCGATCTCGCGAACGACCCACGCCTGTCCCACCGTATCGACGAAGGTGCGCGACGTCTCGAGATGCGCCATGAGAGCTGCTGCGGGAGGGGCGGGGAAGGAGGGTGCGGCCAACTTATCAGCTGCTACTGGTACTGGATATAGAGCGGTTTCGGATTCAGCCGCAGCACCTCGCCGGGCGTCATCAGCGCCTCGCCGGCCTTCGTGTCGTTGTGGTAGAACAGCTTGAAGCCCGTGTACTGGACTGGCTCCTTCTTGATGTAGTCGCGGTATGAATCGAACTTCAGCCAGGGCGGGCCCCACCCGTCCATGTCCATCACGACCTGCGCATGTGACGTCGGCCGGATGTCAGCGGCATTCGTCACCATCTTCCGCGTGAAGCGATGGACGACGAGGACCTTGGGCGGTAGGTTCTTCTCCTTCGCGATCCTGTCGAGGAAGTTGATGGCGTAGTTGATGTCCTTCGCGTCGAAGGTGCCGATCTTCGTGCTCGGCTTGGCCCCCGAGGGCTTCATGCTGAACTCGGGATCCACACCGAGGTGGACGTCGGGGTTCTCGAGGATCGGGCGGAGGCGCTCGAGCTCGGCCTCCATCGTGCTCATCCCGACCTGGATGTCCACGAAGAAGATCCCGTGCTTCGCCTTGATCCAGGAATAGACCTCGTTCACCACCGAGTCGCGCATCTGCAGCCGGTACAGCCCGTTCTTGCCGGGTGCCCCCTGCGCGACAGTCACCACCATGTGCAGTGCGGGGATCACCGGGTGCGTCGGGTCGGCCTTCGCCCAGCGCGCGACTTCCTTGTCGAGCATCCCCAGCATCTGCTCCTTCGGGTACTCGCCGAGCGCGCCCATCTTCTTGGAGAGCGGGTTGCCGTAGTAGGCGACGATGCGGTATCCCGGCAGCAGCGCGCCCGGCGCGCCGGCTGCCCGCTTGGGCGGCCAGAGCTTGTCGAGCGACGTGTCCGAACGCGTCATGCTCGCCAGCGCAACGCTGTCCTTCCGTGGCCGCGACGGAAGGGTGCCCACGTTCGCGGCCACTGCCTGGGCCTCCTGCTCGGCCGTCGGGACGGTGGGGTTCGCACTGACCGCAACCCACTTGCCGGCGGAGGTCATGGCCTGCACCCCGGACGCCGCGCTTGGACCGGACGCGCTCGCCCCCACCCCGGTGGCGCCGGCGCTCCCGGAATCGGCCAGGGCACCACTGTCGGCGCGGGCCGTGCCCGCCTTGTCGGCACAGGCGGCTGACACAAGAAAGATGAGCGGGACGAGGGCGGTGGCGCGTTGCAGCGCTGGAGAACGAGGATTGATCACGGCGTTGGGCGAGAGATGGTTGAGGCCCGATGTGGAGCCTGGGCTGGTTGCCAGCGGGCCCACTGTGCAAGCGCCAAGCCTCTCCGTGCCGTCCACGGTTCGCGCACGGAGGCATGCACCAGGCACGGCGCGCAGGCGGCGTTGACGGGTGGCTGTCGGGGCCCCTAGCCTTCAGTCCATGCTGCCCGATGATTCAGTGCCCGCCACCGGATGTGCCCTCACCCTCCTCCTCCTCGATGCCGCGCGCGCCGTGGAGGCCCGCACCGAGCAGGCACTGTCCGAGATCGGGTTGTCGCTGGCCAAGCTCGGCGCCCTGCGGCACCTCGTGCTGGCCGCCGAGCCGCTGAGTCTGTCGCAGCTGGCGGAACGGCACTGCTGCGGGAAGTCCAACGTCACGCAGCTCGTCGACCGCCTCGAGGCCGACGGCCTCGTCGCCCGCGTCTCCGACCCTACTGACCGGCGCACCGTGCACGCCACCGTCACCGCGTCCGGCCGTGCCGCGTACGAGCGGGCCAGCATCGTCCTGGCCGACCAGGAACGCTCACTCGACGAACGGCTCGGCTCCGCACCGCGCGCTGATCTCGTGCGCGGCCTCCGGACCCTGCGCGAAGGGTGAGCGCCCACCACGGCCATGCGCATGGCCACGGACACAGCCACGGGGCCGGTCATCAGCACCAGCATGGCGGCGATGGGGGGAGCGCCCGGCGGCTGGCCATCGTGCTCGTCCTCACCGCTGTCTACATGGTGGCCGAGCTCGTGGGCGGCATCGTGTCACACTCGCTGGCGCTGCTGGCCGACGCCGGGCACATGCTCTCCGACGTCGCCGCACTCGGCCTGAGCCTCTTTGCCGCATGGCTCTCGCGTCGCCCCCCGACACCCGCCCGGTCCTACGGATTCCACCGCACCGAGATCCTCGCGGCGCTCGCCAACGCCGCCACGTTGATCGCGATCTCGATATGGGTCTGCGTCGAGGCCTGGCACCGCTTCCGGGAGCCGCCCACGGTGCTCGGCCCCGTGGTGATGATGGTGGCAACGGGTGGCCTCGTGATCAACCTGGCCGGCATGTGGGTGCTCAACGCCGGCCGTGACGACAACCTCAACGTCCGCGGCGCCTGGCTCCACGTGGCGACCGATGCACTTGGAAGCGTCGGGACCATCATCGCGGGCGCGCTGGTCACCTACGCCGGCGTCGCGTGGGCCGATCCTGCGGCCTCCGTCGGTATCGCCCTGCTCGTGTGCTGGTCGTCGTGGGCGCTGCTGTCAGAGAGCCTCGAGGTGCTGATGGAGGGTACGCCCAGCGGCATCGACCCCGACGCGGTGCGCGACGCGCTGCATGCGGTCCCGGGAGTGCAGGCGATCCACGACCTCCACATCTGGTCGATCACGAGCGGCCAGGTGAGCCTGTCGGCCCACGTGGCGGTCGATGGAAGCCGCGCCGACCGCGAGGTCCTCCCCGACCTCTGCACCCGGCTGCGCGAGCGCTTCGCGATCACTCACGTCACGCTGCAGCTGGAGACGGATTGCGCGGCGGGAGACGCGCTGCACGCGTAAGCCGGAACTCCCCTACGGTACCTTGATGATGATCGGCTTCGGCGGCGGAGGCATGACGCTGGGGCGACGCGC
>Ga0136611_10001103_pt1 | contig 18544 bp, 16 predicted proteins | sample AntDrymUQ2232306_2_FD_106645 | JGI IMG/M metagenome (GOLD analysis project Ga0136611, IMG submission 106645) | Polar desert sand microbial communities from Dry Valleys, Antarctica - metaG UQ223 (23.06) | ecosystem: Environmental > Terrestrial > Soil > Desert | place: Antarctica: Dry Valley...
TCCATGGTGATCACCATTTTTTGCTCCTGCCTAAAAAGTAGGCAGAAGAAGTAAAACACCTGGGTCAGTTTTGAATCAGCAGAACCACTGAAAGTGGGTCAGTTTTCGGTCAGCGGCAACACCCATCAAATGGTCGTTTTGTTAACCCTCTCAAAACCCAGGCTCACGTTCGCTTTTTGGCTGCACAGTGTCAAGCAACCCGCCCAGCAAACAGCGTCAGAAAAAGGGATGAGTATTCCGAACGATGCCTGCCAGCCACAAACTAACGAAACAGGTGAGCCGGGTGTGAAAACCATCTGGCGGGCATGTAGCATCTGAACTTTGCCAAATGAAAAGCGCGGCGATTGTGGAGCGGGCGCCGGCCCAATCCCTTTCTTGTTTCCTCTCACTTTGGGAGCGGGCCAGGGTAAGGGCTTGCCCGACTTGCCGATGAGGATCGAACAAGAAGCCAGGCAACTCTATTCCATGCATCAAAACAGCCGCCAGCGCAAGCAGGACGGGCGTAAGCAGCTATCAAAAACAGAGTAAACGGCCAACCGCTTGATGCGCTAGCCGATTAGCGCCGGCAGCCAGGTGGCGATCGCTGGAATCCAGAACACCGCCGCCAGCAGCACCAGGCTCATCACCACGTACGGCACGACCGCCAGGAAGATGTGGCCCATGGTGACCGTTGGCGGCGCGACGCCGCGCATCGTCATCAGGAGCAGGCCATGCGGCGGCAGCAGCAGACCCAGCTGCATGCAGATCAGAAACATCACGCCGAACCAGATCGGGTCGATGCCGAGCGCCTGCACCACCGGCATGAAGATCGGCAGCGTGATCATCATCATGCTGACCTGATCGACAAAAATGCCGAGAAAAATGAGCAGCAGCATCATGCCGACGACGATCATCCGGGTCGAAAGCCCCTGGCCGGTGATGAACTGCACCAGGCCGTTGCTCGCGCCCGAAAAAGACAGGATCTGGGCGAAAGTGGTGGCGCCCAGGATGATGAACAGAATCATTCCTGAAATGCCCGCCGTGCCCTTGAGAGCCTTGACAAGCGCGTCCCATGTCAGCGCGCGGTAGCACGTCGCCAGCAGCATCGTCGCAAACGCGCCCAGCGCCGCGCATTCGGTCGGCGTCGCCCAGCCGGCGGCCAGCGCGCCGACGACGACGCCGAAAATCGACAGCATCGGCAGCACATAGCCGAAGAACAGCCGCCAGCGCGCCCAGCCGTGCAAGGGGTTTTCGTCCCTGTCGGCCGGCGCCAGCTGCGGGCTGAGGCTGACGCGAAAAATGATCCATACGACGAAGGCGATCGACAAAATGACGCCTGGCAGCACGCCGCCGATCAGCAGCTTGGAAATCGAAATGCCCGACAGCGAGCCGAGCAGCACCGTCAGCGCCGACGGCGGAATCAGCATGTCGACCGCGCCGATCGCCATGATCGGGCCGGCGGCGATCGTCGGGTGGTAGCCGCGCGCCAGCATCACCGGCAGCATCAGCGAGCCCAGCATGGCGGTGGTGGCGATGGTCGAGCCGGAAATCGCTGAAAACACGGTGCCGGCGGCGACCGCGACGACCGCCAGTCGGCCCGGCACGCGCCGGATCAGCCGCTCGACGCCTTCGATGACCTTGAGCGCCAGGCCGGTGTGAAACAAAATTTCGCCCATCAGCACGAACAGCGGTATTGGCGTCAGCGAAAAAGCCGTGACCGAGCTGACGCTGCTGCGCGCCAGCTGCATCAGGCCGGCTTCGCCGCCCATGTACAGCAGCGCGCCGACGATGTTGATGGCGATGAAGGTCAGCGCCACCGGCATGCCGATAAACAGCAGCACCGTCGAGCCGCCGAGCATCAGCCAGGCCGCGAAGCTCCAGCTGCTCATGCCGCGCTCACCGCGTCGTGCCGCGGGCCGCGCGGGCCGCGCAGCAGACGGTGCATGCGAAAAATCATTTCGATTGCCAGCAGCACGAAAACGAAGGGTAGCGGCGCCAGCGCCCACCATTCGGGCGTCACCAGCGTCTTGATGTTGACCGCGCCCGACTGGTAGCTCGACCACGCCGCCTGCGCGCCGTACCAGGCGATCACCACGCAGCAGCCCAGGCCGATCAGGTCGCCGAGCCATTCGAGGCTCCAGGCCAGCCGCGGCGGGATTGCCTGCAGCACGATGTCGACGCGGATGTGCTGGCCCTGGCGCAGCAGCCAGGGCGCGACGCACATGGTGATGAGGTAGAGCATCAGCTCGGACACCTCGGTGCTCCACGCCAGGCCCTGCGGCATTCCCGGCAGCGCCAGGTTGCGCAGCGCCACGTCGGCGACGATGACCAGCATCATCGCCATCAGGATGGCGCAGCCGAGCAACGCCAGCGCCGCCAGGAAACGGCCGTAGCGCGGCGACAGGCGATCGAGCACTTGCGGTTTACTTTGAGAACAGGGCTTTGAAGCGCGCCGCGATCTCGGGGCTTTGCTTGCTGGCGCCGGCCCAGCCGACCGCATAGGCCTGGTCGCGGAAGGCTTTGGTGGTGGTGGCGTCGAACTTGATCGTCTGGATTCCCGCCGTCGCCTGGCGCGCGGTTTCCACATTGCCGTAGCGCGTCCAAAAGGTGTTGTCGGCCTCCAGCGCGAGCAGCTGCTTTTGCAGGTAGTTGCGCTGCGCGTCGGTCAGCTTGCGGTAGGCCGGCAGGTTCATCGTCAGCGACACCTCGGCGTCGTAGAAGCCCGGATCGACGCGGTACTTGGTTTTTTCATGCCAGTTCAGGTCGAAAATGCCACCGATCGGCCAGCCGTAGCCATCGACCACGCCGCGTTCCAGCGCGGTGTAGACCTCGCCCGGCGGCGTCGTGACGACGTTGGCGTTGAGCGCCTGGAAAAAGTCGCGGTAGACCGGCGAGATGCGGATCTTCAGGCCGCTCAGGTCGGGCTTGTCGATCTTCTTGTTGAGGTAGACGTGAAACGGCTGGTTTTCGACCATGCGCGCCAGGTACTGGGTGTTGGCCTTTTCATTCCAGACCTTGTTGATCGCGTCGAAGGCGCCGTTTTTGCGCTGCTCGGCGACGCTGATCTGCGTCAGCTTCAGGAAGTCGGCCTCGGGCATGACGTTGGTGTAAAACGCGCCGGTGTTCATCGCCATGTCGACGACGCCGGTTTTCACTGCGTTGCCGGCTTCGAAGGTCGGGATCGCCTTCGGGCCGCCGAGAAAATTGATCTGCAAAACCCCCTTGCCCTCGGCATTGACCTTGGCGATCCAGGGCAGCAGGCGCTGCACGTAGATGCCGTTTTCAGGAAAGGCGCTGACCAGGCGCAGCGTGACTTCCTGCGCCAGCGCGCCGGCGGCGAAACCGGCTGCCAGCAGCAGCGCGGCGGTGGATCGGATCAGGCGGGATTTCATGGATTTGTCTCCGGTTTAGGTATAAAAAACATCATTTACGCACACGGGGTGTGCGCAGACAGCTATTGAAATAATAGCAAGTCGTGATCGCGTTTAAGGCGCGCCCACCATCGCCAGCGTGGCGCGAAACAGGGCGCTGTTCGGGTCGGCCCATTCGAGCACGCTGTCAAAGTGGTGGCGGCCGGCCAGTTCGAAAAACTGGGCCGGATTGCCGTGCGCTTGCCAATAGGCCGCGATGCCCTGCGACTGGCGCCGGTAGTCGTCGGTTTCTCCCGCGCCGACGGCCACCAGCAGCGGGCAACGCGCGCTCGGCTGACAGTGCAGCAAGGACGCCGCGACAACCGCCGCGCGGTCGAGCCCGAGGTGTTCATTGCGAAACGACAGCCGCACCGGTTCCAGGTCGCCCAGGCCGCTGATGACGACGGCGCCCTTGACGACGTCGGCGGGTACGCCGGCGTGAGCCGCCCAGTCGGTCGTCAGCAGCTGGCAGACCAGGTTGGCGCCCGACGAATGGCCGGCGATGAAAATGCGCGACGGATCGCCGCCATGGGAAGCGATGTTGCGCCACACCCAGGCCAGCATGCGGCCGAGCTGCGCCCCCATGGCGTCGATGCGCGTGTCGGGAACGAGCGTGAAGTCAGGCACGACGAAGCACGCGCCGCCTTCCACATAAGCGGGCGCGCCGAACCCGCTGTCTTGCTTCGACAAGGTGCGCCAGTCGCCGCCGTGCAAAAACACCAGCACCGGCGCGCCAGCGTGTGCCGCCGGGTAAAGGTCGAGCCGTTCGACGTCCTGATCGCCGTAGGCCAGGTTTTCGATGCAGGGTAGGCTTGCCTTGGCGGCGCGTGTGCGTTCGGCGTAGCGCTCGAGGTAGGCGGCGAAGTCGGCGACCGTGCCGCGGCTGTCGTATTGGATGTCCAGCGCCAACTGATCGTAGTCGCGCCAGATTTTTCTCGTAGTCGCGTTCATCGCTGTATCGCTCATTGAACGCTCACTCGGCCTTGGCGCCGGAAATCTTCACAGCGCGGGCATTGCGCACGCTGTCGGCCGCCAGAAAGGTGGCGAATTCCTCGGGCCGGCTGGCGACGAGTTCATAGCCCTTTGCAACGATTTCGCGCTGCAGGAATTCAGGCTCGTTCAAAATTCTGGTCACCTCGGCGTGCAGCTTCATCACCACGTCGCGCGGCGTCCCGGCGGGCGCGAACAGGCCGAACCAGGCGTTCGACGGAATATCGGGAAAACCCTGCTCGGCGAAGGTCGGCACCTCGGGCAACAGGCCCAATCGGGTTTTGCCGCCGATAGCCAGCGCTTTGAGCCTCCCGCTTTTCAGGTGCGCGATCGAAGACGCCGCGCCTGAGAACGTCAGCTGCACCTCATCGGCCATTGCCGCCGGCACCGCCTGCGGAATGCCCTTGTACGGCACATGCACGATGTCGATGCCGGCCTGGCTCTTGAGCATCTCCATCGCCAGGTTCGGCTGGCTGCCGCTGCCGTAGGACGCGTAATTAAGTTTGGCCGGATTGGACTTGGCGTAAGCGATCAGCTCTTTGAGGTTGCCCGCCGGAACGCCCGGATGGGCCAGCAGCAACTGGTTGAGGAAAACCAGTTGCATGACCGGAACAAAGTCTTTCACCGGGTCGTAGGGAAGTTTGGCGTACAGATGCGGATTGATGGTGATCGTCGCATCGGTCGTGAGCATCAGCGTATGGCCGTCAGGCGCGGCTCGGGCGACGCTTTCAGCCGCGACGATGGTGCCGGAACCGGGCTTGTTTTCGATGATGACCGGCTGGCCCAATCGCTGGCTAAGCTGCAGGCCGAGCACGCGCGACATGACGTCGATACCGCCGCCCGGGGGGTAGGGCACGACCAGTCGGATCGGTTTGTTCGGATAGTTCGCCGCCTGCGCGCTAGCGGCGGACTGCGCCTGCGCCAAGGGCAGGCCGGCGAGCGCAAGGGCCCAAAAAGCCATCACGGCTGCGGTGATCTTCAATCGTTTCATGGGTTTTCTCCGTGTGTCAGTTGACCGTTGACCGTCATTCGGGGCGGATGCCCGCCGCCTTCACGACCTTGCGCCATTTCTCCAGGTCGCGGGCAAGAATTTCACGCGTTCTTTCAGCGTTTTCGGTGGCGATTTCATAGCCTAGCGGCAGCAGCCGCGCCTGGATTTCGGGCTGGCGGAAGATCTGCTGAAGCTCCTGCGACAGCTGCTGCACGACAGGCGCCGGCGTTCCGGCCGGCGCGAAGATTCCGTACCAGGCGTTGACCTCGTAGCCGGGCAGGGTTTCGGCAACGACCGGCACGTCCTTCAGCGCCGCCGTTCGTTTCGGCTCGGCCAGCGCCAGGCCGCGCACCTTGCCGCTGGAAACCATCGGCAGCGCGACATTGACCGTCGCCCACATCACATCGACCTGCCCGCCGATCACGTCGGTCAACGCCGGAATCGAGCCCCGGTAGGGAATGTGGACCAGGTAGGTGCCGGTCACCGACTTGAAGAGTTCGGCGCCCAGGTGATGCGGCGTGCCGATTCCCGGCGTCGCGTACGAGAGCTTGCCGGGATTCGCCTTGGCATACGCGATCAGCCCGGCGATGTTTTCGACCGGCAGCTTGTTGTTGACGACGACATAGAACGGCGTCGTCGCGATCATCGCCACCGGCGCGAAGTCGCGCTGGGTGTCGAAAGGCATCTTGGCGAAGACCGACGGATTGATCGCCAGCGAGTTGGTGCCGAGCAGCAGCGTGTGGCCGTCGGGCGGCGCCTTGGCGACAAAATCAGCGCCCAGGTTGCCGCCGGCGCCGGGCTTGTTGTCGACGATCACCGGCTGGCCCCACTTTTCCAGAAACTTCTGGCTGATGATGCGCGCCAGCAAGTCGTTGCCGCCGCCGGCCTGGAAGGGCACGATCAGCCTGATCGGTTTGGACGGAAAGCTTTGCGGCTGTGGCTGCTGCGCCAGCAGCGGCAGGCTGAGCAGCAATGCCGGCAGCCCGGAAAGAGCCGACATCGCGGCGCGTCGGCCGCGTTGGCTGGCAAAAGTGGTGAAGGCCATGAATGTCCAGTGCTCGAAGTGTGGGTTGATGCGAACGTGGCGGCGGCGATGACGGTCAGAGCATCACATGGACGTTTTTGACCTGCATGTACGAATACAGCTCTTCCAGGCATTCCTCGCGGCCGATGCCGGACTTCTTGTAGCCGCCGAAGGGTACGCCAAGGTAGTGCGCGCCGGTGGTGTTGATCCACAGGTAGCCCGATTCGATCCGGCCCGCGAGCCGGTGCGCGGTCGACAGGTCGCGGGTGTAGATGGCAGCGGTGAGGCCGTATTCGACGCTGTTGATGTCGGCGATCAGCTGCTCTTCGTCGCGCCATTTGATGATCGACAGGATCGGGCCGAACACCTCTTCCCTGAAAATCCGCATTTCGGGCCTGACGTCGGCAAACACCGTCGCCTCCATGAACCAGCCGTTCGCGAGCGCCGGATCGTCAGGGCGTTTTCCGCCGCAGACCAGCCGCGCGCCTTCCGCATGGGCGATCTCGATGTACTGCGCGACCTTGTTGAATTGCGCCTCGGACACCAGGCAGCCCATGGTGGTCGCCGGGTCGGTCGGCATGCCGCAGACATGCTGCCTGGGCAGGCGCTCGCAGATACCTGCGACGACTTGGTCATAGAGCGATTCATGCACGAAGCAGCGCGAGGTCGAGCCGCACGACTGGCCGGCCCACATGAAGTTCATGCCGCTGATGGCGCCCTGGATGGCCTTGTCGAGATCGGCGTCCGGGCAGATTACCAGCGGGTTCTTGCCGCCCAGCTCTAGCGTGACCGGCATGATCTTGTCGGCCGCATTGCGCAAAATCGCCGCCGCCGTCGGCACCGAGCCGATCAGCGAAACTTTTTTCACCAGCGGATGCCGCACCAGCGCCTCGCCGCATTCGCGCCCGCCCGTCAGCACGTTGAAGACGCCGGGCGGCAGGATGCCGTCGATGATTTCGGCGAAGCGGTAGGCCGACAGCGGCGCCTGCACCGGCGCTTTCATGACGACGCTGTTGCCCGATGCCAGCACCGGCGACATTTTGGCCGCCATGAACATCAGCGGATGGTTGCAGGCGACGATGCGAACCACCACGCCGAGCGGCTCGAGCAGGGTGTAGTTGAGCGCGCCGTCGGCGCTCGGAATCGTCTGGCCCTTGAGTTCATGCACCAGGCCGGCGTAGTAGTCGATGTGCGCTGCCGCCCACAGCACGTCGCGGCCCATTTCGGCGACCGGATTGCCGCAATTGGCCGAATCGAGCAGCGCCAGTTCACTGCCGTGCAGCCGCAGCCGGCGCGAAATTTCCCGCAGCATATTGGCTTTTTCCGACGCCGGCACGCGCTTCCAGGCCAGAAAACCCTGCTGTGCCGCGCGCACAGCCGCATCGACATCGGCCGTGTTGGCCTCGGCGGCATGCGCCAGCACCTGCTGGTTCGCCGGGTTGACGGTGGCCGCGTAGCCACCCGCGGGCACATGCCACTGGCCGCCGTAGTAAAGGTCGAGGTGTTGCGGCAGGATTCGCGCGATCGCCGGGTCGAGTTGCGCAGGCTGGAGGGCGGCGGTCATGGTGTTGCGCTTTCAGTAAAAAAAGTGGTTGGCGTGCGTCGGCTTCAGGGCGATGCCGGCGGCGCGCTAGAGAGCCCCATCTGAAGGGCGCAAGCGCGAAACAGCTCGCTTTGCGGGTCGGCCAGGTCGAGCACGATGTCGTAGTGGCCGCGGCCGGCGATTTCAATGATTTCGGCGTCGAGCCGGAGCCGGCGCCAGTACTCGCCGACCTCGCGCGTCTGGCGCCGGAATTCGGCGGTATCGGCACTGGCATAGGCTGCCAGCAGCGGGCACTTGACGGTGGGATGTTGATGAATCAACGACAGCCGTTTGACCGCCAGCTCATCGAGTTTGAGCAGCTCGTTTCTATAGCTGAGCCGGACCGGCTCCAGATCGCCCAGCCCGCTGATGAAGGTAGCGCCTTTGATCACGTCGGCCGGGCAGCCGAAATTACCGCGCCAGTCGGCGCTCAAACACTGGCTTGCCAGATGGGCGCCCGAGGAATGGCCGGAGATGAAAATCCTGTCCCTGTCGCCGCCATGGCTTTCAACATTTCGCCACAGCCACGCGATGGCCCGCCTGACCTGGTCGACCATGGTGTCGACCGGTACCTCGGGAACGCCGCCGAAGCTCACCGCGACCAGCATGGCGCCGGCGCCGACGAAAGCCGGCGCGGCCAGTCCGCTGTCGTTTTTGTCCAGCTGCTGCCATGCGCCGCCATGGATGAACACCTGCACTGGCGCCGGACGCGCGCTTGCCGAATAAATATCGAGCAGCTCCTGCGAACCCTCCCCGTATGCGATGTTTTCGATGTACGGGACCGTGGCCTTGGCTTGGCGCGTCAACTCCGCATAGCGGCTGATATGTTCGCGGAAGCCCGGCGCCGCCGCCTGGTTGTTGTACTGCGCGTCGAGCGCCGCTTGGTCATAGCCCCGATAGATTGCGCCGCTGCTCATGTTGGCCTTCAGTTCGAAGATTTGGGCAGGTAGTGCAGGACGCGGCGCTCGAGCAGTTCGACGGCAAAATAGGCGCCGATGCCGATCAGGCTGAGCATGATGATCGCGACGAAGACCAGCGGCGTGTTGGCCTGACCTTCGCCGAGGGTCAGCAAAAAGCCGAGGCCGAAATTGCCGCCGACCAACTCACCGACAACAACCCCGATCACCGCCAGCGTCGAGCCGATGCGGAGCCCGGCGAACAGCGCCGGCAGCGACGCCGGGAACTCGATTTTCCAGAAAACCTGTGAACGCGTTGCATTGAACGAGCGCGCCAGATTGATGGTCTGCGGCTCGATCGACTTGATGGCGGTCAGCACATTGACCAGCACCGGAAAGAAAACGATCAGCACCGCGACCAGGATTTTTGGGTACACGGTGAAGCCGAACCACATGACGAAGAGCGGCGCGAAGGCGACCTTGGGTGCGATCTGCAGCGCCAGGATGTAGGGCGACAAAACGACCTCGACGGTTCGCGACAAGCCGAGCAGATAGCCCCCGGCCGCGCCCAGCAGGCTGCCCAGCACGAAGCCGACAACCACCTGCCAGGTGGTCATCAGCGTGTGGTAGACCAGGCGGTTCGACTCGAAGGCGTTGGCGAACTCCCTGGCCACCGCGCTCGCCTTGGGAACGATGAAGGCGGGTATGCCGAACACCGCCGGCGCCAGCTCCCAGCAGGCGATGACCAGCAGCAGCACGACAACGCTGATCCACATCGGATGCGCGGACACGAACGACCGGGACGGCGAGGGCGTTGCGGGCAATGGGGTCGATGTGGTCGATGCGTTCATGGAGCGGGTCGGCGGGCGGGCAGGCTGCAAGGTCGCTCGGCTCAGCGCGGCACGAACTGGTTTGTGAACACTTCGTCGGCGGGCAGCTTCTTCGGAATCAGCCCCTGCGCGACGAAAAACGTCTGCAGTTCGTCGAGGCGGCCGGCGTCCACCGCGCCCAGCTTGGCCTGGCCGGGGTAGACCGTCGTCGCGTAGTAGCGCAGGGTTTTCATGATGAAGTCTTCCTTGCCCTTGTGCGCAGGCACCGCTTCGATGTAGGCGGCACCGGCCTTTTGCGGATCGTCCATCAGGTCTTTCAGGCCCTTGAGCGTCGCGTTGACGAACTTTTGCACCATCTGCGGCTGCGTTTTGATCGTCGTGTCGGAAGCGATGATGACCTGCGCCATGCCGGGATAGTAGGCGTTGGTCGACGTCCACTTGAGTTTCGCGCCAGCCGCCTCGGCGCTCATGCCCCATTCGGGAACGCCGACCATCGCATCGACGTCGCCGCGCACCAGCAGCTGCCAGACGTTGACCGGCCCCACCGCCTGCGCCTGCAGCGAATTCTTGTTCAGGTTGGCGCTGGCCAGCGTCGCCAGCAGTGCGTAGTAGCTCATGTCCTGGAAAGCCATCACGCTGACGGTCTTGTCTTTAAGGTCTTTCGGGCTGTTGATGTTCCGGTCTTCGCGCGACACCAGCTGCATCAGCGAGCGCCCGCCCAGCAGCGCGACCGCCTTGATGGGAACGCCATTGGAGCGGACGATGGGCACCGAGTCGCCGATGGCGACGCCCATGGTCGCATTGCCGGCGCCGACCTGCTTGGCGACATCGGCGCCGCCTTTTCCGGTTTCGAACTCCACCTCCAGCCCTTCGGCCTTGTAGTAGCCTTTGTGCTGCGCCAGCATAAAGGGCGCGAAGGCGGGCAACACGGCCGCGGACGGCAAAAGAAAAGTGATTTTTTGCGCGCTGGCGGCGGTCGCCAGGCAGAGGCAGGCGGCGCTCAGCGCGAACGCGGTGGCGCGTCGCAAATTTGTTTTCGGCATCATGTTCAAGCTCCAGGGTGGGGGTTTCGAAAGTGGGCGGGGTGGTACAACGCTAGGCCGGCAGCATTTCGTCGTCCTCGATATGCAGCAGCTCGATCAGCTGCCTGACATATTGCGCGACCGCCGGGTGTTCCCTTCTTTCGAAAGGACGTTCCCGATGGGGAATGTCGATCACCAGTTCCTTGACCAGCGTTCCGGGCCGCTTCGACATCACCAGCACCCGGTCCGACAGGATCACCGCCTCGACCAGATCATGCGTGATCAGCAGAGCAGTTTTTTGCGCCGCGTGCAGGGTCAGCGCCAGGTCTTTTTGCAGCACCATCTTGGTCATCGCGTCAAGCGCCGAAAACGGCTCGTCCATCAGCAAAATACCCGGATCGAGCGCCAGGGTGCGCGCCAGCGCAGCCCGCTGGCGCATGCCGCCGGAAAGCTGGTGCGGATAGTGGTCGATAAAGTCGCCCAGCCGGTATTGCCTCAACAGCTCGACCGCCCGAGCCGACCTTTCGGCTGCCGGCACGCCCTGAATTTCCTGGCCCAGCTCGACGTTTTCGCGGATGGTGCGCCACGGCAGCAGCAGATCTTTCTGCAGCATGAAGGCGACATGCGAATTTGGCTTTTCAACCTTCACGCCGTCGATGAAAACCTGGCCTTCGCTGGGGTGGTCCAGCCCCGACGCCAACCCCAGCAGCGTGCTTTTGCCGCAGCCGCTCGGCCCGATGATGGAAACCAGCTCGCCGCGGTAAATTGAAAAATTGATGTCCTGAATCGCGATGATTTCATCGCCCGGCTTTTTTCGGTTCTGGCTCGGAAAGCGCCGCGTCACGTGCTCGAACCTCACCCTGGCGTCGTTGAACGGGTTCATGGTTCAGCCCTCGCGGGAAAGCCGCTTGACGATTGCGATTTAAAACAGCACAGCGATTCCATCGAGTTCGGCCTCCGAATTCACCAGGTCGATGCGTTTAGCGGAAATCCTCAAGCCGCCGTCGGTTTGCCTCAGGCGGTGCTCGCACAGGCCGGCGAACACGCGCTGGCGCTCGGGCCGGTATTCGACCAGAACCAGGTTCGAGCAGACGCGCAGTTCGAGCGTCGAATCCGTGCTCGGCAACAGCATCACGTTGGTCACCTGATGGCAGGTGCGCGCCAGCGGATTGCGCGCATGCGCCCAGGTGTGGCTGGCCTGGCGCACGCGAATGTCGAGTAGGCGGTGGTCGTCGTAAATGATCGAGCATGTGCCCAGCGGATCGGTCTGGTTCGCCTCCAGCGGAATCCAGTAGGTCGCGTCGGTGGTGAACAGCGCGAACCATTCGTCCAGCCTGTTGCGGTCGAGCAGATAGGCTTCGCGGTAGAGGAACTGCTCGATGTCGCGCAAGCTTGGGTCGCGCGACGCTTGTTCCGGCATGGCACTTGTGCTTGGCATTCAATGCTCCGCCGTCATGTAGTCCAACCACGCCGCGCACTGGTTGCGAATGGGAATTTCACTCGTCCCGGTCGCGCCGTGCTTCGTACCGTCGGCGTCCAAAACGTCGCCGCCATGGCCGCGGCCCAGGTAGACCCAGTCGGACAACTGCGCGCTCAAGCCGCTCTGGACGCGTTCATAGACCTCCAGGTCGTCGGTCAGCACCCAGGACGCGGTGCCGTTGGCCACATTGGCGAACGCGATCGTGTCGTGCACCATTTTTTCCGGCGCGCCCTTGAGCCGGAACGAATAGCTGTAGACCACCGTCCGGTCAACACTGATCGGATGGACGATGCGCAACTGGCGGAACTGGCTCATGAACGAGCAGTTCGGATAGACCAGCGAATTGAAGCGGCTGACCGCCAGAATTTCGGCGGTGCGCTCCTTGCCGACGCGCTTTTCGAGCGCCTCGTAATACTCTTTGAAGACCGGATTGCCCAGACCGCTGACCAGCCGGCTGTCGGAGTGGTAGTCGCCCATGATGCTGTGGCCGTACGGCAGGGCCTTGAGTTCGAGCTTTTCCCACACCGCCACGGGCGCGGCGTTTTGCCGCATCTGCCGGATCGCGATGTCGGCATAGCCTTCCTGGCCGCCTTCGGGCTCGCCGATCTGCAGCGCCGCGTCGCTCGACGACAAATGGACATGCGCCGGATGCACCGTGTCGTTGTGGTTTTCGAGAACCAGCTTCCAGTTGCCGTTGTAGGCATGCTTGAAGACGCCGCCGACGACCTCGATATCGCCTTCGGGCGACCGGTCGACGAAATCGTCGAACGAGGTTTTCATGTAGCCGAGAAAATCCAGCAGCGGCGGCCCGTCGGGCGCCAGCGAGGCAAAAATGAAGCCACGGTAGCTGTCCACGCGCGGCACATGCGAAAGCCCAAGGGTTTTCATCTTTTCCTTGGCGTCGGCGCCGTAGCCCTGCACGATCGGTATGGCGCGCAGTTCGCCATCGGTGGCATAAGCCCAGCCATGGTAGGGGCAGACGAACTGGCGCGTGTTGCCCGACTGCTTGTGGCAGACGAGCGAGCCGCGATGCTGGCAGCGGTTCAGCAGCACATGCACGGCGCCATCGGAGTGGCGGGTGACGATCACGGGCTGGCGCGCCATTTCGGTGCGAAAAAAATCGCCCGGCTTGGGAATCTGGCTTTCATGCCCCAGCACCAGCCAGGCCCGACCGAAAATCTGCTTCATCTCCAACTCGAACAGGTCCGGGTCCGAATAGATGTCGCGGTGCACCCGGTCCGGGCGGATCAGTTGCGCAAGGTTGTCACGCGTGTAGGGTTGCATTTGTCTTTCCTCCTGTCGTCGTGTCAATCGTCATGCGTTGGCCGGGATCATCCGGCCCAGCGCTTCGCCGGTGTCGTCGGCCAGCGCCGCCTGGATCAGCTCGCTCAGCCGCCGCTCGCCATGGGGCATGGCCTGCAGCAGCGGCAACTGCGCCATGATGCGCTGAAAATTGCCCCAGCCGCGCAGATGCGTATCGCCGTAGCCCTTGACCAGCCGCTGCGAGCGGGCCACCTCCAGCGCCAGCGCCGGCTTTTCGGGCGCAAGCCGCGTGATGCTGTTCAGCCAGTCGCCGATACGCCGATGCTCCACTTCGAAGCGCAACGATTTCGGCCGCAGCGGGCGCAACGCGGCGATCACATACAGCAGCAGGTAGCCGCGTATCGAGCTGGTCTGCACGACGCGGCCCTTGCGCGTGAACGGCTCGACGCAACCGCGCGCCCAGCTGGTACGCAGCAGCCAGCGACCCATGCCCGATGGCAGCGTGTCGGCGATTTCCTCGATGCGCGGATGCAAAAACTCGTTGATTCCGAGGTGCTGCTGGCCGCTCAGCCTGACCTCGCCGCCGACGCGGCTGAAACGCGAGCGGCGGGTCTTCAGGTCGGCAACGCGCACCGTGTCTTCGTATGACATCCACAGCGCAAGGTGGCGGGCGGTTTCATCCATCAGCTCGGTCGCCACAATCGCATCAGCGGGCAGACTGCCAGAGAGCGGCTGCAAAAGGTCCAGGTATCGGGCTGCGTAGTCCACATCCTGATAATCCGCGAGGCGCAGGATGCCGACTGTCAACGTGGCATGGGCGGCCGGTGGAAAGCCGGTTTGAATTCGCCCGGCAAGCGCCGCCAGCAGTGGGCCGACGGCCGCAATAGCCGCCGGCGCAGCGATACCAGCGGCCCGCATGTCGCTGTCCACGGCGACCGGCGCCAGCGCCTGCATTGCGCTGTCGAAACCGGCGCTGAAAGCCTTCAGGCTGGTTGCAACGCCGACGCCGCCGCGCGCAATCGTTTCCTCAAACTGCGCCCGGGTGAAGGGCAGGCGGCCGCACGCCGCAAGCGCGCCATAAAGCGCCGGGCCGATCAGGCTGCCGGTGGCTTCGGCCAGCTGGGCGAAATCGGCGGCGATGAACTGCTTTGCGGCCGCGCGCCCGCCCTTGAGCAGCTTCTCCGAATCGACGCGGCCGTCGCCCAGCGCGGTGCGCTCGGTCATCGAGTACACCCGGTGCGTCGAGGCGATGAAGGTGGTTCGGCTGGCTGTGACGAGCCCGCGCTGCAGGGCGCGGCCGGCTTCCATCAGCTCGGAGGCGATGACGATATCGACTTCGCCCGGCACCGGGCTCAGCGCCATCACCGGGCGCCGGCCGGCGGGAACGAGCGCTTCGGAAAACAGCTCCAGGTAGTACACCGTCGCGCCGGTGCGCTGCGCCACGCCCGGCACCGAGGTGGTCTGGGCGAAGTAGCCATTCTGCTCGGCCAGATCGACCAGCCAGTCGGCCAGCACGCCGCCGCCTTCGCCGCCCATCGCCAGGATGGCAATCGTGATCGCTCTCGGCTCGGCGTCAGGCCTGCTCATGCCGCAATCCCTTCCAGCCGGCGCTCGATGCGGTTTTGCAGCCAGCCGATCACGCCGCTGCGCAGCCGCTGCTTGAAGCGGTCCCAGGTGCTCGGGTTGTTGATGATGTCGGCGCGGTAGAACGACGGGCAGAGCACTGCGGCGTGGGCGACCTCGCCGCACAGGCCGCAGCCGACGCAGCTGTCAATCACCGTCGCGATCGGGTCGCGCCGCAGCGGGTCCGGGTTCGGCTTTATCGTCAGCGACGGGCAGCCCGACAGCCGGATGCAGGAATGGTCGCCGGTGCAGGTGTCCGGGTCGATGCCGAAGCGCTCGCGCACGACGCGCTCGCCACTGGCGATCCGCTTGCGGATCTGCGGCTTGACGCGGCGCTGGCGGTTGAGCATGCATTCGCTTTGCGCAACGATGACTTTCGGGCCTTTTTCCTTGGTCGTCAGCGCTTCGCGCAGCGTGTCGCGCATCTGCGCCAGGCTGTAGGTGTTGGTGACGGTGCGGGCCCAGTTCACGCCGACGCCGCGAACCGCTTTTTCGATCGGGTTGTTGGTGCTGCGGATCGGGTTGACGGCCTTGGACGACAGCACGTCCTGCCCACCGGTGGCGGCCGAGTAGCCGTTGTCGACCACCAGCGGCACGTTGTCGGTCTTGTTGAAAACCGCGTTGCCGACGCCGCTGGTCAGCCCGTTGTGCCAGAAGCCGCCATCGCCCATCATGGCGATCGTGCGACGCGACGTTTCACTGCTGTTGAAGGCTGACGCGCCGGCCCAGCCCAGGCCGTAGCCCATGGTGGTCGCGCCGATGTTGAAGGGCGGCAGGATGGAAAACAGGTGGCAGCCGATGTCGCAGCTCACATGGTGCTTGCCGAGTTCGCGCTCGATGAGTTTCATCGCGGTGAAGATCGGCCGCTCCGGGCAGCCGGTGCAAAACGACGGCGGCCGGCCCTGCACTTCGTCCGACGCGGCCTTGATGGCGAACGCCCGGGGGTTGCCTTCCAGCGTCGCCAGGCCGCTCGAAGCCGGCCGCGCCGCCACCGGCAAGTCGCGCTCCCGCAGCAGCTCAGGGGCGTAAATTTCAATGAAGCGCGCGACGCCCTTGAGCACCACGCCGCCGGTGTATTCGCCGGCCATCGGCAGCACGTCCTTGCCATGCACGCGCGTTTGCAGATCGGCCTTGCGCAGCATCGAGTTGACGTTTTGCTCGATGAAGTCGGGCTGGCCTTCCTCGACCAGCAAAATGCCGCGCTTGCCGGCGCAAAAGCGCCTGAATTCGTCATCGACCAGCGGATAGGTGATGTTCAGCACATACAGCGGCACCTGCGAGCCGCCGAAGGCATCGGCCAGGCCGAGCAGTTCGAGCGAACGCAGCACGCTGTTGTAAAGACCGCCCTGAATGACGATGCCGAAGTCCTGCGCGCCGTCGGCGAAAAACTCGTTGAACCGGCGCTCCTGAATGAATTTCACCGCCGCCGGCCAGCGCAGCGCGATTTTTTCGTTTTCATGCAGGTAGCTCGACGGCGGCAGCACGATGCGGCTGACGTCGCGCACCGGATTTTCGATCGCGTCCTTCAGCGTGAAGGCCGGGCGCCGGTTGTCCTTGGTCTTGAAACGGCCATGCACGTGGCAGGCGCGGATGCGCAACTCAAGCATCACGGGCGTGCTGCTGGCTTCGGACAGCTCGAATCCCATTTCGACCGCGCGGACGATGCTTTCGAGGTCGGGGCGCGGGTCGATCAGCCAGACCTGCGACTTCATCGCGAAAGCGTGCGAGCGCTCCTGCATGATGCTCGAGCCTTCGCCGTAGTCCTCGCCGACGATCAGCATCGCGCCGCCGATCACGCCGCCTGACGCAAGGTTGGCCAGCGCGTCCGACGCCACGTTGGTTCCTACCGTGGACTTGAAGGTGACGGCGCCGCGCAGCGGGTAGTTGACCGACGCGGCCAGCGTCGCGGTCGCCGTCGCCTCGGACGCGCTGTGCTCGAAATGAACGCCCAACTCCTGCAGAATGTCGTTGGCGTCGGTCAGCACGTCCATCAGGTGCGAAATCGGCGCGCCCTGGTAGCCGGCGACATACGACACACCCGCCTGCAGCAAGGCTTTGGTGACGGCCAGGATGCCTTCGCCGCGAAACTCGTCGCCGTCGCCCAGACGCAGTTTTTGAACTTCTTCGGTAAATGATCTCTCAGCCATGGCTGGCAATTTACGCGGCGTATGCCCATGCGTCTAATGGATTGTTTGAATGAAGCGCATACGTTAGGTGAATAATCAGGTACAACCCTGAGTACGATTTGCGAAGGACCTGCCGATGAACTTCCGCCAGCTCGACCTGAACCTGCTGCGCGTCCTGGCGGCAATCCACCGCACCGGGTCGGTGACTGCGGCCGGCAAGTCACTGGCGCTGTCGCAGCCGGCCACGAGCAACGCGCTGGCGCGGCTGCGCGGCTATTTCGACGATGAGCTGTTCGTTCGAACGCCCTCCGGCCTGAAGCCGACGCGGCTGTGCGAAAAACTGGCGCCGGCGGTGGCGGCGCAGCTGCTGGTGCTGGAGACTTTCGTTACCGGCCACGAGGATTTCGAGGCCGCAAGCAGCGCAATGCACTGGCGGCTGTCGCTGTCCGACCTGGGCGAAATGCTGTTCTTGCCGGAACTCGCCGGCGCGCTGCGCAGCCAGGCGCCTGGCGCGCGGCTGTCGAATGTGTCGGTCGCCGCAAGCGATGTCGCGGTGGCGCTGGAAACGCGCGACATCGACCTGGCCATCGGCATTTTGCAGCCACGCCACCGCGGTATCCGCACCGAATTGCTGTTTCGCGAACACTATGTCGCGATGGCCGCGCCGCAGTGGCGGCCCGTGACGGGCCGCGCCAGCGCCAACCTGACGGCGCGGCAACTGGCCGAGGCTTCCTTCGTCGTTGCCTCGCCGACAGCGACGTTTCACGGCAGCGTCGAAAAAATGCTGGCGCGCATGAAGCTCGACGACCGCATCATGCTTCGCTCGCGGCATTTCGGCGCCTTGCCGGACCTGGCGCTTTCAACCGACCTGCTGGCCATCGTGCCTGAAATGTATGCGCGCAAGTTGCACCAGCGCTTCGACTTCAGGCTCTGGGGCATTCCCGGCGCGCCGGCTTATGAAGTGCGGATGGTCTGGCACAGCAGCACCGACCGCGACCCGGCGCAGCAATGGATGCGCACCCTGGCGCGCAAGCTGTTCGGCCGCCGGCCGGACGCTGCTTGCGCGCCGGATTCGCCGCCGGCCGATCCGCCAGGTTGCTAGGCTTCGCCCTTCAAGCCGCAGTCTTATCGCGCCAAATTGCATATAAAAACAGCTTCTAGCCCAAGCAGGAAAAGCGCTGGATGCTATGAAAAACAGAGTAATTATTCCATTCCTACGTCAATAAACCCATAATCATGGAATCCGACTTTCAAGGGGTTTGATCATGGCGAGGATTGCGCGTGGGGATGAGTGTCTTGACAGTGCGCTGCAGGCCATCGCCAGCGCA
>Ga0136611_10001104_pt1 | contig 18536 bp, 22 predicted proteins | sample AntDrymUQ2232306_2_FD_106645 | JGI IMG/M metagenome (GOLD analysis project Ga0136611, IMG submission 106645) | Polar desert sand microbial communities from Dry Valleys, Antarctica - metaG UQ223 (23.06) | ecosystem: Environmental > Terrestrial > Soil > Desert | place: Antarctica: Dry Valley...
CGCACGCACTCCTCGCACCGGCCGCAAGGAACGGCGGCGATGACCTGGACGCGGTCCCCGACCGACCAGCCCTCGACCCCCTCACCCAGGTCGACGACCTCACCGGCCACCTCGTGGCCCATGATGCGCGGCGGGTCGATGTGCTGGTGGCCGTGGTTGAAGATCTTCACGTCCGTCCCGCAGGTGGAGCAGGCACGGACCCTCAGCTTGACCTCGCCGGGGCCGACGGCCGGCTCAGGCGCATCCTCGAGGCGCACGTCTCCGGGCTCGTAGAAGCGGGCGACTCTCATGCGTTGTCCTCGTCATCGTGGAGGCCGGACAGCAGCGCCAGCACCTCCTGGGGGTCGGTCGCTGTGCGCAACCGCTCGGCCGAGTCGGCCTCCATCAGCACCTGGGCGAGTCCGGACAGCACGGCCACGTGCTCGTCGCCGGTCGCGGCGATCCCGACGCAGACGCGGACGTCCTCGCCGTCCCAGTCCACGCCGTCGGGGAACGTCAGGAAGCTCAGCGTGGTCCGGCGCACCAGCGCCCGACCCGCATCCGTGCCGTGCGGGATGGCCACGCCCTCACCGATGTACGTCGACACCGAGCCCTCCCGTTCGAGCATCGCGGCGACGTAGCCGTCGTCGGCGGCGCCCAGCTGGAGCAGCACGGCGCCGGTCTGGCGCACGGCGTCCCACTTGTCGACCGCGCTACGGCCGAGGCTGATCCCGTCGGCGTGCAGGACGCTGCGGGTGAGCTGGTCAGCCATCGAGGGTGCCGCCGTCGCGGATGGCCGCCTCGACCCGGTCGAACGCCGGGTCGCCCATGAAGACCTGGAACGGCAGGACGACGGCCTGCGGGGCGATGCCCCGCGCGCGGTCCGCGAGCCCGGTGTGGCAGAGCACCACCTGGGCGTCAGCGGGGATCGCGTTGACGGCCACGTGCTCGACGGCCACGTCGTACTTCTTCAGGCGCTTGCGCATCTGGCTGGCCAACATGACGCTGCTCCCCATCCCGGCATCGCAGGCGACGACCAGCTTGCTCACCGAAGACCCTGCCACACTGGTCATCTCAGGCCTCCAAGACGGTGTTGCGCATCGCGGGAGCACCGGCGGGCACGTCGGAGTGCGTCGGCGTGGTCGTCGACGGGGTGGCGGACGACGCCTGCACCGGCAGGGCGTCCTCGCCAACCGGCGGATCCTCTTCCCCCTTCTCGCTCCGGCCGAAGCCGAGCAGCAGCGAGGCGACGCCGAACGACACCGCGGTCGCGACGAGGATCGACAGGATGACGGGGATGAAGCCGCCCCGCGGGGTCACGGCGACGTAGGCGAAGATGCTGCCGGGGGAGGGCGTTGAGACCAGGCCGGCGCCTGTGACGACGGCCGTGCCGACGCCCGCGGCGCCACCGGCGATGGCGGCCAGGATCAGCTTGGGCTTCATGAGGACGTACGGGAAGTAGATCTCGTGGATGCCGCCGAGGAAGTGGATGACGATCGCACCCGGCGCGGACAGGCGGAGCAGCTTCGGGCCGAAGAACAGGTAGGCCAGCAGGATGCCGAGGCCTGGGCCCGGGTTGGTCTCGACCATGAACAGGATCGACGTGCCGTTCTCCGTCGCCTCAGCGACGCCCAAGGGGGACAGGACGCCGAAGTTGATGGCGTTGTTGAGGAACAGCACCTTCGCCGGCTCCACCAGGATCGACACCAGCGGCAGGAAACCGGTGTCCACGAGGAAGTCCACACCGTTGCCGGCCGCGTCGGTCAGCGCTTCGACGATCGGGCCGATGGCCAGCAGGCCGGCAAGGGCCGCGAGCACGCCGAGGATGCCGGCGGTGAAGTTGTCGATGAGCATCTCGAAGCCGGCCTTCACCCGGTCCTGGATCGCGCCGTCGATCAGCTTGAGCAGGTAGGCGGCGAGCGGCCCGATCAGCATGGCGCCGAGGAACATCGGGATCTCCGTGCCGACGACGACACCCATCGTCGCGACGGCGCCGACGACGGCGCCGCGCTGGCCGTGCACGAGGCGCCCGCCGGTGTAGCCGATGAGCACCGGCAGCAGGACCAGGATCATCGGGTCGACGAGCTTGGCGAGGTTCTCGTTCGGGATCCAGCCGGTCGGGATGAACAGCGCGGTGATCAGGCCCCACGCGATGAAGGCGGCGATGTTCGGCATGATCATCCCGGCGAGGTAGCCGCCCATGCGCTGGATGCGCGCGCGGAAGCCCTCTCCCTCGAGGTGCTTGGCGTCAGCTACTGCGGTCATGTCTGCGCTCCAGGTGTCAGTGGGATGCGTTCAGCGGCGTGGTGCGGTCGATCACGGTGCTGGTGCAGATGTCGTCGGGCCGGAGGTCGGCCGCGCTCGGCATGCGGCTGCCGGGCAGGCTCACCGCGGCGGCGCCCCAGGCGAGGGCGGAGGTCAGGGCGGCTCGGCCGCAGCCGCCGGCGGAGAGGAAGCCGGCGAGCATGGCGTCACCCGCGCCCACCGTGCTGCGCGGCGCGAGCACGGGTGAGCGCCCGGTCAGCGGCGCCTCGTCCGAGACCAGGACTGCGCCATCAGGGCCGAGGCTGGCAAGCACGGCCGCCGCGCCACGGCGGCGCAGCTGCTCGGCGGCCGTGAGGACGTCGCCGAGGGTCGCGATCGGGCGCCCCGCGCTCTCCGCCAGCTCGTCCCGGTTGGGCTTGACCAGCGCGGGGCTCGCGTCGAGCGCGGCGTCGAGGGCGGGACCGGAGGTGTCGACGGCTACGCGCGTGCCGCCGTGCTGCAGGGCCCGGCAGAGCCGGGCGTAGACGTCGACCGGCACGCCCGGGGGGAGGCTGCCGCAGAGGACCACCCAGTCGGCGCCGTCCGCGGCCCCGACGACGCAGTCGACGACCGCCTCGACCTCGTCCGCCGTCAGCGGCCCGCCCGGCTCGTTGACCTTCGTGGTCGTGCCGTCGGGCTCCACGAGGCTGACGTTGGACCGGGTGGACGCCGCCACCGGGACCGCCACCACGTCGACCCCGCTGTCGGCCAGCAGGGCGAGCAGGCGTTCGCCGTCGGGCCCGCCGGTGGGCAGCACCGCGCGGGTCTTCGTGCCGTGCTCGGCCAGCGCCCGCGCGACGTTGACTCCCTTGCCCCCGGCGTCGACCCGTGTCGAGGTCCCCCGGACCAGCGAGCCGACGACGAGCGCGGCCACCTCGATGGTGCGGTCGAGGCTGGGGTTGAGGGTCACCGTGACGATCACGCCCGTACCACCCTCGGACCGGCGGCCTCGAGCTCGCCGGCCGTGCGCTCGTCGAGTCCGGTGTCGGTGATGAGGGTGTCGACCTGCTCGAGCTCGCCGAAGCGGGCGAGGTGGTCGACCCCGACCTTCGTGTGGTCGGCGAGCAGGACCACGCGAGACGCCGACGCGATCATGGCCCGCTTGGTCGCCGCCTCGGCGTGGTCCGGGGTGGTGAGCCCTCGTCGGACCGAGACGCCGTTGGTGGCGAGGAAGGCGACGTCGACGAACGTGGCGGCGAGGGCGTCGGTGGCCCACGTGTCGACCGCGGCGAGGGTGCGACCGCGCACCCGCCCGCCCAGCACGAGGACGGTGAGGTTCGGGCGGCTGGCGAGCCCGAGCGCCATCGGCAGGGCGTTGGTCACGACAGTGAGCGGTCGGTCGGACGGCAGCAGGTCGGCGAGCCGGGCCGTGGTCGTCCCGGCGTCGAGCAGGATCGCGCCCTCAGCAGGGACCTCGGCGAGCGCCGCCTTCGCGATGCGCTCCTTCTCGCCGGTCATGACGCCGTCGCGGGCGGCGAGCGCCGGTTCGAAGCCGAGCCGCTCGACCGGGATGGCGCCGCCGTGCACCCGTCGCAGCACGCCCTGCCGCTCGAGGATCGTGAGATCCCGTCGCACCGTCTCGCTGGTGACCTCGAGCTCGGTGGCCAGCTCGTTGACGTCGACGCGGCCGTGGGTGCGCGCGAGGGTCACGATGTGCTGCTGGCGCTCCTCGGCGTACATGTGGGATCCGCTCCGTTCGATCTGTGTTTCGTTGGTTGTACTCCCGTTCTCCTGTGTTGTACATCATGAAAGTTGACCTGTGCCACTCGGGCACGGGTCGAACTTCGACGTGGGGGCAAGGCGGGCTCGCGCCTCATCCTTCGCAACGCGTCCCGTCCAGCGAGACGTGGGCGGCTCGATCAGCCGTGGACGGCGCCGTCGTTCTCGGACAGCACGGTCTCGTCGTAGGCCAGGTCCTTCACCGTGGTCTCCGGCGGCGTCCATCCCTGCGACATGAGGTGGCGGTAGAGCCCCGAGCGCGCGGCGAGCACGGCCTCCGACGCGGCCAGGCTGCGGCCGCACAGCTCCTCGTCGGGGGCACCGGAGCGCATGCGGGCCTCGAGCCCGTCCCGCTTGAGGATGGCGGCGTGCAGGACCCAGAAGTGGTCCAGCAGATCGGCGTCCTTGTCGTTCTCCATGCGCCCCCCGTCGTCGCCCGCGTCGTCCCGGCAGTGTGGGCTCGTCAGCGCACCGGACTCAAGCGGCAGAAGGGTGACATCCGGCCTATCTCCGGCGCAACCGGCGCGCCGTGCGGCCGAGGGAGCCGGGGCGCACGGCCGAGGCGAGGCAGGCCAGCGCCAGCGGCAGGACCAGCACCAGGCAGCCGACGATGGCGATCTGCACGTAGACCGGCTTGCCGCCGAACTGCGTGACCACCGGGGCCATGAGCAGCAGCAGGACGAGCGCCAGCGAGAGGTTGAGGACCCGCGGTACCCAGGCCTGGGGGAGCGGCTCGCTCAGGACAGCCTCTCCACGACGTGGTCGACGCAGGCGATGAGCGCCTGCACGTCGGCCGGATCGATGGCGGGGAACATCGCCACCCGCAGCTGGTTGCGGCCGAGCTTGCGGTAGGGCTCGGTGTCGACCACGCCGTTGTTCCGCAGCACCGTCGCCACCTGCGCTGCGTCGACGTCCGCGGAGAAGTCGATCGTGCCGACCACCTGCGAGCGCATGGCCGGGTCCTCGACGAAGGGGGACGCGAAGGGGCTCGCGTCGGCCCAGCCGTAGAGGGCGTCGCTGGAGGCACGGGTGCGCGACACCGCCCAGTCGAGACCGCCCTGGGCGTTGATCCAGTCGACCTGCTCCGCCATGAGGAAGATCGTCGCCAGCGCCGGGGTGTTGTAGGTCTGGTCCAGCCGCGAGTTGTCCAGCGCGATCGCCAGGTCGTACGACGCCGGCACCCAGCGGCCGGTGGCCTTGACCTCGGCGATGCGCTCCAGGGCGGCGGGGGACATGAGCGCCAGCCACAGCCCGCCGTCGGAGGCGAAGCTCTTCTGCGGCGAGAAGTAGTAGACGTCGAACTGGCCCGCGTCGACCGGCAGCCCGCCGGCGCCGCTCGTGGCGTCGACGGCCACCAGCGCGCCCTCGTCGGCGCCGTCGATGCGGGCGATGGGCATCATGACGCCGGTCGAGGTCTCGTTGTGGGTCAGCGCGTAGAGGTCGACCCCGGCTTCGGCGACCGGCAGCGGGTGGGTGCCTGGGTCGCTCTTCACGACCGACGGGTCCTCGATGAAGGGGGCGGCCGCGGCGGCGGCGGCGAACTTCGAGCTGAACTCGCCGAAGCTGAGGTGCTGGCTGCGCGACGAGATCAGCCCGAAGGTCGCGATGTCCCAGAACTCGGTGGCTCCGCCGTTGCCGAGCACCACCTCGTAGCCGTCCGGAAGCGCGAAGAGCGCACGCAGCCCGCTGCGGAGCCGGCCGACCTGGTCGCGCACCGGGGCCTGGCGGTGGGACGTCCCGAGGTAGGACCGGCCGGTCGCGACGAGCGCCTCGAGCTGGGCGGGGCGGATCTTCGAGGGGCCGGCTCCGAAGCGGCCGTCGGCCGGCAAGAGCTCGGCGGGGATCTGCAGCTGCGGCGTGGTCACCGGGCGCAGGCTACCGTCGCGGTCGGGATCGTCGCACCCCGGTTCGGGCTGGGCCGGGGGAGCGAGCCGCTGCTCAGGCGGACGCGCCGGTCCGCCCGGACCAGGCTTCGCGCAGACCTGTCCTGCCTCGGGTGCGCAGCAGCGAGGAGCGGTAGAGCCGCTCGCCGACGAGGACCGCTCCGGCAGCGGCGAGCAGCAGCAGCAGCGCGGCGAGAGCCGCCTCCCACAGAGCCGCGTCGCCCTGCACCAGGCGCCCCGGCATGAAGATGGGCGAGCTGACGGGCAGAAAGGACAGGACCGTGCGCAGCACGCCGTCCCCGACGTAGACCGACGCGAAGAACGGCAGGATGACCAGCACCTGCAGCGGCGCGGTCGTGCTCTGCAGGTCCTCCGAGCAGGTCCAGCTCGTCGTCCGGGACCGCCTCGACGAGCGAGCGGGTCGACGCTCCGACGACCGCCACGTCTTAGCGCTTCGGGCCGTCGTCGGACAGCAGCGCCGGCAGCGCGAGGGAGGCGGCCACGATCGTGAAGAACAGCAGCGTCGACAGCAGAAAGGCCTTGCTGTGCAGCTTCTCCCACACCTCGCGCTCGGCGACCAGTCGCACGTCAGACCATCGACTTCTCACACCAGGACCTCCCGGTACAGCTCGGCAAGGGACAGCGCGACAGGGGCGAACTCCTGCACCGGACCCCGACGCACCGCCTCCGCGAGCAGGGCCTGCGGGTCGTCTGCCTCGACCAGCGCGATCGGGCCCTCGACGCTGACGGCGCGTACGCCCGGCACGTGCCTCACCCAGCTGGCGTCCGCGTCGACGACCAGGCGAAGCTGCGCGCCGCCGCGCTCGCGGCGCAGGGCCCCGACCTCCCCTGACGCGACGACCCGCCCGTCGGCCAGGACGACGACGCGGTCGCACAGCCGCTCCACGAGCTCGAGCTGGTGGCTGGAGAACAGCACCGGCACCCCACCGGCGGCGATCTCCCGGAGCAGCTCGGTCAGGCGGTCGACGGCGACCGGGTCGAGGCCGCTGAACGGCTCGTCGAGCAGCAGCAGGTCCGGTGCGTGCACCAGCGCCGCGGCGATCTGGGCGCGCTGCTGGTTGCCGAGCGACAGGGCGTCGACGAGGTCGTCCGCCCGCTCCCCGAGGCCGAGCCGCTCCAGCAGCTCGTCCGTGCGCCGACGCGCGGCGCCGGCGTCGACGCCGTGCAGCCGGGCCAGGTGCACCAGCTGGCGACGGACCGGCATGCGGGGGTAGAGGCCGCGCTCCTCCGGCATGTAGCCGATGCGGCGCCGCAGATCGGCGGCGACGGGCGCGCCGTCCCAGGTGACCGTCCCGCGGTCCGGCGAGACGATGCCGAGCACGATGCGCATCGTCGTCGTCTTGCCGGCGCCGTTGGCGCCCACGAAGCCGGTGAGGGACCCCGCCGGCACCTCGAAGGTGACGCCGTCGACGGCCCGCCGCTCCCCGTAGGACTTGGTGACGTCGGAGAGGGCGAGCACGTCGGCGACGCTAGGCGGAGCCGAGGCGGGTGATCAAGCCGGTGCGGTGAACACCTTGTGACGGCGCGGTCAGACCTGGTTGCCCGCGGGCAGGCTCCCGCTCTCCACGTCGCTGACGGGGCGGGGTGCCGGCCCGACGTACTTCGCCGACGGGCGGATCAGCTTGTTGAGCAGCTTCTGCTCGAGGATGTGGGCGCTCCACCCGGCCGTGCGCGCACAGGTGAACATGGAGGTGAACATGTGGGGCGGCACCTCGGCGAAGTCGAGGACGACGGCGGACCAGAACTCGACGTTGGTGCGCAGCGGACGGTCGGGGTAGCGCGCCGTCAGCTCCTCGATGGCCGCCTTCTCGAGCGCGTCGGCGACCTCGTAGCGGTGCGAGCCCAGCTCCTGCGCGGTGCGACGCAGGACGCGGGCCCGCGGGTCCTCCGCGCGGTAGACCCGGTGCCCGAAGCCCATGAGCCTGTCCTTGCGGTCGAGCAGGTCCTTGACGTACTTCGTGGCGTCGCCGCTCTTCTCGACCGCGTCGAGCATGGTGAGGACCCGGCTCGGAGCGCCGCCGTGCAGCGGTCCCGACAGCGCTCCGATGGCGCCCGAGATGGAGGCGGCGGCGTCGGCGCCCGTGGACGCGATGACGCGCGCGGTGAAGGTGGAGGCGTTCATGCCGTGCTCGGCCGCCGACACGAAGTAGGCGTCGACCGCCTTGGTGTGCGCCGGGTCGGGCTCTCCGCGCCAGCGGATCATGAAGCGCTCGACGATGGTGCTGGCCTTGTCGACCTCGCGCTGCGGCACCATCGCCTTGCCCTGGCCGCGGGCGTCCTGCGCCACGAAGGACAGCGCCATGACCGAGATGCGGGCCAGGTCGTCGCGGATCTGCTCGGTGTCGATGTCCAGCATCTGATGCAGGCCCCAGGCGGGGGCGAGCATCGCGATGGCCGACTGCACGTCGACCCGGATGTCGCCGGAGTGGACCGGCAGCGGGAACGGCTCGGCGGGCGGAAGGCCGGGGTTGAACTTGCCGTCGACGAGCAGGCCCCACACGTTGCCGAAGCTGACATTGCCGACCAGGTCCTCGATGTCGACGCCGCGGTAGCGGAGCGCGCTGCCCTCCTTGTCCGGCTCGGCGATCTCGGACTCGAAGGCGACCACGCCCTCAAGGCCGGGCGTGAACGTCGTGTGGTCAGCCATGTTGCGGCTCCTGTCGCTCAGGGGGTGTCGCTTCGAGGGGGTGTCCTCTGCCGGTGCCATCCTGCCGTGCGCCCCGACGGGCGGACCAGGGGGCCCGCGTCCTAGCGTGACGACGTGACCCGTCCGCGGCAGCTGGCCGACCTGCGCCGGGACTACGCGCGAGCCGGGCTCGACGAGGCGGACCTCGCTGCGACGTGGGACCAGCAGCTCGACCGCTGGTTCGACGAGGCGAGGATCCTGCCGGAGCCCAACGCGGTGGTGCTCGCCACCGCGACGCCCGACGGCGTACCGAGCGTCCGCACGGTCCTGCTCAAGGCGTACGACGACCGCGGCCTCGTCGTGTTCACCAACCTCACGTCGCGCAAGGCGACGGAGGCCCTCGCCAACCCCCGGGCCGGCCTGCTGTTCCCCTGGGTCGAGCTGGAACGGCAGGTGGTCGTCGAGGGCGTCGTCGAGCAGGTGTCGCGGGAGGAGACCGAGGCCTACTTCCGCACCCGGCCACGGGGGTCGCAGCTCGGCGCCTGGGCGTCCCGGCAGTCGACCGTGGTCGCCGGCCGCGAGGTGCTCGAGCAGCGAGCGGCCGAGGTCGCGGAGCGGTACGCCGGGCAGGACGTGCCGACCCCGCCCTTCTGGGGCGGCCTGCGGGTGCTGCCCTCGTCGGTGGAGTTCTGGCAGGGCAGGACGAGCCGGCTGCACGACCGGCTGCGCTACCGGGCGGCCGACGGCGGCTGGCTCGTGGAGCGCCTCGCGCCGTGACGCGGCCCACGTCCCAGTCACGCCAGGGACTCACCGCCCGGCTGCGCGGGGCCACCCTCGACCTCACGCCCCTGCGGGAGTCGCGGCCGTACCGCCGGCTGCTGTTCGGCGACGCCGTGTCGGTGCTGGGCACGCAGATCACGATCGTCGCGGTGCCCATCCAGGTCTACGACCAGACGCGCTCGGCGGCGGCGGTCGGTCTCGTCGGCCTCGCCGGCCTGGTGCCGCTCATCGTCTTCGGGCTGTACGGCGGCGCCATCGCCGACGCCGTCGACCGGCGCAGGCTGGTGCTGCTGACGACGGTCGGTCAGGCGGCCCTCGCCCTCGTGCTGGTCGCCCAGGCCGTCGCGGGCCTGGGCTCCACGCTCTTGCTCTACGCCGTCGTCGCCGTCCAGGCAGGGCTGTTCGCGATCGACTCCCCGGCCCGACAGGCCTTCGTGCCACGGCTGCTGCCGGTCGCGCTGCTGCCTGCCGCCAACGCGCTCAAGCAGGTGGAGTTCAACCTGGGCGTGACGGTGGGGCCGCTGCTGGCCGGGCTGCTCATCGGCCGCTACGGGTACGAGGCGGCGTACGGCCTCGACGCGCTCACCTTCCTCGCCGCGATCGTCGCGGTCGCGGGGCTCCCGGCGATGCCGCCGGCCGGTGGTGGCCGGCGGGCGGGCACCGCGAGTGTCCTCGAGGGGCTGGCGTTCCTGCGCACCCGGCAGGTCCTGCTGATGACGTTCGTCGTCGACCTCGTCGCGATGGTGTTCGCCATGCCGCGAGCGCTCTTCCCCGCGCTCGCCGAGCAGGTGTACGGCGGGGGACCCGAGACCGCAGGGCTGCTTTACTCCGCGCTCGCCGCCGGAGCGCTGCTGGGCGCGCTGTTCTCCGGGTGGTTCGGCCGGGTGTCCCGCCAGGGGATCGTCGTGCTCGCGGCGGTCGCGGCCTGGGGGCTGGCGGTCACGCTCTTCGGTCTCAGTGACGTGCTGTGGCTCGGGCTGCTGTGCCTCGCGGCGGCGGGGGCCGCGGACATGGTCTCGGCCGTCTTCCGGGTCGCGATCATGCAGGCGGCGGCGCCGGACGAGATGCGCGGCCGGCTCGGGGGCGTGTTCATCGTGGTCGTCGCCGGCGGACCCCGCCTCGGCGACGCGCGTGCCGGCGGTGCTGCCGAGGTCGTGGGGCTGCAGGGGTCGTCCGTGGCCGGTGGGCTGACGGTGCTCGCGCTGACCGGCGCGATCGCGGCCAGCTCACCCCGGCTACGGGGCTACGACGTTCGGGTCGCACCCGGGTAGAGCTGAAACTCGCTTGGAGGCTATTCCGCCGTGACCTGGCGGTAGCGAGATCTCCCCCTGATGAGGGAACGCAATCGCGATCATGCGGCGCGCGATCGGGGACAACTCGCCGCAGCAACCGATCGCCACGGCGGTGGCCCTGGCCCAGACCCTGCTGGAGGAGTTTCCATGACCACACCGCTCGCCCTCGACCTCGAAGGGCCGGTCACAGACGGCTTCCGCTCCGTCACAACCTTCATCCCGAAGTTCCTCGGCTTCCTCATCATCCTGCTCGTCGGCTACTTCGTCGCGAAGATCATCGCGAAGCTGGTCGACAAGGGCCTCGAGAAGGCGGGCTTCGACAAGGCGGTCGAGCGCGGCGGCGTCAAGAAGGCCCTCGACAAGAGCTCCTACGACGCGAGCGACATCGTGGCGAAGCTGGTCTTCTTCGCGATCTTCATCCCGTTCCTGTCGGCGGCTGTCGGCGTCCTCGGCATCCAGGCCCTGCAGCAGCCGCTCGCCGACTTCATCTCGCTGATCCCGGCGATCATCGTCGCGCTCGTCCTCGTCGTCATCGGTGCGGCGCTCGCAGGCGCGGCCAAGAGCTTCATCCAGAACATGCTCGGCGGCCTGTCCTACGGCAAGATCCTCGCCAACGCCGCCGCCGTGCTGATCCTGCTGGTCTTCGTGAAGGCCGCGCTCGACCAGGTCGGCATCGCGACCGAGGTCACCACGCCGATCCTCATCGCCATCCTCGCCACGGTCGCCGGTGTCGTCATCGTCGGCGCCGGTGGTGGCCTCATCAAGCCGATGCAGGGCCGCTGGGAGTCGATGCTCAACAACGCCGCCTCCGAGAAGGACAACATCAAGCAGGAGGCGTCGAAGAACTCCGGCGGCTCCGGCGGCGGCTCGGCCGGCGGTTCGACCCGCACCAGCGAGGTCTACCCGGCCGACCCGCAGCGCACGACCACCAGCATGGACGCGCCGACCTCCACCTACGGCACGCAGCGCTAGTCACCGACTGACGCACGCACCACTCTCACCAGGAGCCCGGTCCCCGCGAGGGGGCCGGGCTCCTGGTCGTCGCGGGCGGGTGCACGTCGCGGGTGGGTGGTCGGTGCGGTGCGCTCGTGCACGGGCGCCTCGGAAGTGGCGATCAGGGGCCCGTCCTGAACGCGCTTGATCGCCACATCCTTCGGGCGTGACGGCCTGGCGGAAAGCCCGGTGCGGATGTGGCGATCAGCCCCCGATGGCGAGCATGCGTGATCGCCCCTTCCCGGAGGTCCGTTGGCGAAGGCGTCGTCGTTGCGCTCCGCCGGGTCCAGCCGGACGTGGTGCTTGCGCTGCTCCGCACGCGCGACGAGCACTCATGCTCGCGGTGCCCCCGGAGAGAATCGAACTCCCGACGCCCTCCTTAGGACGGAGGCGCTCTATCCACTGAGCTACGGAGGCGGACCTCGCCAGCGTAACGGGGCAGCCTCGCGGTCCCCCGCCCGCCAAGAGTGAGCCGTCCCGGCCTGCGGCCGGTGAGTGCCTAGGGGACTGGGCGGGTACCCGATCGGCATGACCGTCCCCAGAACCCCCACCCCGCTGCCCGTCGGCCGCTACGCGCTCGGCTCCTACCCGCAGTACGAGCAGGCGCAGGCGGTCGTCGACCACCTGTCCGATCACGGCTTCCCCGTCGAGACGGTGAGCATCGTCGGCGCCGACCTGCGGCTCGTCGAGCGCGTCACGGGCCGGATGACCCGCGGTCGGGCCGCCCTGGCCGGTGCCGCGTCGACCGCGTGGCTGGGACTGCTGTTCGGCCTGTTCGTCGGGCTGTTCGCCGAGTCCGGCTCCGCGCTGCTCGCCCTCGCGGTCTACGGCCTCGTCTTCGGGGCGATCTTCGGCGCGGTCCTCGGCTTCGCCGCCCACGCCGCGACCGGCGGTCGCCGGGACTTCAGCTCGACGACCGGCCTGGCAGCGACGCGGTACGAGGTGCTCGTCGAGCAGTCCCGCGCGCAGGAGGCGGAGCGGCTCGTCGCGGAGCTGCGCTAGCCGCGCGTAGCGACGTACACCGAGTTGGCCGACTCCCCGCCCGTCACCGGATTGGCGAACGGCACCAGCGTCGCGGTCGCCGTCGCGAACACGTCTCCCAGGAGGGCGAGGAAGGCCTCGTCCGGCGGGTCGTCGGACCACAGCGCGAAGACGCCACCGGGCCGGAGGCGGTCGGCGAGCCGGTGCAGACCGTCGGAGGTGTAGAAGCCCGCGTGGCTGGGGTGCAGCACGTGGGAGGGCGAGTGGTCGATGTCGAGCAGCACGGCGTCGACCTCGTCGAGGACCGGCGCACCGGAGCCCCGCTCGGCGGCGACGAGGGCGAAGAAGTCGCCGGTCACCAGCTGGCACCTCGGGTCCGAGATGAGCTCACCGGAGTAGGGGAGCATCCCGCGGCGGTGCCAGCTGACCACCTCGTCCAGCGCCTCGACGTCGGTGAGCGACCGCACGCGCGGGTCGGCGAGGGCAGCCCGTGCGGTACAGCCGAGACCGAGCCCGCCGACCACCACGTCGAGCGTGTCGCCGTCCACCTGGGCGAGTCCCAGGTCGGCCAGCGCGATCTCGGCCACGACGAACAGGCTCGACATGAGGAACTCGTCGCCCAGCTTCACCTCGTAGACGTCGACGCCGAGCGCCGGGTCGTGCCGCCGGCGCAGGCTGATGTCGCCCAGCGGCGTCGGCTGCCAGTCGAGCTCCTCGAAGCGGGCGCTCACCCGATCTCGTCGAGGCTCATGCCAGCTCGTCCACGATGGGCTGCGCGACGGCGAGGGCGCGGTTGGCGGCGGGCACCCCGGCGTAGACGGCGCTGTGCAGGAGAACCTCGCCGATCTCGTCGGGGGTGACGCCGTTGCGGAGGGCAGCGCGCACGTGCAGCGCGAGCTCGTGCTCGTGGGTCAGTGCGGTGAGCAGTGCAAGGGTCAGCATGCTCCGGGTCCGTCGGTCGAGACCGGGGCGTGACCACACCTCGCCCCAGCCGCACCGGGTGATGTAGTCCTGGAAGGGCGCGGTGAGCGCCGTCGTTCCGGCGACGGCCCGGTCGACGTGGGCGTCTCCCAGCACCGCGCGCCGCACCCGCATCCCCTGGGCGTGCCGTTCGTCGCCGCTGCCGACCCCGGCGGGGTCCAGATGTAGCAGCAGGGCCGTGTTGACCGCGTCGGACTGCTCGATGTTGGCGAGGTGAGCGGCACCGGGCAGCACGACCAGCCGGCTCCCCGGCACTGCCGCCACGATGTCCCTCAGGTGCGCCGGCGGCGTCGAGGGGTCGTCGGCGCCTGCGATGGCGACGGTGGGCGCGCTGATGCCCGGCAGGTCGTCCCGCAGGTCCATGGCGGCGATCGCCTCGCAGCAGGCCGCGTAACCCTCGCTCGGCGTGGCCGCGACCATCCGCTCGAGCGCGGCGGTCCGCTCGGGGTCCGCGGCCCGCCCGGCCTCGGTGAGCCATCGGCCGACGACCGTGGGCGCCACCGCCCCGGTGCCCTCGGCGCGCACGGTCGCGGCCCGCTCGTGCCACGCCGACGCCGGGCCGAGCGCCGCCGAGGTGCACAGCAGCGCGAGCCGCGACACGCGCTCGGGGTCGCGGATGGCGAGCCGCATCGCGGTCATGCCGCCCAGCGACAGTCCGACGACGGCAGCGGAGCGCACCCCGAGGCGGTCCAGCAGCGCGACGGCGTCGTCCACCAGGTCGTCCAGGGCGTACGGCCCGTCCGGCACCGGGGAGCGCCCGTGGCCGCGGGTGTCGTAGCGCACGACGCGGAAGCGCTCGGCGAGCGCCGGCACCTGCGCGTCCCACATCCCGAGCGTGCTGCCCAACGAGCCCATCAGCAGGACGACGGGTGCGTCCTCGGGGCCCTCGGCGACGGCGTGGACGGCGACGGCGGTCACGGGCGGCTCCTCTGTTCGTGGGCGGCGAGCGCCCGGTCGACGAGGCGGGGCGCCTCTCCGGCGTGGGCCGCCGGGTCGAGCAGCTGGTCGACCTGCTGCGGCGTCAGCGTCGCAGAGACGTCAGCGTCAGCCAGCAGACGGGCGCGCAGGTCCGGGCCGCCGGGGGCTCCCGCGTCAGCCGCGACGGCAGCCGCCACGACGTCGTGCGCACGGGCCCGCCCCAGCGACCCCGTCAGGGCGAGGGCCACCGCCTCGGATCCCAGCGCGGCGCCAGCGAGCCCCTCGCGCATCCGGTCGGCATCGACCTCGAGGTGCTCCAGTCCGTCGCGCAGCCAGGCTGCCGAGCTGCCGGTGCAGCGGAGCAGGTCCGACAAGGCCTCCCACTCGGCGTGCCAGGCTCCGGCGGCGCGCTCGTGCTCCTGGGCCATCGCGCCCAGCAGGCCGGCCACCAGACCAGGCGCCCGCATCGCCCCGGCCCGGGCGGAGACGGCGGCCACGGGGTTGCGCTTGTGCGGCATCGTCGACGAACCGCCCCGCCCGGCGACGCCCTCGGCCACCTCGGCGACCTCGGTCTGCGCCAGCAGCGCCAGGTCGAGCGCGACCTTGCCGAGGACGCCGGCGGCTGTGCCGAGCGCGCCGGCGAGGTCGGCGACGGGGAGCCGCAGTGTGTGCCAGGCGAGGACCGGTACGGCGAGGTCCAGCTCGGCCGCGAGCGCCTCCAGCACCGTTGTGCCCCTGCCTTCGAGCGCGCTCATCGTGCCGACCGCCCCGCCGAGCTGCACGGGCAGCGAGCGGCATACGTCCGTGAGGCGGTCCGCCGCACCGTCTAGCGCCGTCATCCACCCGGCGGCCTTGAGACCGAAGGTCGTCGGCAGCGCCTGCTGCAGGAGGGTGCGCCCGGACACCGGGTGGTCCCGGTGCCGCCGGGCGAGGGCCTCGGCCGCTGTGGAGGCGGCCTCGAGGTCGACCAGCAGTGCCGCGACGGCGCGCCGGGCGACGAGCACCATGGCGGTGTCGAGCACGTCCTGGCTGGTCGCTCCGCGGTGGACCCACGGGCCGGCCTGTGCGCTGCAGGCCGCCTCGATCGCCCGGACCAGTGGCACGACCGGGTTGCCCGACGCGGCGGCGTCGCGACCGAGGGCGGCGGGGTCGAAGGTGCCCCGGCAGGCGTCCCCGATCTCCTCGGCGGCACTCGACGGGACGAGTCCGGCCGTCGCTCCTGCTCGGGCGAGCGCCGCTTCTACGTCGAGCAGGGCCCGCAGCCAGGCGGCGTCGTCGACCTCCGCCGCGACCGGGCCGCGTCCGAGGACGCCGTCGAACAAGCCCGTGGCGGGTCCCGCCTCGGCCGGTATGGCCCCGGACGGTCCCGCCTCAGACGGTGAAGAAGGTGGTCTCATCAGGTCCCTGCAGTACGAGGTCCAGGCGGTAGCCGTCGTCCGACGGGCGCGCCAGCAGTGTGGCGCGTGCCGCGTCGTCCGGCAGGGAGGCGAGCACCACGTCCGCGCTGTTGGCCTCGGCGTCGTCCGCGAAGTAGATCCGGGTCACCACCCGGTCGAGCAGCCCGCGGGCGAAGACCGACACGTCGAGGTGGGGCGCCTGCAGGCCACCGCGGTCGTCGGGGACGCGCCCCGGCTTGACGGTGCGGATCGCCCACTCCCCGCTGCGCGTCTCGGAGCGCCCGAAGCCCCGGAACCCCGGCACGGCGGAGGCGACCCGCCCGCGCGGGTCGTCGGGGTGGTCGAAGCGCCCGTCCGCGTCGGCCTGCCACGTCTCGACCAGCGCGTCCAGCACGGGCTCGTCCTCGCCGTCGATCACCCGGCCCCGCAGCCAGACCGCACCCGGCGTCCCGTCCGGGACGACGTCCGCGCCGTCCGGCCACCGCAGCGCGATCGACAGGAAGGGGCCGACCGTCTGCGAGGGCGTGGTCACGCGTCCTCCGCGGTGGCGTCCGCTGGGGAGGGCGCCTCGAAGGGGGTGGCGCCGCGGCCGCGCAGGACGATGTCCCAGTCGTAGGCGAGGGCGAAGGCCGGCTGGGTGTCGGCCATCGAGAAGGCGTTCACCATCCGGCCGCGCGAGGCGGCGGGGACGGACCTCGCGATGGGATCGTGGCCCATCAGCGGGTCGTCCGGGAAGTACATCTGCGTGACGAGCCGCTGGGTGAAGGCCCGCCCGAAGAGAGAGAAGTGGATGTGGGCCGGACGCCACGCATTATGGTGGTTGCCCCAGGGGTAGGCGCCGGGTCGCACGGTCGTGAACCGGTAGCGACCGTCGGCGTCCGTGAGCACCCGTCCGACGCCCGTGAAGTGGGGATCGAGAGGTGCGTCCCACAGATCGTTCTCGTGGGCGTAGCGGCCGGCGGCGTTGGCCTGCCAGATCTCGACGAGCGTGTGGGGGACGGCTCGGCCGTCGCTGTCGCGCACCTGCCCCAGCACGAGGATCCGCTGCCCGATCGGCTCCCCGTCGGACTGGCGGGTGAGATCGGCGTCGGACGGCTGCACCCTGCCCTCGCCGAGCAGCGGACCGGTCACCTCGGTGAGGCCCTGCGGCAGGATGAGCGGGGATCGCCGAGGCGCACGCAGCACCGTGGACCGGTAGTCCGGGGAGAGCAGCGGGGGGTGCACGCCCGGCTCGCTGGTGTACTGCGGCAGGTCGGCCGGCACCACGCTGGTCCTCCTCGGATCGGATCCCGACCGTAGGGTCGTCCTGCTCGGCCGGTCAGCCTGCCTTCCGGTCAGCGGGAGCCGGCCGGCGGCAGCGGACAGCGGCAGGGGGACGGCAGTGGCAGGGGGATCGCGCGCTACGGGACGGTCGGTGACCTCGCGCGCGCTGGCGGTGCTCGACGCCTTCGACGACGTGCACCCCCGACTGACGCTCACCGACATCGCGCGCCGTTCGGGGCTCGCGCTCAGCACGGCCCACCGCCTCGTCGGCGAGCTCGAAGCCTGGCAGGGGCTCTCGCGCCGCCCGGACGGCCGCTACGAGATCGGCCGCAAGATCTGGGACCTCGGCCTGCTGTCGTCGGTCCACCGCGAGCTCCGGGAGGTCGCGCTGCCCTTCATGCAGGACGTGTTCGCGGCGACGCGGGAGAACGTCCACCTCGCCGTGCTCGACGGCACGAGCGCGTTGTACGTCGAGCGGATCTCGGGCCACCAGGCCGTTCCCGTGCTCAGCCGGGCGGGCAGCCGGCTGCCGCTGCACGCCACGGGCGTCGGCAAGGCGCTGCTCGCCTACGCGCCCGACGAGCTGCAGGAGCAGGTGCTCGCCTCCCTCGAGCCGGTCACCGAGCACACCATCACCGATCCCGTCCGGCTGCGCGCCCAGTTGGAGGAGGTGCGTCGTCGCGGGTTCGCGCGCACCACCGAGGAGATGTCCCTCGGCACGTCCTCGCTCGCTGTCCCGGTGCTCGACCCGGACCGGCACCCGATCGCCGCGCTCGGCCTGGTGGTGGCCGGCGGCCGGCGCGACCTGAGCCGACTGGCCCCGGCGCTGCAGGTGGCGGCACGGGCCATCGCGCGGGGTGTGCGGCCGTACGCCTGACCCGGCGGTTCCGCTGGCGGGAAGGCGGGGTGCGGGGCTGCGCCGACGTCGGCACAGTCGTCGTATGCGCACCCAGGTCGGCATCGTCGGAGCAGGCCCCGCGGGGCTCCTGCTCGCCCACCTCCTGGCCCAGCAGGGCATCGACGCCGTCGTCGTGGAGAACCGCTCACGCGAGTACTGCGAGGCCCGGATCCGGGCCGGCGTCCTCGAGCAGGCCACGGTCGACCTGCTCACCGAGGCGGGTCTTGGCGACCGGCTGCACCGGGAGGGCCTGCGCCACGACGGCATCTACCTGCAGTGGCCGGGCGAGCGCCACCACGTCGACTTCCCCGCCCTCACCGGGAAGAGCGTCTGGGTCTACGGGCAGACCGAGGTGGTCAAGGACCTCATCGGCGCCCGCCTGGCGGCCGGGCTGCCGCTGCACTTCGAGGTGACCGGCACGACGGTCGCCGACCTCGAGACCGACCGGCCCACCGTGTCGTTCACCGACTCGGCCGGCTCGGCGCAGGTGCTGGAGTGCGA
>Ga0136611_10001105_pt1 | contig 18521 bp, 16 predicted proteins | sample AntDrymUQ2232306_2_FD_106645 | JGI IMG/M metagenome (GOLD analysis project Ga0136611, IMG submission 106645) | Polar desert sand microbial communities from Dry Valleys, Antarctica - metaG UQ223 (23.06) | ecosystem: Environmental > Terrestrial > Soil > Desert | place: Antarctica: Dry Valley...
AGGTAACCTTTCTGCGTTTTTCAAACCATTCGCTTATCGTACGATTCGTCTTATCCTCGAAAGCCACCTCTTTAATTTTGGGGAAATCCTGTTCAAGGTTAGCCTGATGCGGCCCGGTTTTCGATTTTAACAAAAGAAACCGATAACCCTGTTTTCCATCAGCCGCGGTAAACAATGCAGGCTCAGAAACTGTTCCGATCTTCATCGTATCAACTGTCAAAAATATCCCTGGATCAAGTTTATCGGTTGGAATAAACGTGGTACGACTTTGAACATTTTCCGCATTAAGCATCATCCCTCCATTATATTTTGTATCGTTATTGTCGGAATGCAATGATGCAGCAGTACCGAAATTTACCTTCTTGTTAACCACGCTGGTGTGCACACTATCAATATGTGCCTTCGCTCTTTCCAGACTTGCTGACACCGGCTCGGCCTTAATCAAAATATGGCGTACATTCACCTGTTCACCACGTCGTTCTACCAGTTGCAAAACGTGGAACCCAAATTCAGTTTCAATCACCTGCGACAGTTCTCCGGGTTTTAGCTTAAATGCGGTCGCGGCAAATTCTTTAACAAGACCCGTACGATCCATAAATCCAAGGTCTCCGCCTTCACGTGCCGAACCCGGATCTTGCGAATAAAGGCGCGCCAGCGTTGCAAAATCTTCACCTCCCTTTACTCTTAGCCTCAGGGCTTCGGCCTTATCGCGAAAAGCTTCCTTCTCTAGCTTATTCATTTTTGGATACACAACGATTTCCCCTATTTCTACCTCGGTATTGAAAAAAGGAAGACTGTCTTTATCAATGGCATCAAAATAACGCTTAACTTCTAAGGGAGTTACTGCCACGTTTTCTGTGATTTTTCCCTGCATTTTATTGGCAATAAGCATTTCTTTAATATCAGGCCGAATTTCATCTTTGTACTGAATAAGTGAGCGGTTCAGGAACTGCTCCAAACGCTCCTGCCCGCCAGCCCGGGCGATACTGCTTCTCAAACGGCGGTCAATCTCATTATCAATATCATCTTCAGTTACAGCAATTGAATCAATAATAGCTTGCTGTCCAAGTATTTTCTGCGAGATTAGCCCCTGTAAAATCTGGCACCTGACATCGGCATTATCCGGGTTTCCCTGCGCCATGTATTGGGCGTACTGCATATCTATTTCAGATTGTAAGATGATCGAGCTGCCAATCACAGCCACCACCTTATCCAGTGATTTTTTCGCAGTAGGACTGACGGTTTGCGCGGAGATCTGCGCCAGGCTGATAAACAATAATCCAACTATTATCCCTAAGGTCTTTCTCATTTTTAATATTCTCATTCTCTTTATGCAGAACAATTCTGCGTGTTTATTCGCAATCAACCCATTCAAAAATAATAGCCAGCCCACTGGGCTAGCTCGGGGATTAATTCTGCAAAATTATCAGATAAAATTCATTAATCAACAATATTAAAAAATAGGCCATTTTTAGCCTGTTTAATGATGCTTGATAACGCAAAAATCTGCTGATCTGATATACCTTGTGGATATATTCTGCTGTTCTTTCCAGGATACGAACGGAAATGCTCTTATGTATCGATGTAAAGCTTTCTATCAGTTTTACCGAATTGCCTCTAAGTTAACCTTTTCAAAAATAAGCCTGGGTCATTTAACTATTTTTAACAGATGCTTTACTAAGTTTGTGTCGTCCCTGGATACACTATTTAATTCTGCCGATGGAGAAACTGATCACTCATAACATCAATGCCTTACGGTTTTTAATGAACGAAGATCTCTATGATCTTGGTGATGCTGATCCAGTACAGACCCAGAAAGTAGTAGTCGGGGAAAACATCACCGTTCCAATAGCAGACCAAGCGCTCAATTTAAGAAATGAAGACTTGCAGGAAGTGAGTTTTAATTACCTGGGAGATAATAACCGGTATTTCCTGATCATCGTCGACGATAAAACACATACGGATCTTAATCCATCTCATAAGGAGATGCTCATGAAGATTATGGGTGCAAAGAAGCTTGAGCTCAGAGATCTGGCCGTATTAAACCTCGCTAAATATCCTGATTCCAATTTTAATCAGCTAAAAGATTTTTTCAGCTGCACTAGAATTGCCTTATTTGGAATAGACCCCCGTACGATTGGACTGCCAGCAATGGGCGCAAATAAGCCGGAAAAACACCTCGATGTCAACGTTCTGGCGACCTTCGGACTTGGCGAAATGAACAGTAGTACCGACAAGAAAAAAGAGTTCTGGAATGTAATGAAAGATTTCTGATGGAATTAGTGTTTGCAAGTAATAACCAGCATAAAGTAGATGAAATACAAGCAATCGTTGGAAGTAAATTTCTTTTGAAGAGTTTGAATGATATTTCATGCCTTGAGGAGATCCCCGAAACTGGAAATACCTTCGAGGCAAATGCCGGGCAAAAGAGCCGCTTTATTTATGACAGGTTTCGCCTGAATTGTTTTGGAGATGATTCAGGCTTGGAGATAGCGGCTTTAAATGGTCAGCCGGGTGTGGATTCCGCGCATTATTCCGGAAGCAGGGATTTTGAAAAAAACATGCAGCTGGTTCTCTCAAATTTAGGAGATAAGTCTGACCGAAGGGCAAGGTTCAGAACAGTGATTTCTTTAATAATAGATGGAAAGGAAAATCTTTTCGAGGGAGCAATTGAAGGCAGGATAACCAAAATCATGTCAGGCAAAAAGGGATTTGGATATGACCCTATTTTTATGCCCGATGGTTATGATTTAACCTTTGCTGAAATGGATGCTGCAGAAAAAAACCGGATCAGTCATAGGGCATTAGCGGTTAAAAAAATGGTGGAATTTCTTTCTTTGCCAGGCTCGCAATAACACATCCGCATTTCGAACCTTCCAATAAAACCAATGGTTTGAAGGTATCTTTGTTCATTGTTCCTTGTTCTTTGTTCCGTATTCCTTATTCCTCGCTCTTCGTGATCACCTTTACATCTTTTTTAACCGGTATTGGGTTTACAGGCGCTGCTTTGGGGGGTGTAGCTTTGGGAGGTGAACTTTTAACCGGCACCCTGGGTTTGGCATTTTTTTTTACAAGCTGAGGAATGATCTCTTCTTTGGATTTCGGGCGATCTTTCGGTTTCCAGATAAAGCCTTTTAGTATCTTATCTTCGTCCGTCAGATCTTTCATCGGCGTCGTCTGACCTTCAATACGCCTTATCAAATTTATATTCCTGACCTTACCATCCTGGAAACTGATCTTAATCCGGCTGCTGACAGAATGATTTAACCCCATGTATGTCGTATCATCTTTGACATAATACACTGTTTCTGCATTTCCGTCAACAAACATCTGGCTAAGTTTATTATCCTTGAAAAATCCGGTGATCACTTTGCCTTTAATCTGGTTAAAATTGGTCGAATCCGGATCTTCAGAATTAACAATGAAACTATTGTGCTGCAAAAGCATATTGTTCAGTTTCTTATTTTTCATTTGCAGATAAATGGTATCACCGGTAAGCTGGGAACCCTGTGCCCACACAATCGGATTGAAGTAACACCTAACCGTTGAATCCGAATAACTGAAGAACATGGAATCTGCCCGGGCCTGAAGATCGGATTTGAATATTTTGGCATTATGATAAGCTATAACTATCCGGTTCCTTGCGGTATCAAGTGGGATAGAATCGGCCATTGGGGCTTTCGCAATTTTACTTGGGTCCTTCAACGCCCCCTTAACTGCGGCGACGGCAGGTTTCCTGGATGGTTTAGAATTTGCCGGATCATTTTTAGCCCTTGTTTGAACGGTTTTGAGTTCCACATCAGGCGGTGGTGCAAGCTTCTTTTCTACCAGAACCGGTTCCACGCGTTTTACTGTATCCCGGGCTGGTCGGAGAGTAGATGCCAGCGAATCTTTTGACGCTACTAACGCAGTAGCAGATGGCTTTACCACAGCAATCGAGTCTGCTGACAACTCGGTATCCGTTTTAAGTTCATCTTTTTTATAGGGTTTCACGTCCCGGGTAAAAACAACCTTGCTAAATAGTGTATCAGCAGTATACCAGATTGAATCGACTTTCGCCGAATCCGATTCCGTAATAATCACCACATAAGGATTTTGAGTAACCAATATACTCTCATCCGACTTTCGATAAACGCCTATTCCTCCCCTCAGTTCTGCTTTCTCAGCCGTATCGATAAAGGTTATGTTTCCAATCGCCCTGCCATATCCTGCTTTCCGGTCATAAAACAAGCTATCTCCCTTCATGGATTTACTTCCCTGAGTATACAAATTGTTTTTACCGAAACGCGCCTGGTCATTTGCAGTATTATAGGTTCCATTTTCAGTGTAGAGCGTGTCGTCTTTCCCGTAAATATTTGTTGGGCCGTAGAAAAAAGCAATTTTCGAGTTAGCGTTATAACGAAGCGTATCAGTTTTTATCAGGGCATCAGGTGAATTAAGGACGACATTATACCTGAAATATGCGTCGCGCGTCGACCCAAAATAATAGCCGTTTTTACTGGTTAACACATTCCTGCCATCCACAATTTTACCTCCGCCCGTGTAAGTTCCCATCCGGGTGGCCATATTATAGGTGAGAACCGGAGTAGTGAGGATCGCATCTTTGTCAATCATTCTAACATTATTTGTCAGAATTGCCAATTTAGTATCACCATTATATTTAAGAAGGTCAGAATATATTACTGTTCCTGAAGGCTGAGTAATTACAACATGTCCAAATGCATCGAATACATTTGATTCAAAATTAACATCAGCGCTATCCGCAGCTAAGGTGGAACCGTCATGTTCGAATACCGGGCCAATTACACGTGCAAATCCTTCTTTCTGGAACCCCTTTGTAACTATCGAACTTTGAAGTTTGATCCTGGTGCCCTGTGCCAAAACAGCGGAGGTTAGAACAGAAATCAGAACAGAAAGAATAATTTTCTTCACTTTACAAAAATAGTTTTTTGCCTAAGGATTTTAATTAAATAATTTTGAGCTGATGGATATCCTTAAACGCTTCATTCCCTTTATCAAACAACATGCCCTTTTCCTGCCCGAAGAGCGCGTACTGCTTGCAGTAAGCGGAGGGCGCGACTCTGTGTTAATGGCACATTTGTTTAACGAAGCGGGATTTAATTTCGGTATTGCACACTGCAACTTCGACTTGCGGGCTAAGGAATCCGAAAAAGATGAGCAATTCACTTCCGACCTCGCTGCAGCACTTGATACGCCGTATTTTGCAACAACTTTTGACACGGCCGCGTATTCGCAGAAGCATCATATTTCTATCCAGATGGCGGCAAGAGACCTGCGCTATCAATGGCTGGAAGAGATAAGGTCTGATTTCGATTTCCAATATGTCGCTATTGCGCAGCACCAGAATGATGTAATGGAAACCATGATTTTAAATCTTACCCGTGGTACAGGCATCGCAGGAATGCATGGCATCTTTCCAAAGAAAAGTAAAATAATCAGGCCGCTACTTTTCCTGAACAGGGATGAAATAAATAAGATCTGTGACGAAAAGAAACTCTCCTATCGTGAAGACAGTTCAAATAAGTCCAATAAATATGCCCGTAATAAGATAAGGCTGGAAGTCATTCCTGTTCTCAAAGAATTAAACCCCTCGCTCGAACGAACTTTTGAAGCTAACAGAAAACGTTTTGAAGAAATGGAGATTGTGCTCGAGAAGCGTCTCAAAGAACTAAAATCAGAGCTTTTCAAAGAAATTACCAGGGATGAATACGAAATTAGTCTGCAGGATTTACAGGCACTCGATCCCATGGATACGCTTTTGTATGGACTATTTCATCCGTTTGGATTTACCGTATCAGTGCTAACTGATTTTAAGCTTTCATGGACCGGTGAACCGGGAAAAGTCTTTAGTACAGCAACACATGATCTCCATGTAGACAGGGATAAAGCGATATTAACCAAAAGAAAAGAGGAGGCGCAGGAATGTATTTATATTTGGGACACAAGTGCTTCCTTAAAGTGGAATAATAAGGAATTCAGTAGTGAGGCTATTTCATTGGTAAATTTCGCACTTAAAAACGATTCAGCTATAGCCCAATTAGATTTTGATCTTCTTAAATTTCCATTGATCCTAAGGAAGTGGAATCCGGGGGACCGCTTCCAGCCGCTCGGTGTAAAGGGAACTAAAAAACTGAGTGATTTTTTTATTGAACAAAAGGTACCGTTAAGTCGTAAAAAAGACATTGGCATTCTTAAAAATGGCAATGGTGATATTATCTGGATAGCCGGATTTCGGATTGATGAGCGCTATAAAATTACAGCTAACACCAAAAAAGTTTTTATCTTCGAACAATTCACGTGAACATGCAGAAGTCGCCTGTCTTTATTGAAAAACAATTTCTCGGCCGTGATTACAGCCGGATAAGTGTCAGGCTTGTTTTGGCCCTTTTCTGCTTTGCCGCTTATTTTATTACTGAAAAAAGAGAACAAAACGCTGCGTTGTTCCTGGTTGTGGGCTGCAGTATTCTCGTCGTTTCAGTGATCATGATGTTCCTGCTTCACTATAAAACTACGGTGCAAAATAAAAGCATCGTGCTGGATGGCTTGTGGACTACTAAAATGGTTAAGATCGATTTGAACAGCATTGTAAAAGTTGAACGCACCGCTTACAGCTCCTATATCGTTAATAATCCCGTATATAATTTACATCAAAAAGGAACTGTCCGCTTCTATGCTGGCGGTAAAGATGCTATCAGGCTAACCGACAGGGATGGGCTTTTATACGTGATAGGAACGCAAAGTCCTTCGGAACTGGAACAGAGTATAAAGGCTCAGATGAAAGGGAGTTGAAAGTGGAGAGTTGAAAGTTGAAAGTGGTTAAAGCGACTAGTCCACCCAGCAACTCTCCACTTTCAACTTTCAACTTAATAATTATTTCTTCAACCCAATTTCCCGCAACCTTTCATCCAGGTATTCTCCAGCCGTAATATTTTCATAAGCCTTCGGATTATCTTCAGAAATACAGGAATCTAAAGCCGTCAGATCCATACTTGCTTTAGGATGCAGAAAGAATGGTACCGAGAAACGGGAGTTTTTCATCAGCTCGCGGGGCGGGTTGACTACCCGGTGCGTAGTAGATTTTAGCTTATTGTTAGTTAATCGCTGAAGCATGTCTCCAACATTTACAACAATATCTTCCACATTTGCCTTAACGGGATACCACGTACCATCACGTGTCAAAACTTCCAGGCCATCGGCGCTCGCACCGATTAACAGGGTGATCAGGTTAATATCTTCATGTGCCCCGGCACGCACTGCATCAGCAGGCAGGTTTTCAGGATTATCTATAGGAAAATAATGGATCCCTCTTAAAATAGAGTTGCCATTATGTACTTTATCATCAAAATAATTTTCAGGCAGGTTTAGATAAACTGCTATAGCATGCAATAAATGCTTCCCTGCATTTTCCAGGCGTTTATAAACCTCACGGGTAATTTCATTAAATCGCGGCAGTTCCTCTACTTCCACATTATCCGGATACTCTTCCTTGATAGGATCTCCATCACTTACCACCTGTCCGCTTTGCCAAAATTCTTTTAGATCAGGAGTTTTGGAGTCCTTTGCCTTCTCGCGGCCTTTACTAGTATAACCCCGCTGACCAGCAAGTTCCGCTTTTTCATAATTTAATTTCTGATCATCGGACATGCTAAAAAACTTTCTAACCTCGGCATAAAGCTCATCCATGAGTTCCTTCGTCATGCCATGATTCGCGATGGTCACAAACCCCGTTTCATTAAAAGCTCTGCCTATATTATCAGAAAATTGTTTTTTCTGTTCTGGGGTGCCTTTAACGTAATCGTCAAGATCCAGGCGTGGGATATTTACTTCTGCTGACATAATTGATTAGTGTTGAATAAAAACTAATATACGGTCAATTGTGAATAAGCAGAAAGATTTATGAGGAAGTTAGAAATATTTTTCTGTTAATCAGAGTATTACGTTATTAACAATTTCCGCGTTTGAGTTGTAGGTTATAAGTTGTAAGCGCAAACGCACCGACCTAAAACTTATAACGTATAACGTATAACTACTGCTTTAAAACGCTCGAAACAATCTTCTCCAGCTCTTCTATATCAAATGGCTTGGCAAGGAAATTATCTGCACCGGCCACTTTTGCCAGGGCTTTCACATCGTTATTTGCGGAAAAATAAATAATTGGAATCTGGCTTATGGAAGGTGTTGCCTTAATAGCCTGGGTAGCCTTAATACCGCCCATCTCTGGAATCCAATTATCCATTAAAATAATATCTGGCATTATTTCCTCAACTGTTTCCACAATCTCTCTGCAATGATTGCGGGTGTGAACTTCCCAACCATTTTCCTCCAGGATATACGTACAGATGGACAAGATGTCCTCATCATCATCACAAATTAATATTCGCTTGGCCATAATATTAATAAATTAACCTGAAAGCAATTTTTCATTCGAAAAAGCTATATCTTTAGTAAATGCGAATTAAAAATATATAAATATATAAATATATCAAGCGGGAATCATTCTAAACTATCAAGCTGGTACATTTTCAATTTAAAAAGGGTACTTAACGCAAAACATTTTTTCCCATTTAAGGTTAATTTAGAATATTTACAAAACCAATATAATCTTTTCAAATATGAACAATATATTTCGTGGTTTAATAGCTGGATGGGGAGCGTCCAAACTGGGTGGCGGGTGTCTGGGCACCGTAGTCGTATTCGTAATAATCTGGTATGCTTTGGGCCACTGTTAAAACTTTCGACTATTACGGTATCGGATAATCAAAAGTACTGCTATAATCAGTACCACTATAAAAGCCGTTTTCATCCAGCAAATATTATTTAAATTCTTTGATAATTTTCGAAGATCGTTGATATACTAAAATTTTTAGTATATTTTTGTTGTATGGATGATAAGGAAAAAATCAAAGCCGCTATACTGATGCTAAAGCAGCTTAAAAGAATGGTTGGTTTTTTCATGAAACGGGATATCGCAGAACTTATTGAACAGTTAGAATCACCTGATAAAATTCAGGTTAATGAGAAATCAGAGGTAAATTAAAATTCTGGTTTCTTATGCTTTGCTCGTTATCTATTTTACACTCCAATAACCTTCCATAATTTTTTAATTCATAATATTGCGGCCTTTCAATAGTATGAATAAAAAAGAAAAGATCGTTCTTCTCCTCCTTGCCGCGCTGAACTTCACGCACATTCTGGATTTCATGATCATGATGCCATTGGGTAATTACCTGATGCCTTATTTCGATATCTCACCGCAGCAATTCTCCATGCTTGTGGCTTCATATACATTTAGTGCTGGTATAGCCGGCTTTCTTGCCGCTTTTTTCGTAGATAATTTTGATCGAAAACGAGTATTATTATTTGGGTATTCGGGATTTCTTTTAGGCACATTATGCTGCGCCCTGGCACCAACTTATACACTATTACTACTTGCACGGATTGTTGCGGGCATCTTCGGAGGACTGATTGGTGCGCAGGTCTTATCTATCGTTGCCGACCTCATACCCTATGAGCGCAGGGGAATAGCAATGGGCATCATTATGGCAGCTTTTTCAGTTGCATCAGTATTTGGCGTTCCGTTTGGATTATACGTGGCCAATCTCTTTAACTGGCATGGGCCCTTCTTTTTCGTAGCCGGTTTTGGCACCTTACTGCTGCCTTTCCTCATCCGCTATCTCCCTAAAATGGATGGGCACTTAAAAAGTAAAGCCGGGCGGATAAATCCGCTGGTACTTTTAAAGGAAGTAATAAAAGATAAGGATCAGTTGCTAGCCCTGGGGTTTACGGCATCTTTGATGTTGGGGCATTTTATGATCATACCCTTTCTGAATCCCTTCATGGAATTTAATATGGGTTTCAGCAAACAGCAAACGCCCATGCTGTATATGGCGGGAGGCATTGCAACATTAATAACATCCCCCCTGATTGGCAGGCTTGCCGATAAGGTTGGGAAACATAAGGTTTACGTCATTATGGCTGTGATGTCCATTTTCCCTATAGCGCTTATAACAAATCTTCCACCAATGCCCTTCTACCTCGTTCTATGTATTTCCGGTTTTTGGTTCGTTGTGTCCTCGGGGCGAACTATTCCCGCCCAGGCGATGGTGAGCAACGTTGTATCAGCCGACAGGCGTGGCAGCTTTATGAGTTTTAACTCGGCAGTTCAACAAATATTCGTAGGATTAGCGTCCGTTATTTCAGGATTTATAGTCGTAAAAAACGCTGATAATAGCATCCAGAATTACGAGATTACAGGTTATCTAAGCATCTTTATCACGCTGTTAACGTTGATATTCGTTTTCAGGCTGGATACGCGGATGAAGAAGAAAGAGGAATTTGGAATGGGGAATAGGGATATTAAATCTTCTTAGGAACAAGTCTGGGACTTACCAGCACCATTGCAGTTCGGATCATAGGTTTATCTTTTGCGGGCAGGGCGACATCTACAAGGCCTTTATTACTGGTTGGAATCCTGATTGAAGAAACCTGTTGTTTCATCAGGGCAAGTATTTCAGGCAAATCCAGCGTACACACGATCATTCGTTTGCTGATATCAGATTCGCTTAAGGAAATGATATCATTATCTGAAACCAGTTTTAAGACCCTGCCATCCTCCATCGTTAAGGTAATTTCTGTGCCTTTCTTGATGGTAACGGCCTGCTGAACATTGAATTGCAGGTAATAATTCTCATCCACACTTCTTACGTTAAAGTGCAGTTTCACAATGCTTCCCTCTTTAAAAGAATAAAGGGAGGTTTGCTTGATCAATTCCTTTGTGAACTTATCTATTCTGTTTACCGCCAGCACAGGATTCTGCGCTTTAGACGAAAAGAAACAAACTAAAAACAAGAAGATCAGGACACTAGAGCGCATGGGTGCAAATTAATAGTGTGACAAATATACCTATAAAAAAACATTCAGCGATAAAATCCGTTCCCCAATAAATTCCGTTTATACCAATTAAGGAATTTGCAACTTATTTATGAAAGAAATAGCATTACAACAAGCAAAAACAATTGCGGCCAACATAAGAAAACTCAGGGAGTACCGGGATTATACTCAGGATTACCTGGCAGCAAAATTGAAAATATCTCAAAATGCATACAGCAAGATAGAACTAGGATATAGCAGAATTACCTTAGAACGCTTATTTATAATATCTTCCGTTCTTGAAGTCGAACCGGCGGATCTTATTTCAATGGAAACAGAGGAGCTTATCGGCCTTATAAATTTTTAGTTTGTGTTGCCAACGTAGGCGGATATAATTAGTTAAATACGGCTATCTCATCGCAAAACAACCAGCTTTTCCGGTGTGGCAAATTGCGCCAAGCGGGTAATTCTTTCAAATTGCTGGCCTTCAATTTTACATACCTCGCCTTTTGCTTCTCCCCGAAATCAAGTGTAAAACGGTGTGTTTCGGTTTCGTAATTTTCATAAACATCCGCAGGCTTATAACTGCCCACCTGAAAATATGTTAAATTATCTATTGAAACTTCCGCAGTAAGCAATAATGGCAGGAAAGACCAATGGCGCTGGTCTTCCAGAAACCCGGCCGACAAAGAGCTAATTTCCTGGATCGATCCTAAATCTACAATCACCTCCATGTCTGTACCATACCAGCCGAGATAGTTGTACTGGAAATTATTATAACCTCTGCTTCCATCAACCAAAGTTCGAATTCCTTTACCCGGATACTCCTCGCTAAAAGGTATAACTGCCCGGATATCACTTCCTATAGCCCTATGAATTATCGGCCCCTGCCGAAATATTCCATCCCATTCTTTAGCATAAGTGTCCAGACTGTGCCCGCCTTCTGAAATTACCTTTACCCCTGCTCTGCCGGCAGCACTTAAAAAGCGTTCTACCTTGCTTTTCCAACCGGGACTGACAGACCAGCTATCTCCGGCAAGGGTAAAAAGCCCATGCTTTTCGAGACCGTAAAACCGGGCTTGCTGCAGCACGGCATATTCGACTGCCAGCCGTTCAGCTTCAACATTCTTTGCGAATAGAGGTACTTTCTCGGCCTCGGTTGTAGCACTGTCGAGGATGCCCGAATACTTTTCCATGTGCTCGGGTGACAGCCAGCTGTTCCATTCGATGACGGGACCACCGTATATGTCAAGAACCCGATTGGTTTTGGCAAGCTCCTTACTTAATTCGTCCAAATAGCGTTTGATGTAGGATCCCGCATTCCCATAGTATGCATTAATAAACTCTTCGAAATGCACGTTTAGCTCAGCGTCGGGCTCCCAGGCTGATTTAGCGAGAAGATAAGTTTTAAGTGCAGAAAATTCACCCCTGCTGCCTTCTGTCCCCTGAATAAAAATCCCCCTTATTTTATTTTTGCCGAAATAATTCATGTTATTCTGCAAATAATTGATATTGGGAAAGGGACTCAGATAATTCGTGAACTGAACCACGTAGTCCCAAATCATTAAATTGGGGGTGATGGCTGACCATTCTTTCAGACCGTTCCTGAATGACGCTGCCCGCGGATTAGATTGCACCGGCCGACCCCGGTCAACATTTATCGTTGAAAGCATCACACTTACATTTTCTACGGGTTTTAAATTTACCGGCGGACGGGCACTATACAAATAGGCCAAGGTAGAAATAGTCTTGCCCGGAAATTTTGCTGCTACTTTGTTCGCGAAATTTATAACGGAGCCTTGCGGGCCACCGTAATTTTGGTCTACAGCTTTGCATGAGCCGCAGGTGCAATAGCCAAAACCATCATTTTGGCTGACTGACCAGACAGTCTTTTCTGGTTCGTCAAGTATCATCTTACCCAAATTCCGGGTCAGAATATCAAATACTAAAGGATTACTCAGGCAGAGCTGTGTATCCGTGCGCTCACCATTTACTAATGCATAATATTCCGGATTGCCTTTAAAGTAGGTAGAGGCCGGTACAAGCTTATCATAACTGTGGCCCCAAAGGCCGAAGGTATCCTCCAGGGTATGCAGTTTATGCCAATCGCGGAACTCCTCATCGTATTGATCCGGATAATATACATTTCTAAACGATAAGGCAGGGTTCTGCAGGTCAGATATTTGGGCAAGGGTTATGGTTTTTTGGCTGGGTATATACTTAAGTTCAGCGGTAAATTTTCGGCAGCCGAGGTAGTTCTCCAGGAAGTGATACACACCATATAAGGTGCTCTTACCCGCACTTCCATAGATAAATAACTTTGTTCCCCGGGTTTTGATCATAAACCCATCCTGATTAAGTTTCTCATTCCCCCATCCGCGGTTCGTTCGGCCGATACAGATCTCTTTATCTGTGGGTTTTTCGGTATCTGCCAGCACCTGCATCTCAAACCCGGAGATTTCAAAGATATAACGTTGCAAAACGCTCGCAGCTTTTCGTTCCTGCTCAGTTGCCTGATCGGCTAAGACAATCGAATATTCCGATGATGATTGTGAAACAAGCGTAAGCTGCGACTTGACAGAGAGCATCATTGTAAATACCAATATGATTGTCAAAAAATATCTCAAAGCATGTTAAAATTTATGTTGGAAAGATACAGAAACATCATATTCGTTTCTTTTCTTACCTGGTGTATATTCCTGTTTGTTCCACGTTCCGAAAAGGCCGAGAATTCCCCTTTTTAGTATAGTTTGCTGATAACCTAATGTAAATCGCAAAGATTCAAGAGTTACCCGTTCTACGAAGTCGAAATTCCGGGCGACGTCTTCTGGCGAAAATCCGTAGCCAAAATTTGCCATGAGGTAATCATCAGAATTATCTTTCAGGTAATATCGATTGTTGATAATGTACGAACCCACCAGATTTCCATTACTCGAGGTTTGAAATGTTTTAAAGCTAAGCCAATATTTATTGAAATACTTACCCAATGCCCCTGTAAATCCTTTAAATTCGGAACCCGCATTCAAATAACGGAACCCGAGTTCCGATTCCCAGCTCTCCCATAATGGCAGGAAATAAGAATATGAGAATTTAAATTTCGGGAAAACCCTGGAATCCGAATAAGCCAGATTCAAGAACGAGTAACTATTTTTGTGCTTGGGATAAAGATCCAGTTCAAACTGATAGCCCTGAAAATTGACCCTATCGGCATAATTAACCCTCCCCACAATCGATATTTTACTCTGCTGCCGCATATAAAATAAACTATAAACAGTCCAGGGGTCTCTTCCCTTTTGATCAAACATGGTTAAGGATGTACTTAGCCCAATACGATTTTGGCGGCTTAACACAAACACTTCATCCCTAAAACGCTCAATCTCACTGCTTGTTATGTTATTACGTACTAATGAATCAGATAAAAGGTAGGCTTCTTTTAACTGGCCGGAGGATCGCAATAACTCCAGTTTCTTAGTAAGTATGGCCGGCTGGTCATTATAGAATTGGATTCCCGAGTTAATATAATTCATAGCCGAAGCATAGTTTTTTCGCTCCAAATTAATGTTGATCACTAAATTCCTAGCCGTGGTATCCGATGGAAATTTCGTTAGAATGGCATTGTAGTTTACCAAAGCATTCGCTGTATCTCCTTTCTGCATATTATATTTCCCCTTCGAAAACAGAATATCCTTGTACAGAAATACGATCGAGCTATCACCCGGGTTTTTGCTAATGAGCGCGTTTGCTACTATTGCCGCATCATCATACCTTCCCATCGTTTTAAGGAGATCAGCTTTTTTTAATGAAATGTTAGCAGGGCTTGCTGAGCGTTCTAATGCTGCAGCGTAAATAAGCGCATTTTCGTTCTTACCTGTTTGAACACTCAAATTAAACAAGGCGTTTAAGGCTACTTCGTTCAACGGATCCAGGCGAAGAACATTTCCATACTCGATTGCAGCGTTCTCCAGGTCGTTCTGCTTTCGCAGGATTGTCGCGTAATTTAAGGTATAGTCACGGAATGCTGTTTTCAAATTGGTATCTGCCGGAGATTTAAGCATCGCCGAAGCAATCGTACTCATCGCCTTTTTATACTCTTTTAGCTCAAAATAAACCCCCGCACGTTTCAAAACAGCAGTATTATCTAATGGATAATATTCTAAATACCGTGACGAATACGCCAGCGCATCATTATATTTTTGCTTCTCAAAAGATGCGTTAAACAAATAGTTCAGGGCATTCTTATTTTGGGGATCCTTAGCCAAAACCTTATTCAGTTCAATGGTCCCTTCATCATACCTGCCGGTGAGTAAATAGAGACGTCCAAGAAGCATTCTGATATCAAGATATTCCGGACTGATTTTTAGTCCGGCCTCAGCCAGTGAAATAGCCAGGGGATAATTCTGATTGATATTTGTTTCCCTGAGAGCCTTTTTCAAAAGGTCGTCAGATGACATTTTCTGAGCGAAAGCAGGAACGGTTAATAAAGTAACCAGTCCTATAATCAGCGTTAATAAATATTTACTGTACATATCGCAATATTTTAATGAGCCGTTTTGTTTTTAAATCCGATTCTTGTCATCACGCCCCAGCTAAGCTTTTTATTAGTAAAGAAGAACCAGTTACCTCGAAGTGAGAAAAATAATACAAGTGGATGGTAAGCAAATGGTTCGGCAGCGGCGGCCAGGCAAAGCTTAAGTACCTCTCTTTTCCGGGTGTACTTCATCCCTGCAAAATCATCCCATAGAATGGAGATAAGCGTAATCATAACGGAAAATGAATAGATAAAAAGAAGCAAAACTATGGCGTAAGGCCAATTGATTTGCCCGGTAATGATCAGGTATACATAATAAATAACCCCTCCTGCTTCAATAAGTGGTGCCAGCCATTCGAAAAATACCCAATATGGGAAAGTAAGCAAGCCAAATATCTTATATTTAGGATTAAAGAATATCTTCTTATGAATCCATAAGGTCTGGGCTAAACCTTTAGCCCATCGGGTACGTTGCCTGGCGAATACATTCAGCGAAGCGGGAACTTCGGTATAGCACAGTGACTCGGGGATATATGTAACGAGGTATTTTTGCTTATTATCGTGCATCCACATTCTCATCCGGCTAATCAGTTCCATATCTTCACCAAACGAAGCATGATCATAACCCCCGGCCGCCAGAACAATCTCTTTATCAAACAAGCCAATTCCACCAGATACGAGCATCAAGGCATTGATCTTACTCCATGCCATCCGTCCGAGCAGAAATGCGCGGATATATTCCAGTTCCTGGAAAAGCGGTAGATATTGTTTGGGCACTCTTACTTTTTGCAGATAGCCGTTTTCAACTTCACAGGAATTTGAGATCCGGATAACGGCTCCAGTGGCTATTACCCGGGTTTTTTCCTCCACAAAAGGTTTCACCATCTTAACCAGGGTGTCCTTATGCAGGATACAATCAATGTCTGTACACAAAAACAAAGGGTAAGAAGAAACATTTATACCCGCATTTGACGCGTCGGCTTTACTTTGCCCATTTTCTTTGTCAACCACAATAAGTTTCGAATACACCGGATTTGTAGACTTATATACAGATTTTACCGGCTGGCATTTAACTTTTTCGCGATAGAAAAAATTCACGACTACAAGGTCATACTCATCGATTAACTGCTGGAGGGAATCGTCTGTGCTGCCATCGTTTACTATGATGACTTCAAATTTGGGATAGTTTAAGGATAAAAGCGTGTGCACACCATTCTTTATAACCGCACCTTCATTAAAGGCAGGAGCTATGACCGAAATTCCAGGCACATGGGGAGAATTAAGAAGAGGAGTATAGTTGATGTATCGATTCCGGCGATTATACTTATTTATCTCAATAATGCTAAAAATGGCCAGCATGAGATAACTGAACATAAGAAACATGCCGTAGTAGAAAATCGCATATTCAAAAAAAAAGGCTATCCATTCACTAAACGCTTCCATAGGCGTTTAGGGGCTCTTCAAAATGTTCTAATATGGCCTGATGCTTTTCATCAAGTTGCGACATGTTAGCAGTTAAGCTGTCCTTTAACCTCCCGGGATGAGAAATAATAGCTGCAGCCGCATTCTCAAGTATATCGAAGTTTTTTGCCCCTAGAAATTTTTTCATAATAAAATCGCCAGAAAGCGTGCTGCCCGATTGCCCAAGTGCGATTAAAATTGCCGACTTGTTTTTTATTGTCTCTTCAGGATATCTTTCAATTAACCTTTCTTCGTAACTGTCTGAGTTAAGCTTACCTAGTGCTTCAATAATCTGATTTCTCACATCCTCCTGCTCATGGTCAAGCATTGACAACATTTTAGGGACGGCATTATATTGCCGATAGTGCACAATCAATTTAATGCACAGTAAAATAATGCCCTTGCATTCTGTGGTGAGATATATTTTAAAGTTGGGAATTTCGAGGCCGGGCGTTTTAACAACAGCGTCTTCCAGCATGATTTGATGCCACTCACTCAATTCTCCTTGTTCATCGACCATGAAATCAAAACAATTGTCGGCTTTGAGTTTGAGCAACACATTGTAAGCAGCAACTCTAACATCCTGATTTGAATCATCAATAAGGTTTTGAACCTCAGGCAATGAATGTCCATCCCTCATGCCCTGAACTTCTGCTAACCCCTGGGTTTTTTTGAACCAAAAATAACTTCTTAATTTACCAAGCGTGAATTCACGAAGCTTGAGCCGCGAATAAGCGGAGCTGATAATATTGGCGACGGTTCCCCTCATATTCATTTGAAAATACACCATCAAGTGTACCATGGTCCGTCTGAATACTTTGTCCTGGTTTTTAAGCTTATTTAACTTGCATACTGTTTCATTCATTTCCTCTTCAGGGATGTCTGTGACCGTATCGTACGTAAGAAGGTGCTCACTTAATTCTTCAAATATTATATTTTCAGCTTTGGCTATAGCTTCCTTCTTTCTAACTTTTCGCACCCGATTGCAAAAAATAACGATCAGAGTGATAACTATTAGAATGAAAGAAAAAAAGGCAACAAATGCAGCTACCCTGATGATATCAGGGTATTGGGAAAAAAGGGATGCGCAAAGTGAACTGCTTGAGAGAGCGGTTAAATTCATAGATCGTCACATAATTATGCTACTTTGAGACTAAGTTGGAGAAACTGTTTAATTTTTGCGACAATAACATTGACAGAAAAAGGTTTTACAATATAATCCTTGACACCCGCAGCAAGCACGTCTACAATCAATTCGTCAGATGATAAAGCCGACAATACAATAATTGGCGTCTCTGCATTTAATGCTGACTCCTGAATCTGCATGATCAACTCTCGTCCAGCAACGTTGGGAATCATTAGATCGGTTAGAATTAGATCGAATTTACGCCCTTTTGCCTTTTTTAAGGCTTCCTGCCCATCTGTTGCTATATCTACGGCGAAGTCTTCCTTTTTCAACCTGGCCTTTAAATATTTAGTGACCAGCAACTCATCATCTACAATTAAAATTCTTTTTCTCATATCCCTCTATTAATCTTTACTACATCTATTTCATACTTGAACGAAGGTTTTTCAATTAGGTACAATCTTAGATGCAATTAGTGTGCCGCACAGATCAAAATAAGGGAAACAGGAATTTATC
>Ga0136611_10001106_pt1 | contig 18516 bp, 13 predicted proteins | sample AntDrymUQ2232306_2_FD_106645 | JGI IMG/M metagenome (GOLD analysis project Ga0136611, IMG submission 106645) | Polar desert sand microbial communities from Dry Valleys, Antarctica - metaG UQ223 (23.06) | ecosystem: Environmental > Terrestrial > Soil > Desert | place: Antarctica: Dry Valley...
CAGCGGGTGACGGTGCGGCGCGACGCGATAGTCCAGCAGAAAGGCGTGCAGTCCGAGGCTGTTGAGCCAGCGTGCCACCGGTTCCCCTTCGTGTCCCGCGCGGGTGCCGTAGCCGCCGCCGGGACAGACCACAACGGCGGCGCGTACGTCCTTGCCCGGTACAAGACCTGGCACCAGATAGGGAGTCAGGCGGGGCAGCCCTTCCTGGTTTGGACCGCCGGGGAGCTGGTCCGCCGGCCAGAGGTCAAGAGGAGGATGTGGGGTGCTTGCCGGTTGGACCGCGGTGGGGGCTGTCGTTTTGGTCATCGGGATGGGTATCGTAAGACATCATTGTGATGAGCACCATGCCTTCTGCCGCGCACACACCACTGCACGCGACATCGCCCGTGGCACCTGGAGGAAAGCGACCTATCCGGGTTGGGGCGATTGGGACGGGGCTGGCGATGGAGAAGCTGCATTGGCCGGCGTTGGGCCAGATCAAGGATCGGGTTGAGGTGGTGGCGTTTGCGGAGAAGGAGCGCGCCACGGCGGAGCAGTTTTCCGGCTACAGCGGCGTCCCCATGAGCGGGTATGTGGCTGACTATGAGCCGCTGCTGAAGCGTGACGATGTGGAGGCGGTGGTGATTTTGCTGCCTATTCCGCTGCTGTACGACGCGGCACGGGCGGCGCTGCAGGCGGGGAAGCATGTGTTGTGTGAGAAGACGCCGGGGGTGGATCTGGAGCAGGGTCGCGCCTTTCTGAAGCTGGAGCAGGAGTTCCCTGATCGGACACTGCTGGTGGCGGAGAACTTCTTCTATCGGGATGATTTGCGGCTGGCGCGCCTTCTGCTGGATGAGGGAGCGATTGGGAAGCTGTACGTGATGGTGTGGCGCATGGCGAGCCAGTACGTGCCGCGCGCGAGTGGCTTTTCCAGCACGCGGTGGCGGCAGCGGCCGGAGTATCGCGGCGGGCCGCACCTGGATGGAGGCGTGCATATGGTGGCGCAGATCCGGCTGCTGTGCGGTGATGTGCGGTACGTGCATGGCCTCTCGCAGCACGCCAACGCCACGATGGGTGGCCCGTCCACGGTGACGCTGAACATGGAGTTTGTGTCCGGGGCAATTGGCAACTACACGTCGATCCATCCGGACATCGCGATCCCATCGCCGCAAGACCGGGGGTTGTCGCTCTATGGCAGCGATGCCGTGATGACGTTTGGCAGCGCATACGGTGAAGCGACGCGCACGGTGACGGTACACCGGCCGAAGGGTGGCGGCGCCTCTGGCGGAAGTGGATCTGAACGGTCGGGAGGAACAGAGGCGGAGGAGCACCGTGTTGAGCAGTCTGACGGCGGCTATCTGAATGAGTGGCTCAACTTCTACGACGCGGTGGTATACGGGGAGCCGGTGGTCGGGACGGTGGCGCAGAGCTGGCTGAACATGCAGGTTGTGCTGCGTGGCCTGGACGCATCGGAGAGCCACACGGTGATGGACCTTGCCCAGGACGCGCCGGTGACGCTTTCCGAGAAGCCGCTGCCGCTGTGGAAGCCGCGCGGTGCGGAGGGGTTGTTTGATGGGTTGCCGTGCAAGGTGAGTGGTGGCGCAGGCTAGCGCCGCCGCCGTAGGAAGAACGCGCTTGCCGGCGTGAGACGCGCTGCTCCCGCGCCGGGGCTACCGGTCTCATCCTGGTATGCTGCGAGTAGCCGCTCGAAGTAGAGATTTCTGCCCCTAACCCCAGCCACTGGCAGTGACGAGATGCGGGGACTGGCAGACCCGCCGGGCGGCTTTCCCTGCCGCTAAGGCTAACGCTAAGGCTAAGAGGCGGCGGCAGGTTGCTGGTCTGCGAGCGTCTGCGCCAAGTGGCTCACGGAGCGTTGCACGAACGTCGTTACGTCGAGTCCCGCGCGTGTGAACGGCACATGCGACCGAGGCACTGATTTCTTCACGCGGTTAGCGATTCCGTCCCCCGCATAGTCGCGAATCCGGCGCAGAGTAGTACGTGACTGTTTCAAGTTGGTCGGTTAGCGTGGGCGCTTCGCGTGTTGCCTTGTGCCCCGCCTCGCTGTCTCCGGCAGGGGACAAGCCCCGGCGCCGCGCCGGTTCGGCCGCCGGCTATCTTGCAACTGTCTCGGCGCAATGCGGCGGTTTGATAAAGACTTCACCTGGGCCTATAATCGCGGCCGTCCAAAGGTTCCTTCTGGGACCGCGGGCGAACACGGTGCGCGAGCGCAGTCGCATGAAGCAGGCAGCGCGCACCGTTGGCAAGAGTAGTCACAGTAAACAAGAGTAGTCACAGTAAAGAGGGGAACAGAATGACCACACTTCGGCGACGCGCTACGCTGGGCATTGGCCCGGCGGCGCTCCTGGCGGCACAGGCCTCCTGGCGACTTCCACTCGCTCACGCGCGTGGTGAGGGCGGTACCTTCGTCTTCGGTCGCGGCGGTGACTCGGTCCGCTTAGATCCCGCGACCATCACCGACGGCGAGTCCGCGCGCGTCACCGAGCAGCTTTTTGACACGCTGGTGATGTTCAATGGCTCGAGCACCGAGCTACGGCCCGCACTTGCCCGCTCCTGGGACATCTCGCCGGACGGGCTGACCTACTTTTTCAACCTGCGTGAAGGTGTGCGCTTCCACGATGGCACGCCCCTGGACGCCAGCGCGGTCAAGTGGAATTTTGATCGCTGGATGGACCCCGAGAACCGCTGGCACAAGGAAGCGCTGGCCGGCGGCGTCACCTTTGAGTACTACGAGGACTACGCCGGGTTCAGCGACGTCATCCGGAATGTTGACGCGGTTGACACCAACACCATCCAGGTCAATCTAAAGTCTCCACAGGGGCCGTTCATGCTGAACCTCGCGCTCTTCGCGTTCGGCATCATCAGCCCCAGTTCAGCGAACGTTGGTTTTGACGCGCTCAGCCGAAATCCGGTTGGCACCGGCGCCTTCAAGTTCGTTGAATGGGTACCCGGGGACCGCATTGTCTTGGAGAAGAACACCAATTTTTGGGGCGAGGCTTCCAGCTTGGATCGCGTAGTGGTCCGGACGATACCGGATAATGCAGCCCGCTTTCTCGCACTGCGCGCCAGCACCATCGACATGATGGAGGGCGCCAATCCGGAGGATGTCCCGAACGCCCGGCGCGACCGCACGCTTTCGGTCATCTTGCGGCCTTCCATGAACGTGGCGTACATCAATATGAACTTGACGCAGAAGCCATGGGACGACGTCAAGGTGCGCCAAGCGGTGTCTATGGCAATCAACCGTCCCGCCATTGTGGAGGCGCTCTACGGCGGCACCGGAACTGTCGCATCACAGCTCATTCCGCCGAGCCTGCTCGGCTGGAACCCCGAGGTCAGGGGACCGCAGTACAACCCGGACCGTGCCAAGCAACTCCTCTCCGAAGCCGGCTACCCTAACGGCTTCACCACCGACTTCTGGTACATGCCCGTTTCCCGGCCGTACTACCCAAATCCTCAAAGCGTCGCTGAGGCATTCGCCTCGGATCTTGGGAAGGTGGGGATCAGGGTCAGCCTCAAGACCGAGGATTGGGGCACCTATCTCGCAGATCGCAATGCCTTGAAGTTCCCTATCTGGATGCTCGGCTGGACGGGAGACAACGGCGACACCGACAACTTCCTGTTCACGTTCTTCGGGAACCACCGCCAGGACAATTCTTGGGACAACGCGCAGGTGCGCGCGTTGCTGCGCCAGGGACAGCAGTCGGCTGATGTCGCCGAACGCGAATTCGTCTACAAGCAGGTAAACGCCATCATCGAGCAGGAGCTGCCGCGCATTCCAATCGCGCACACCACGCCGCCGCTGCTCGCTCGCTCCTACGTGAAGGGCTATCTCCCGCACCCCACCGCAACCGAGTTCTACAGCACCGTGTGGCTCGATAAGTAAGGGGCCAAAAGAGGCGCGCGGCGTACCCAATGCCGCGCGCTTCCCTTCTATGCTTTCCTTCACTGCGCGCCGGATCGCGGAGTCTGTGCCGGTCTTGGTTGGTGTCTCCATCGTTGTCTTTCTGTTCCTGCGACTCATCCCAGGTGATCCCGCACTCGTCTTGCTTGGTGAGCGCGCCAACGAGCAGGGCATCCAGCGCATGCGCGACGCCATGGGGCTCAACCAACCCCTGCACATCCAATACTGGCGCTTTGCGGACCGGCTCGCGCATGGTGACCTGGGCCGCTCGATCCGTACCGGCCGTCCGGTGCTGGAGGAGGCGGCCGGCCGTTTCCCCGCCACCATCGAGTTAGGTGTCACCGCACTCACCATCGCCGTCGTCATTGGCGTCGGCGGCGGTGTTGTCTCGGCCACCTGGCGCGGCTCCGTTGTGGATCATGCAGCGCGCGTCTTCTCGCTGGTGGGCATCTCCATGCCCATCTTTTGGCTTGGTCTGGTCCTGATCTGGCTCTTTGCCGTCCAGCTGCAGTGGCTTCCGTCGGACGGCCGGCTTGACTCCACCACTCGCTATGCGCCCCGGACGGGGTTTGTACTGCTAGACGCCGCGCTCCAGGGGCGGGGTGACCTGGCGGTCACCGCGCTGCGCCACCTTGTTCTACCGGCCTTGGCGCTCTCCACCGTGCCAATGGCCATCATCGCCCGCATGACGCGCAGCTCAATGCTGGAAGTGCTGCGCCAGGACTACATCCGTACGGCGCGAGCCAAGGGCCTCAAGGAATACTTGGTCACCACGCGCCACGCGCTGAAGAACGCATCGCTGCCGGTTGTCACCATCATTGGCTTGCAAGTGGGTTTCCTGCTAAGCGGCGCCATCCTGACTGAAACCATCTTTTCCTGGCCGGGCATCGGCCGGTGGGTCTTCGAGGCAATCCTGAATCGGGATTACCCCGTCGTGCAGGGCATTACGCTCGTCGTCGCCTTCATCTTCGTCGCGGTCAACCTCCTGGTCGACGTGCTCTACGCCGCGCTCGACCCGAGGATCAGGTACCGCTGATGGCGTCCACGCCTCAGCCCCTCGTCGTCGCTTCGCCGCTCGCGGTTCCGCGGCCGGGGACCACTTCGCTTGTTCAGCCGGCCCGCGCCGCGCGCAGCCCGTTTCGGGATGCCCTGCGCCGGTTGCTCCGGGACCGCGCCGCCATGGCGGGGTTGGCCATCATCACGCTCATGGCGCTGCTCGCCATCGGCGCCCCGTTGGTGGCACGCCAGGATCCCATAGCGCAGGAGCTCGTGCAGCGGCTCAAGCCGCCTACCACGGCTCACCTGTTCGGCACGGACAACCTTGGGCGGGATGTCTTCTCACGCGTTCTGTACGGCGGTCGCATCTCGTTGCGCGTCGGGTTCGTCTCGGTGACCGTTGGCGTCGTCGTTGGCTCGCTGCTCGGCCTGCTGGCGGGATACGGCGGACGCGTCGCGGACTCGGCCATCGGCCGCAGCATGGAGATCGTCCTCGCGTTCCCGTCTACGCTGCTTGCCATCGCCATTGTGGCGGCGCGAGGGCCGGGGATCGATAACACGATGATGGCAATTGGCGCTATCAGCATCCCGGTGTACGCGCGCGTGATGCGCTCCAGCGTGCTTTCACTCAAGGAGCGTGACTTTGTCCTGGCCGCGCGTTGCGTCGGCGCCAGCGGCAACCGCATTCTGTTCGGGCACATCCTGCCCAACGGCCTCTCGCCGCTGATCGTCCAGGCAACGCTGGGCATCGGCACAGCGATCATTGAGGCGGCCGCGCTTGGGTTCCTGGGGCTGGGCGCTCAGCCGCCCACGCCGGAGTGGGGCCTCATGCTCACGGACGCGCGCAACTTCCTGCTCAACGCGCCGTGGGCCATGATCTTTCCGGGCTTGGCCATCATGGTGACCGTGCTCGGCTTCAACCTCTTTGGGGATGGTCTGCGGGACGCGCTGGACCCTCAGATGAGGCAATAACCGGAGCCAGTTTCAAGGTAGTCGGTTTCCGCGTGGCGGCGAGGATGGGGTGGAACGTCGCCACCAGCGCCTGGAACGATGGGGGTGGACCGTCGGTTCATGCCAACTCCTTCTCTGCGATCTCGTTGTCCCCACGCGTGTGGAGGTGGACCGGCGTCGGAGCGCGAATGGTGGCGTACTGGAGTTGACCCGTTTCGACTCGTGCCGCACATTCACCTGATTTGCCCGCACATTTTGCCCCGTTTGCCGTTTTGCTCTAGCAGGTGGCGCACGCGACGAGGAGCGGCCAGCGCAGCCGTCCCTCGCACCCGTGTGTCCCTCACAGCACGTAGCGCTTCGCAAGCGACGCGTGTTACGTCAACAAGCGCGATCCTCCCATGGGGAGCGCACCAGGTGTTCTGCTCCAGAGGAGTCCCAAACGCGTAGGAAGACCCATTCACCGGCGGTCAGCACGGTCAGCAGCCACAGGGCACCCGCTCTGGGACTGCCCCGTATGCCGCCGGTCTGCGCGGGCGCGCGACCTCGCCCCAGCTAGACTGGGGCCGTCCGTCTCGCGAAGTGCGAGTTCTGTGACCTTGCCCCAGCTAGACTGGAGCCGTCCGTCTCGCGCAAGGACGTCCGCCCGTACCCGGTGCGCCCACCCGGGCAAGGCGAATACGGCGTCCGCCAATCGCGGCTCTGCCCCGTCCGTCCTGGGCACGGACATAGCGGGCACTCCGTACCCACGGGTCCCCTCGCGTTTGGGACTCCCCTGGAGCAGAACGCTCACGTGGCGTCATTGCTGCACGCTCCGCCGGCCACCCTTGGCCGCTGCATGCCCGCGGCGCAACGGCACGGTGGCGGCGTGTCGATCCCGCCAGCGAGGCACGATCGTACAGCTCGCCAATAGCTCTCAGGTCTCGTTCCCGAATATCCCCTCGCACACGCGCCACTTTCGTTCGCTATCCAGGGGAGACAAAGATGCCTGCCCTCATCGACGCCGAAAGCCGTCAGTTCCCTGCCGGGTCCGTCTACCCAAACCTGGGTCCTTTCCGGTCTCGCCCTCAAACTTCGTTGTATATATAGAGGGGAGAAGAGCCACATGCAGCTCCACGTCTACGCCATTTCCAGGCTCACCCGCATAATTCCGCCACTTTTTTGTTCTACTACTATGCAGGGACCGCTACATGAAAGCCACCCGCGTTCACCCCGAAGCATCGTTCGCCACCGCTCCCGCTCCATTCGCCACCACACGGCATGGTGCAAAATGGTGCCTTTTGGTGCACCCCTTGATTCGTCCGACGCTCGCGACCCTTCACTCTCGGCGTTGCCAACCAGACACAACCACGCGGAGGCCGCCGGCTACACAGGGCTACGTAGGGCTACACAATTCGCCCCCTTGCCCGTCACAAATGCACAGAATGCATCAATTTGCACAGATCGTGGAGCGCTCATGTTGCCGTTCAGTCACCATACCCGGCCCGGAAAAGGCGAAACTACACAACAAGCATCCCGCGGCACGGACTGCCGCGCGCGAGTTTCGTGCCCGACCGCGCGCAGCGGGAACTGCGCGAGCTGACTCGCTACCAGACTGCAACTCATCGATAAGGGAGCATTGGGGAAGCTGCTCAAGTCCTCGCACGTCGTAGACGTGGGGCCAGCATCCGCGGGCAGTGGCGTGCTGTTGGTTGACGACGACTTTGCTCTGCGCTGTCTGATCGCCGAAGCGCTGCGCAGCGAAGGCTATGACGTGATCGATTGCGTGCGGGTGATCCGGCGGTCGCGCGCACGCGCACTTCCTGTCAGGCGGTCCCAATACGGGTGGCTATTGCGTTTTCAGGTACTCCAGTAGCGCTTCGCGCTCCTGCGGGGAGAGGTTGGTGCCGTAGGTGTGGCCTCCGTTGCCGTTGCCCCGCACGCGCGTATCAAAGCGGTGTCCGTTTCGCTCCGCGTCTGGCCCACTGGTGACGAAGCCCACGTCCTTGTAGTTGTAGACGCTGTAGCCAGTGTAGAAGACTGCCGGCCGCTGATCCGGCGGCGTGAGCAGGTCGCGCAAGGTGGGGACCGAGCCGTTGTGCAGGAACGGGCCACGCAGCCAGATGCCGTCCAGCGGCATGTTGGTGTAGCCGTTTGTCTTGCGGAAGTGGGAGAACTTCCAGGGCTGCCCCGTGCCGAACGTGTTCATCTTTTCCGCTAACGCCGTGGTGAATGCGTTCAGCCGCTCGGGGTCCGTTCCAATCTCGGCGATGGGCACTACCTGGCCGATTTGTCGCCCCTGTACCGAGTGGCACTCCAGGCACTGGGCTTGATAGATCAGGCGGCCCTCCTGGACAAGCGACATATTGATCTTCTCTTCCGGGAAGGCGGGCGGCTGGAGATCGGAAATCCAGTCTGCTACCCGCTGGAGCGCCGGCCGGTCCAGCGATGTGTCGGTCGCGCCGGAGCCCAAGGCGGCGCTAATGTTGCGCTCGTCTACAGAGTTGTTGTTGCCGTCCCAGTGCAGCCACATGTGGCGGCGGATGCGCTGGTTCCAGAGCGCCGGGAGGTCAACCGTGCCCACGTCATTCTTGACTGGCAGGCCAAAATCCTGCTTGTACCTGGCGAACGTATCCACGCGCCCCGGTCCCATCGGCGGGCGGTCATCGATCCACGAGAAGTCCTTGGACGACTTGAGTAGACCCGCCCGGGTGCGTGGAATGACCACATACCGGTACAGCTGGGCGTCAAGCCAGCTGAAACGCGGGTTCGCTTGCTGGATTGCCGGAATAAGGACGTCTGGGGAGAAGTTGTCGTCCTTGACCGAGGCGAAAAGGAACCGTAGATAGCCCTCAAAGTTGAACTGGTGGGCCGGCATGCCCAGGATGATCTGAGGGGGCGCGCCGGTGGTCTGCTGGACCGTGCCCACATGGCACATGGCGCAGTTGAGCCCTTGCATTGGCACCAGCGTTTCACGGATGCTGGTCCCAATCGGCCGGGCGTGCCCCGCTTCATAGACGAAGCCGAGCCGTGCGTAGCCTTCGCCGGGCGCATCTTTCTGACCCGCGTCCGGAAGATATTGAGGGAAGATCTGGGGCAGCACGAGCCAGAGCCAGTACGGGATGCCGAGCCCCGCTTCAGAGCCGATGGAGCCGTACTTGAAGTGGTCTTCTATCTCGCGGTAGGTCTCCGGCTGATCGCGCTTGACTACCTGGTACGCGGATGTGCCGCCCAGCACCACCGCGGCGAGGACGGTCAGCATCACGACATCGCGCAGGCTGATGGTTAGCGCGTAGCGCGGGGGCTGGCGCAGTGGCCCTCCCTGCCGCCCCAGCCGTGCTACCCGCAGCGCCCGGCGTCCCGTAGCCCGCCACGCGTCCAACTCACCCATGGAGATCCTCTCGAGAAAGCACCAGCTTGAAATAGTCATACGCGTGCGGCAGCGGCCGCGTTACGTCCAGTTGCGGGCGGCGCAACGTGTAGCGGTTTCCACTCAGCAGGCTTGCCAGCACCGCCTTGGCCACGAACAGCGCCAGCGGCTCGCCCGGACAGACCTGGCTGCCGTTGCTGAAGTGGTTGAAGCGGTAGTCACGCTCACCACCCGATCCGCTCGCCCATGCCTCCGGCGAGAAGCTGTTGGCGTGCGGAACCGCCTCGGGATCACGGTGCAGGAAGCCACTGGGGATCAGCACCTGGGTACCCGCCGGAATGGTGGCGCCGCCCACGGTGTCTTCCGTCAGCAGTTCCCGCGCAAGCAGCGGAGTGGTTGGCCAGAGGCGCATGGACTCGTAGATGCACCCTTCCAGATAGGTCAATGCCTGGATTCCCTCTGGGATAGAGAGATCCACGTCCCGCATCTCTCGCCGCACGCGCACCTCCGACTCTCTGTGCGTGCCGATCAGCGCCAGGGCGCGCGCGGTATTAGCCGCCAGCGTTTCGTCCATGGCAAACAGCCAGTGGGGGATCTGGCTTTCAATCCGCGTCTCTTCGGTCGCGGGAACGTGGGCGCACAGCGCCGCCAGGCTGCCTTCTTCGGGCGATTGCAGATAGGCCCGTACACGAGAATAGAGATCGTTGAAATGCCTGGAGGTTTTGAGACCAACCACCCGGTTGCTCTCCCGCATGAGAGCTTTCAGCACGCCGAGCAATGCCGCGTCGTCGCGCGCGCGGTCCCCGAAGACCACGCGCAGCGTGATCCGGTCAAACAGGTCCTGAATGTGCTGCCAGCGGAGGACGGTTCCAGCATCAGTCAGGCACCGCGCCGTCTCGCTCTGGATCACACTGAGGAAGCGCGTGGTGTACTCGGCAGACGAGGTGCCCGCGTCCAATACCGCCTCGTTGAACCGCCGCCGGTCACGCCAGGCATCGCCCCGGGAGATTGCTACTGCATCGGGTTGGAAGTGGGACATCCCCTTGCGCTTGAGTTTGGCGTCCCCGTAAATGTGGGGCGAGTTGTCCAGCGCCCGTCTAATTCCTGCCGGCTCCAGGACCAACAGCGATTTGGATCCCAGCATGGAGACATACAGCAACTCAGCGCCGTATTTGCGTTTCCAGGAGGAGAGCAACCGCACGCCCAGTGGGTCCGGGTGCACCCGTGCCCAGAAGGAGACCCATGAGGCGTTGCGGGTGAACAGCCCCTGCGTGTAGCTGGGGACCACCTGGAGAACCGTATAGAGCAGGCTGTCCAGAAACGAGACGGTGCGGATAACCGGCGCTTGCGTTCCGGCCGCTCCCACCCCTGCGCCTGGCGCCACCCCGGCTATATCTGCGGTGCCAGAGGCGGCGCCGGTGCTCATGTGGTTAGCTTGCGCGCCGGAGTGCCAGCACGGCGAGTACAGCCAGCAGCACCAAGCCCAGCACGGCCATCTGCCGGCGACTGCGGCGCGCAAGCTCCTCCTCTACCGGTGTGGGCTCATCCTTGGAAATACGAATCATGGGCAGGCTGCCTTCTCTGTTTGGACGTATCTATCGGAATGGGGCGGGCTTGAACACGGAGAGTGCTTCCTTGGTCATGGCATCGTAGTCGTAATCAAACCGGACGGGCTCATAGCAAGCTAGCGGGTTCTCCAGCGCGTTGAGCAGACAGCGGTTGCAATACGTGCAGCGCTTCTTCTCCGGGAGCTCTTCCCCCCGTTCGAAGTAGCGCACCATGTCATTGTTTGCCACCAGCGGCCGCGCAATGGATACGGCGTCGCAGTCGCCCCGGTCGATCACCGAGCAGATCTTACTGGCGGTTTGGAAGCCACCGGTGCAGATGACCGGTACGTCGCTCCGCAGCTTGCGGATGCTGTCACGGATGGCGTGCGCCTCTTTGGTCAGGGCACCTTCAATGTTTTCTGGACGCTCCTGGCTGCGATGCCAGAGGTAGAGGAACACCCGGCGCATAAGCGGGTTGCGCATCATGAAGTAGTTGCGCTGCGTGTGGATGCCGCTGGAGAGCATGGTGTCATACCAGCGCACGGCGTGCTCCACCGGGAAGCCGCCCATGGGGTTGCGCGGGTGCGGGAACATGTTCCCCGACGAGACGTGGATGGCGTCTACGCCTTCTTCCACCAGCCAGTTGCAGACCTGGATGGAGTCTTTCAGAGTGGTTCCCTTCTTCTCCCAGAAGAAGATGGCGTTGTTGTAGTCCGCCGCGCTAATTTTGACCTGGAGGTGGAAGTCTGCGCCGACTTTGGCGCGAATGGCGCGGACGATCTCGCGGACGAAGCGTGCGCGGTTCTCAAGCGAGCCGCCGTATTCGTCTGTGCGGTCGTTGATCGCGGAGCTGAGGAACTGGGTGATGAGGTAGCCGTTTGCGCCGTGCAACTCCACGCCATCAAGGCCAGCATCGCGCGCGCGGCGTGCGCCCTCGGCGAAGTCGTTCACCGTCTGGCGGATCTCGTCCACCGTCATTGCTTGCGCCAGCAGCCCGTGGAACGACTCGGTCTGATTGGTGGAGCTGAGCGCGCGCTTGTGCTGATTCTCTATGCCCGCGATGTCCTGCTGCCGTCCGGAGTGACTGAGCTGGAGGATGAACCGGCAGTCGTGCTCGTGTACCGCCTCACCCACGGCGCGCCAGAAGGGGATCTTGTCGTCGCCGTCGATCATGGCGTAATTGGGGATGATGCGCCCGCGCACGCGTACCGGGACGAACGAGCTGATGATGGCGCCCACACCGCCGCGCGCGAACTTCGTCTCCCAATTGATGCGTGTCTGGCTGCCGGAGCCGTCGTAGTTATCGAACCGGCCGGAGATGTTGGAGCGGAAGATCCGGTTCTTAACGCGCAAGTTGCGGAACGCCAGCTCCTGGAAGATGGTTTCAAAGGCCATCAGATCATTCCCCCCGTCACCACACGCGCGTCCACGGCGCAAACGCGTTCTGCACGCCCCGCATTGCCGGGGTCAGCTCTGGGTAATGGCGCAGCAGCACCGAGATCATGGTGTTGTCCTCGATCCACCGCATCCCCAACTGGGTATAGACGCTGGCGTTGAAGTCTGTAGTGAAAAAACGGTCGCTCTTGAGCCGGCGTGACGCCATCAGCACAAAGATCCGGAATGCGGTATCGCTGAAGCCGAACCCCTTGGGCGGTGTCTCGGCGTACATGCCGGACATCAGATCTACTTTTTCTAGATCGTTGTCGTATACCTCGCGCATCTCGCGCGACCAGAGGGGATTGCTGGTAATCGACTCAAAGGATGTTGCTGCGGGTAGGTGAATCAGGCGGCGGAACTCGTTGTAGCGTGGAATGCCGCGCTCGCGATCGCGCATGATGTCCGTGGCCGCCAGGTCCAGGCGGCGTCCGTTGTCCAGCGTCAGGTCCTGCATGAACCGTGGATAGTTGTGCAGTGTGATGGCGCCGGGGTATGAGGTGCCAAACGAGTACAGCACGTCCAGCGTGGAGACTTGATCTTCAATCACGCCTTCGGACTTCTTCCCCAGTAGGTCCGGGAAGGTGAGCTGTTTGAGCACGGCGCCGGTGTTGAGCGACCTGATCTGCATGTCGTCCGGGAGGAGTGGGTGCAGCCGGTAGACCGAAGCAAACTCTTCGGTCAGCGCGTACGGCGCGCTGTGGTGGTTGACTGGAGAGCCGGGGATGCCGCTAATGGCCTCATTGGGGCTCAGGCGGCCCATGATCCGGCTGATGCGTTCCTCGGCCAGCCCCCACCAGTTAGCGCGCATGCCAAGCTGGAGTGTGGGATGTGCGAGGATGCCGGGCGTCCACTCTATAGTGTGGATCTTGGCCATCAGCGCGGCGTTTATGAGCCGGGCGGTTTCAAAGAACTGGTCGTCGGTCCAGTGCGGGTACTGCAGACGCAAGCTGTCGCAGATGGCGTTGTGCTCAAGCGCAAACAGGGTGTGCAAGAGTCCCAGGCCGATCCACCAGTTGTCATTGAATCCGGTGAGGCTAATCCCGCTCGCGGGGTCGATTGGTAGGCGACGCTCGCTTACGGTGAGCTTGCCGTCCACGCCGCAGCGAAGCTGCTTCGTGTTCGCTTCTGAGCTGCCGTACACGCCTGAGCCGTCCCACCAGTGGGAGGCGGGGTTCATGTAGGTGGGTGGGCCATCGTTGGCGCCGGGAATGCGGGTGGGATCCGCGGGTGTGCGGGGAATGAGCATTGGGTGCTCGTGCCATGGATCGTCCTTCTGTAAAGGAATGACGATGTCGTTGTTTTTCTGCGGTTGTCCGTGGTTGAACCAGTCGTGCGTTTGGAACTGAATCCACGCGGCCGCCAGCAGATTGAGGGTGGTCGCCGGCTGGAACTGGTCGCGCGTCATCAGCTTCAGGCTGACGGTGCGCGGGCTCGGGGTAATCAGCGCGGGCTCGGGATCCGGGTAGGCGCGGTCTAGCGGCACGTTGCGCGCGAAGCGCGTGCCGGCCATGGCCATAGTTGGGTGTGCCAGGTCGTTATAGCTGCCGTCCGAGGTGCGATATTGCAGCCGGGCCGGTGTGCGCGGCGGCAACTCCGGAGTCGTGGTGGACGGGATGGTGTTGGTGTCGTAGAGGTTGGTTTCGCGCTGCAGCGTCCGGTAGGCGTGGAGATTCAGCGCCCCAAGCAGCGTGGGCAGCCGGTCCCACCGCACGTAGCGGTTGAGCAGCATGAAGCCTTTGACGAACAGAGACGAACGCTTAGCGGCTGGGGCCGGGCTGGTGGGAGAAATCGCCGCCTGAGCATGCGACAGTTGCCGATCACTCATCTAGGGTGCCCCCTCCTCAGGAGCGGACCTGGGCCGTCGAACGGCCGGAGGCCAGTATACATAGGTTGAGGTTTGTCAACGCTGAACGGATGATCTCGTGATCGCGCCTCTGCGCGAGTGCGGGCCGGCTACCCCAGCACGTCGATGATTTTTGGCACCTGGCGAAGCTCGGTGGCGCGCACGAGTAAGGCAGCCGCGCTCATCGTCAGGCCGGGGCAGCGGATGAAGCGGGCCAGCAACGCGGCGCGCCCGTCTATGCGTGCGAGCTCCCGCGAGGCCTCTTCACCCTCCAGCGGCGCCAGTGCCGTGGCCACGGCCCACGCCACCTCGCGCGAGCGCATAATGGCAAAGTTCATCACCGCTTCGTCGGTGCGGCAGCCGATCCGATCCAGCAGCGTCATCATAGGCCAGACGCGTGCCAGGCGGTCCTGCACCTCGTCCAGCATGACGCATAGCACCATATTGATCGCGTCGAAGTCTTTCCTAAGCCCGCCCAGCGCGTCCCGCGGACACACCGCGGCTGCAGCCACGCCAAGATCCAGATTGATGTGTGCGTTGATCCCTAGCAGGAGGTGCTGCAGGACGATTGGTCGCCACGTTCCGGCGGCCTCAAACGACGCTTGCCAGCACTTGCTAGGTGAGTCACCCGCGCGGAATTGGTGTAGCGCCTCCAGGTAGCGGTTGGCGAACACGACGTCCAGTCGCTCCATGCGTGCGCCGTCCTCGAACTCGCCCCGTCGTATGCCGTCCTTCACTCGCGCGGTGACATTGCGGTACAGGACGGCGAAGTACCCGCCCCGGTGCTGATCCCGCCGCGCTCGGGCGATCACCGCGTCCAGGCGGTCAATGACCTCGTTAATCGTTTCAGCGGGCCGGAACGATTCCAGCCGCGGCGCCGGGGTCACCGGTTGTGGAAACGCAAGGGTCGAAGCCATGGCAAGACGCCTGTCTGTGCACGCGTCGCAGTGGTTCTACGCTATGCCAGCGGCCAGTATACACGCGTTGGGAATTGTCAACGCGCAGCACCCTATAGTTAATGATTGCCGCAGGACCGCATCGGAGGGGTGTCCGAGCGCCGGCCGACCGCACGGGAAAGGGATTTGAAACATGAAGGTCCCCGAAGTAACCGCGTCGGCGGATGGCGCCGATCCGCCCCTCTCACTCTGTCGCGTGCTGGAAGAGGAGTACGAGAGCCTCCACGGTCCGCTCACGCCGGACTATCCCGCCGCCGCGGATGATGAGACCCGCCTTGCCGCTCTCTTTACTCTCATCCACGCCCTCCCTCACAAGCGTAGCGCGCTCTGCCTCTCCGGCGGGGGCATTCGCAGCGCGACCTTCAGCCTGGGGCTAATGCAGGGACTGGCTCAGCATAGGCTACTGACTCAGTTTGACTACCTTTCCACCGTTTCCGGTGGGGGATACATCGGCAGCTGGCTTTCAGCCTGGATTCACCGTCATCCAGAGGGGATCGCGGGCGTGGAGCGGGAGCTCAGTACCGCACAATCCTCACGTCTTGAGCCCGAGCCGGCTCCCATCCGCCACCTGCGCGCCTTCAGCAACTACCTGAGTCCCAAGTCTGGATTCTTCTCCGCAGACTCGTGGACGTTGATTGCCATCTACCTCAGAAACTTGCTGTTGAACTGGCTGGTGATTGTGCCGTTACTCCTGGCCACCCTGGCCGTGCCCCGGCTACTGGTTGCGCTGCTCCTCACGGCTCCACCGCCTTGGGCGATCCAGGGTGCGTTGGGACTTGGGTTCTTCCTGGCGGTGCTCGGTATTACCTTCGTTGGCGTGCATCGCCCGAGCCTCAACCGGTACCGCAGTGGGCAGCGTGCATTCCTGCGTTGGTGCCTGCTGCCCCTTGTCGGCTCCGCGGTGGCGCTCGCTGCCTACTGGTACTGGATTGGCGGTCTCGCCGGAGCGGCGCTTGATCTCCCGGCCTTTCTTGTGTTTGGCGTGGCAGCGCGCCTCTCCAGTTGGGCCATCTACGCCGGCCTGCTGCGCCGCCGCCGGGCGGTGAGAGAGCTGCCCATGGCGCTGGCCATCGGCAGTTTGGGAGGCGCGCTCTTCTGGGTGGTTGCCAGTACTCTCTTTCCCGATCCGGCGGCGCAGGTGGAGACGTACGCCTCGTTCGTTGTGCCGCTGCTGCTGGCCACCTATGCCGTCACGGCTACCATTTTCATTGGCCTCACCAGCCACGCTTCGAATGATGTGGATCCAGAATGGTGGGCGCGGTTCGGCGGCTGGATGCTCATTGTTGCGGTCGCGTGGTGCATCGTCTACGGCATCGTGGTCTACGGGCCGCTCGCGCTGCTCGCGCTGCCTGCTCGCGCGCCTGGCCTCCTCGTCTCGCTGGGGTCTCTCAGCGGCGCCGTCCTGGTCGCCGCCGGTCGCAGCTCGAGCACTCCCGGCAGCGCGCAGGCCAGCGCGGCCACCAGTGGTTGGCAGACCACAGCGCTAGAGGTCGTGGAGGCGCTCGCGGCTCCGGTGTTTACGGTCGCGCTGATCACTATGCTCTCGCTGGCTACCAACTGGCTGCTCCCCATTACGGGAGCGTTCGCCGCGCGCCTGCTTGGCGTTCCGCCCCCGGCTATCGTCCCCGCCGGGGGACACATGGAAGTCCTGCGCACCGTCTCACTTGAGTCGGTCGCGCTGTTCATGGGAGCCATGGCCGCGCTGGGGGTCGTCCTCGCGCTGCTTGTGGATATCAACAAGCTCTCGCTGCATTCGATGTATCGCAGCCGCTTGATCCGCGCCTACCTGGGAGCCTCCCGTGACGAGCGCGACCCCAACCCCTTCACAGGTTTCGATCAGGAAGACGATATTCCGATTCACCAGCTCGTCGGGACCAGTCGTAGCGCCGATCCCGGTGACCGCACGCAGCTCCAGGTTGAGCCCAACGCGGAGTTGGGAAGGCAATCTCACGCGCAGCGCCCGATGCATGTGGTGAACATCACGCTCAATGTGGTGAGTGGCACCCGCCGGGCATGGCAGCAGCGCAAGGCTGAATCGTTCGTAGCTACCCCTCTACACTGCGGGAGCCGCTCGCTCGGGTTTCGATCTTCATCGCGCTATGGCGGTTCGGACGGCATGTCGCTGGGCACCGCGATTGCCATTTCCGGCGCGGCGGCGAGCCCTAATGTGGGCTACAACTCGTCCCCGTTCGTCGCGTTCCTTCTGGCGCTCTTCAATGCGCGGCTCGGCTGGTGGCTGGGAAATCCGGGAGAGGCGGGCCAAGGCACCTACCGCGCCCAGGGGCCCCTGCTAGCGGTGTCACCGCTGATTCAGGAGGCGTTTGGCCTGATCAACGAGCGGTGCCCTTACGTCTTTCTCTCCGATGGAGGCCACTACGAGAACCTTGGTCTGTATGAGATGGTACTCCGCCGGAGTCATCTGATTGTCGTGAGTGACGCCGGTCGAGATATCGACTACACCTTCGAGTCGCTTGGCAATGCTATCCGCAAAGTCCGGATCGACCTTGGTATTCCGATCGACTTCGAAAGCATCCCCATCTATTCCAAGCAGCGCGTTCCTCCGATTCAGCGCGCTGATGGCGGTGCGCACAGCGGCCGAAGTGGTCAAGACGGTGCCGGTGACTATTGCGCTATCGGCAGAATCCGCTATTCGGCGGTGGATGGGCCCGGCACCGATGGTGTGCTTGTCTACCTCAAGCCCGCTGTCTACGGCGGCGAGCCAGCGGACGTTTACCATTACTCCCAGGCCAATCCCGGGTTCCCGCAAGAATCCACCAGCGATCAGTGGTTCAGCGAGTCGCAGTTTGAGAGCTACAGGATGCTCGGCTTGCACACTGCGCGTAAGGTGTGCCGGCCGGATAGTGCTGGCGGGGGCCTCGTCGACCTTGTCCTGGGCCGGTCCACCGTCGAAGGGTGTTTTCCGTCGCCAGCGGACCCGGTAGCGAATTCGACGTTCCTGTCACGCTAAACGCGTGGGAGGGAACTGGCTTACGCAGAAGAGGCTTCAATCCACTTCGCGGCCGTTGAGCTCGATGATGGAGCCGCTGAGGCCGGAGGCAGTGGGGGAGCAGAGGAAGACGAGGGCGTCGGCGAATTCTTCAAGGGTGGCGGCGGCACTAAGGTCTTCTGCGGTGAGGCGGCGACGGGCCCGGGCGGTGGCGATGGTGCCGGCGACGAGGCAGTTGGCGCGGATGCCCTGCTGCTTGTGGTCGCGCGCCATGCCTTTGGTGAGCGCGACAATTGCGGCTTTGCTGGCGGCGAAGAGGGAGCGGCCGTAACCGGGGTCCAGCGCGCTGCCACCGGCGATGGTGGCGATGTAGCCATCGCCCCGTGTGAGCATGTGGGGCAGCACCGCCCGGCAAAGGGTGTAGGTGGTGTAGAGGTTGCCTTCCACGACCGTGCGGAGCTCGTCTAGCTGGGTTTCGGCGAAGGGTTTCTGGAGGTAGCCCGCGCCGGTCAGGGTGGTCATGGCATCAACCCGGCCGAAGCGTGTGACGGTTTCGGCGACGGCGCGTTCGGCTTGCTCGGAGTGGAGGAGA
>Ga0136611_10001107_pt1 | contig 18513 bp, 16 predicted proteins | sample AntDrymUQ2232306_2_FD_106645 | JGI IMG/M metagenome (GOLD analysis project Ga0136611, IMG submission 106645) | Polar desert sand microbial communities from Dry Valleys, Antarctica - metaG UQ223 (23.06) | ecosystem: Environmental > Terrestrial > Soil > Desert | place: Antarctica: Dry Valley...
AGAAGATTAGTAATTACGAGAGGTGCGACGATAAAAAGGAGGACATTAAATCCCAGCGCAAAAACGATCGAGCCGACGGCGCTCAACGACTGTCCGGCGTTGGCAGCGCTCTCTTTCTTGTCCGGCATAATGACCTTAACCGGGGCTTTCAGGAAATCCGCGTCCAGCGTTCCATCTATGGGGACGGCCGCGAGATCGCCGGTCTTGGCTTTCTCAGATCCTTCCTGCATCTTCAGGTCTTCCTCGTAAATGTGCGCAGAAAAGTTGAGTGCCTTTACACCGAGCGCCATCGATTGGATGAGCGTCGCTCCGCCGCGCAGAACGGGCGTGTCGAGCCACTTATACTTATCACTCCATTTCGGTAGCGACTCCGCGGTTGTCACGATAGAGCCGTCCGAGCGCCGGCACGCAATGGCATAGGCCGACGGCGTGCGCATCATCACGCCTTCCATTACCGCCTGACCGCCGACGATTAGATCGCGTTCCATCGCGAAGACCGTGTGAAGAAACCTGAGTTTTCTTGGTGTTGCGCTTTTCATATTCCCGCTCAAACGATCAACGCCGCTCCTTTTTTCGCCTATCGCGGAGGTTACAGACCCCAACGGATCGGCGCACAGGAAGCGGCGTCGTATTTTTGAAAGCTAATAGTGGAATCTTTGCAGATTCATCAGCTGGCGGCCTCGGCGGTAGCTCCTGGCCGCGCATAACGCCTGTTGAAGCGGTCGACGCGTCCGGCCGTATCTACCAATTTCTGCTTACCCGTAAAAAACGGATGGCAGGCCGAGCAAATTTCTATGTGGAGGTCATCGCCCATCGTCGAGCGTGTCTGGAACGTGCTGCCGCACGCACAGACGACCGAGATCTCGTTGTATTTTGGGTGTATTTCAGCTTTCATGAGTGACTTATCTTCCTTCGCCGTAAATAAGCGATGCGTGTAGGTTACGCAATCCTAAAGAATAAGTTTGCAAGGCGAAAAGGTCAAGCGTTCACTGGGCCTAACGCTTTAGCTTGGCCTCATATAGCTCGATCCACTCGGTCACGGTCATTTTCGATGCGAGTTCGCCCACAAGGGCGACAGGAATGTCGTCGACCTTCTTAAACCTGATACAGGACTTTCCCATATCGAGTTTTCGTGACGTGTGCTTGGGCCATTGGGACTGAAACCATTCCAAAAGCTCGGGGTCGAGATAGATGCCCATGTGATAGAGGGCGATAAAATGTTTTTGTGACGCAAAACCGAGAAAGGGAAGAGGCTGCTTCGGGTCGCAATGATAGCCTGCCGGATAAAGCGAATGCGGAACGACCCAGCCCATCATCCCGTAGCCCGTTTGCTCTTCGAAGCCCTCAGGGAGGTTTTTAGTGATGACGTCGCGAAGGTCGTTCATCGCTTTTTGGCGATCTGGCGCAAGCTCGGCGAGATAATCTTCCGGTGTGCGGGCTATGAATTGCATATCTATTTGCTAAGAAGCTTTTCGAGATGTTGCTCGCGAATATCAAACACGGATTTTATCGTGTCGATTTGATTCTGAAAAGGCCCGGGCGGGCTCGGCTTTTCGAGCCGCGTCGCCACGAGCATATTATTCTTGGGCGTGTGTTCGGTTGCAACGAATTCGAAGAGTTTCGTCGCATAGCCGCTTCGCTCGAGAAGTAGAGATCGCAAACCGTCGGTGATAGTTTCAGCCGTGCGCTCCATCATTACGCCGTGCTTGAGGACGTTGCAAAACATCTCCGGTGATTTCATCTGAGCGCGGAGCTCATGATGACAGCACGGTGCAGCAATAATCAGCTCAGCTTTGGCAGCGATGCCTTTATAGAGAGCGTCGTCCGTTGCCGTGTCACATGCGTGAAGAGCAATAAGAATATCAACGCCGGCTACATCGGCCTCAGCGATCGACCCCTCGGCAAAAATTAATCCGTCGAAATCCGAAGCGGTCGCAATCCCGATGCATTTTGCGACGAGGCTCGCGCGGGCTTCGACGCCTGTCATCTCAACGTCGATCTCGCGCACATTTCGAAAATAGTCGTATGCGGCAAACGTGAGATAGCCGCTGCCGGATCCCATATCCACAACCCGTAGGGATTTACGCCCTGAGAGTCGCGATTTGTCGAAAAGACTGGCGATGATCTCGACAAATTTGTTTATCTGCCGCCACTTGTCGTGCGACGACTTCAGAACGCCGCCTGCGTCGTCCGTTACTCCTAGAGCCTTGAGGTAAAACCTTTCGGGATCAATCTGAAAACTTTTCTGTCTGTCGTGGGCCGAGTCGGGTCGCTCAATTATTGTCGGTTTTCCGGACCTTAGATGCGCAATGCCTGACTTGACAATCGTCAGCTGAAAGTCCTTCGTGGTCGTGAAAAGGTGGCCGCTGCGAAAACCATCTCTGAGAGCCTCACTTATGCGTTCAAGGCCCTCCTCCGGAGAAAAATTCTTCGCCAGATCATTTGTCTCGCGGCGATACACAAAGTAAAGCCGCTCACCCTTCTTTATCGTCACAGGCCGAATCAAAAGTTTTTGCAGAGACTCGTCCGAGCCCTTATAATTGCCTAGAGACAACTTTACAAAGGTGCGTTGGGCAATCGATTTCGCAATCTCGCCGATAAAGTTCTCGAGCGGTTCAGGCATTCAAAAAAAGGTTAGCACAGCCCTATGAAGAATCTTTTTCATCTCGCATTTCCGGTTCACGATCTAGATGCGGCGCGCGAGTTCTACGGCGGCGTGCTCGGATGCGCCGAAGGCCGATGTACGGATGCCTGGATCGATTTTGAACTCTATGGGCATCAGATCGTCATGCATCTTGCTCCGGAATCGACGGGCGTCCGGGCGACAAATGACGTCGATGCTGACCACGTTCCAATTCCTCATTTCGGGATCGTTCTGCAGATGGACGAATGGCAACGCCTCGCCGAGAAGCTCACGAAGAAGGGTGTGGAGTTCGTCATCGAACCCAAGATTCGATTTGCCGGCGAAGTGGGCGAGCAGGCCACGATGTTCTTCCTCGACCCGAGCGGGAACGCGCTGGAGTTCAAGGGATTTACCGATTTCTCGCAAGTTTTCGCAAAGTAAAAGCTGTCGCGTGGAAAAATGATTGACGAGAAAATCGTCATTATAGGCGGCGGTGTCGTCGGCGCCTCGGTGGCTTATCATCTCACGGAGCGAGGCGCCCGCGACGTTGTGATCCTCGAACGCGAGGACGCGATCGGGCGTGGATCCACCGGTAAGGCTACAGGCGGAGTTCGTGGGCAATTCGAGACCGAAATAAACATCCGGCTGTCTCTCTACTCACTCGATTTTTTTAGCAACTGGGATATTAGCTGCGGCTACGAGCCTCGGGGTTACCTGTTCCTCGCGACAGACCAGGCGCAGATGGATTTTCTGGCCGCTTCGTCGCGGAAACAGGTAGGCCTTGGATACGACGAAGTTCGTCTCGTCGATCGCGATGAGATCGATCGGGCGGCACCCGGTCTGAATCTAGAGGACGTTGTTGGCGGGAGCTTCGGTCCGCGGGACGGTTTTATCGATCCTGTCGCGGTGCTCGAAGGATTTATGGGCGAGGCTATTCGGCGAGGTGCAGCGCTGACCACCGCGATCGATGTGACGGGGATCCTTACCGAGCGCGGGGCGGTCAACGGAGTCGAGACGTCGCGCGGCATGTTACCCTGCAACAGAGTTGTCATCGCGAACGGAGCGTGGGCCCAAAAGCTGGCTGCGACGGCGGGCGTCGCTTTACCGGTCGAACCACTCAGGCGCCAAATCGTCTGGGCGACTCTCCGCAAAACCCTGCCCAATACCTACCCCATGGTCATCGACTTATCTAACCGCTTTCACTTCCGACCTGCGCGAGGTGCGGGCGACGAAGTACTGCTTGCGGTCCCCGATCCCGAGGAGCGTCCGGGTTTCTCCACAGCGTTTGACGAAGCCTTCATTGAAAAAGTTATCGGAAAAGCCCGCCTCCGCGCTCCATTTTTGGCAGATGCCGAGGTCGATATTGAAAAGTGTCGTGCCGGTCTATACGAAACCACGCCTGATCACCACGCTATTCTAGGCGACTGCGCCATTGCAGGGCTCTATCTAGCCTGCGGTTTCTCGGGGCACGGAGTGATGCATTCACCTGCGACGGGTCGCGCACTTGCAGAAATTATTCTTGACGGGGAATCACGATTTCTCGACGTATCGAGTCTGCATCTCGACCGTTTTGCGAATGGCCGGTTGTTAAAAGAAACAGCGTTCATCTGATGTGCGATGCTCCCCTATGTCCGTGCGGGTTGCCTATGCCGTACGGTAGACTCGGTGCATGGCTACTGCACTAATCCATCATCCCACTTGTGCAAAGCATGGGACGGGTCCCGGGCATCCGGAAACGGCGGAGCGTTATAAGGTCGTGATGAAGGCACTTCGTGCAGACGAGAAGCTCTGGTCGGGTCTTGCCGAGATCTCGCCCGAGAAGGCCGCAAAGGGGTTGATCCAGGCCGCGCATAGTCCGCAACACTTTAAACGCGTCGAAAGCGCTTTCGAACAGGGGCAAGATCGACTCGACGCCGACACGGCAATCTCGATGCATTCGTTTGACGCGTCGCGGTTTGCAGCGGGTGCGGTGATTGCGGGTGTCGACGCCGTGATGGAGTCCGATGCCCGGAATGCCTTCGCCGCAGTGCGGCCGCCGGGACACCATGCAACTAGCGAAAACGCGATGGGCTTTTGTATGTTCAATAACGTCGCGGTGGGGGCTCGGCACGCGCAAAATAAATACAAGGAAATCGAAAGGGTGGCGATCATCGACTGGGACGTCCACCACGGCAACGGTACGCAAGGAATTTTCTATGACGACCCTAGCGTTTACTTTTTCTCGATGCACCAGTATCCGTGGTATCCGGGGACGGGCTCGCGGGGCGAGACGGGACATGGCCGTGGTCTTGGCTCCACACTGAATGTACCAGTCAAAGCAAATACAAAGGCGACGGCCCAGACGAGAATGTTCGAGGGTGCGATCGAAGACGTTGCAAAAAACTTTAAGCCGGACCTAATAATGATCTCCGCCGGATTCGATGCGCACCGTTCCGATCCGCTGGGACAGCTCGAACTGGAAGACGCCGATTTTGTCTCGATGACAAAGACAGCGATGCAGTGGGCAGACACCGCGTGCGAGGGACGCATAGTCTCTGCGCTCGAAGGAGGTTATAACCTTTCGACGCTGGGTGGTACCGTCAAGAATCACGTCGCCGAACTCAATCGATGACACGTCTCGTGATACACTCCCGGTAAAGCAAAACTTTGCATTTTCGAGGAGTCGCTTCTTATGCCCGATGCCGATATTTCCTGCGTGCAGTGCCGCGATCAATTCACCTTTTCGGAGAAAGACCAAGACCTCTACTATCAACGGAACATGATGGCGCCACAGCGTTGCCCGAAGTGCCGTTCTAAGAAAGCCGCGACCGGTGAGAGCGCCCCTAGTAGATTCGAAATCGTTTGCGACAATTGCGGCAGACACGACACCGTGCCCTTTCAGCCGAAAACGGGACGATCCGTCCTTTGCAAAGACTGTCATGAAGCGAGCCGCTCCCGGGCGAAGTTTGCCTGATGCACGTCGGGCCCCACGCCCCGGCTATTCTTCCAATGCCCTTTGAAACTGTTCACTACGCACTCTCGGATTCCGTCGCAACTGTGACGATGAATCGCCCGGAGGCGCTTAACTCACTTTCACTACAGCTCACGCTCGATCTCGACGCGGCCTTTCGAAAGGCAATCGACGAAAAGGCGCGCGCGATCATCTTTACAGGCACCGGCCGCGCATTTTGTTCCGGCGGAGACCTGCGCGAAATGAAATCCATGTGGGAAAGGGAAGGACGTATCGAAGCCTTTCTCGAAGATCCGCTTGCCGCCCTTCACGATGTAATTCGATTGATCCGCGAAACTCCTATCCCTTTCCTCGCTGCAGTCAACGGCGTCTGCGCGGGTGCCGGGACGAACTTCGCGCTCGCCTGTGATCTGGTCATAGCTAGCGAAGACGCGACTTTTAATGAGGCATTTGTCCGCATTGGCCTGACGCCGGACTGCGGCGGGACGTTCTTTCTTCCTCGGGCTGTGGGCGAAAAGATTGCAGCCGAGCTAATGATGACCGGCTCGACGATTTCCGCGCAGCGCGCCATCGAGATCGGCTTGATCAATCGAGTCGTCGCGGCGGACGAGCTCGCTCCAGCTGCGTCCGTGCTCGCCGCCCAACTTGCCAAGGCTCCAACCGCTGCGATAGGCCGAATCAAGCGAATGCTCAACTCTTCGTTCGCGAACTCACTCGAGCAGCAGATTGCGCTCGAACACGAATGTCAGATCGAGTCTGGTCGCGGGGACGACTTTCGAGAGGGCGTCGCAGCTTTCTTCGAAAAGCGTGTTCCTAATTTCACTGGAAGATAGACTCTAAGAGGGGCGGCGCACCGAACCCAAATTTATAACTGTAACAACCGTCTGTCGTCGGGCTTGACTGACAAACCTCTTTCGAGTAACTTTTATATTTGAAATTGAAAATCGTTTTCATTAAGAAGGATGGATTTCGGCCCGGGCTAGATGCGAGACTCGGTGCGGAACTTCAGTAAGGTGTTATGAAAGGTGTTGGGGCACGGTTGGTAGTCTTTTGTTTTCTCGGTTTGGTTTGCGTCTTGGGGGTGTTTTCGCAGGTGCCCGCCCGAGTGTCCGGCACCGTGGCGGATCAAAATGGCGACGGTGTCGCCGGTGCCGCGGTGACGATTGCTCGCGGTGGCTCTAGTACTGCCTTTGCAGAAACGAAGACAGATTTGGAAGGCCGATATTTGTTAACTGGTTTGCCGCCTGGTGATTATCAGGTCACAGTCGGGGCCGTCGGGTTTGCAAAGTTTCGCCGCGATGTGACCCTTACAGCAAGCGAACAACTCGACTTAACAATTGAACCTGGGCAGATCGCCGCTCACGTGTCGGTAACCTCGAGCTATCTCTCCGGCACGAGCGAAAGCCTCGAGGAGATACCAGGTTCAATTGAGCGGATCACCGCCAAAACCCTTGAAAATAGCCGTGTATTCAATTTCTCTGAGGCACTGAGAAAGATAGCAGGCGTCAACGTAAGGGATGAAGAAGGATTTGGGCTTCGCCCGAATATCGGAATTCGCGGTACGAATCCGACTCGTTCGACCAAGGTTCTCCTGCTGGAGGACGGGCTACCCTTATCGTACGCGCCGTATGGCGACAATTCTTCGTATTACCATCCGCCGGTCGAGCGGTACGAATCGATCGAGGTTCTAAAAGGCTCCGGCCAGATTGCGTATGGACCGCAGACCATCGCGGGCGTTATCAACTACGTGACGCCTAATCCGCCGGCGACACCCACGTTCAATCTCAAACTGGAAGGTGGCAATCAGCGATTCTTCAACGGAGGAGCAGGCTTTGGCGGGACGTTTGGAAGTTTCGGGACTATCGTGAACTTCAACCATAAGCAAGGTATAGGTTCGAGGGAGAATACGCGATTCAAGCTCTACGACCTTTCGAACAAATCGACCTACGAGATAAACTCGCGAAACTCGCTCACGGCCAAGTTCACATTTTTTCGCGAAGATTCAAATCTTACGTACTCCGGCGCGACCGAATCGGAATATGCGGCGAGTCCTCGGGGCAATGTGTTTAAGAACGATTTTTTCAACGGGCGACGCTACGGATTCTCGCTGCAGCACGCGGCAGTGTTGACCTCGAAGATAAGCCTCACGACGACCTTCTATTCCAACTACTTTTCACGCGACTGGTGGCGACAGTCTTCAAACTCGAATGAACGCCCGTTGAGGATCAACACCGCGGCCCAACCCTTCCGTGATCTTGACTGTCGCGGCATGATCGATCTCAGCACGACTTGCGGTAATCAGGGTAACCTTCGCGACTATCTAACGGTTGGATTTGAATCGCGGGCGAACTTCAACTTCGATTTCGGCTCGGTCAGAAACGATTTGAATATTGGCTTTCGTGTCCATAGGGAAGACCAGGACCGATTGCGCAAGCTCGGCGATTTGCCGAACGCACGTGACGGAGTGCTGGTAGAGCAGAATGAACGGAAAGCTCTTGCTTATTCAGCCTTCGGCCAGCACCGCTTCATCTGGAAAAACCTTGCAGTAACTCCCGGCCTCCGGATCGAGAAGATGTATTACGACAGAACGAATTTCTTGTTTAACAATGGCGAGGGAGCAACGGGGAAGATCGACCTCACCCAGGTGATCCCCGGCGTGGGCGTTGCATATTCGGGGATTCGGAATACGACGTTCTTTGCGGGAGTGCATCGTGGATTTTCGCCGCCTCGCGTCGAGGATGTTATAACTGATTCGGGCGGTACTCGGGAGCTCGATTCTGAACTTAGCTGGAACTACGAAGCAGGAGTGCGGACTCGGCCGATTCGCGGGATCGAGATGTCCGGAGCCTTTTTCCGCAACGATTATCAAAATCAAATCGTCGCCGCGACACTCGCAAGCGGCACCGCGTTTACCAACGGCGGCTCGACGATGCAGCAGGGATTCGAATTTACAGGCGAGCTCAATTCGGGATCAATTCTGCGCAGCACTCACAATTTCTACTTCCGCACCGCTTACACCTATCTGCCATTGGCTGAATTCCGGGGTGAAAGACTTAGCTCGGTTACGAGTAGTTCGACCCTGAATACATATTGTCCTGCTGCCCGGCGCCTTTCATCTTCGACTTGCTCGATCACCGGCAATCGCTTGCCGTACACTCCGCGAACCCTACTGACATCCAGCGTCGGCTATTCCCACCCATCCGGCATAGATGCGTTCATCGAGAACGTCTATATGGGGCGGCAGTTCGGCGATGATCTGGGTGCGGCCTCTCCCTCAGTCAACGGCCAGCTGGGTGCAATTCCTTCCCAGACCTACTGGAATGCGACAGCAAACTACCGCATCGAAAAATGGAAAACTACTTTCTTTGTGACCGCAAAGAATATTCTCGATCGCACCTTTGTCGTTGACCGGAGCCGTGGCATTCTTCCGTCAGGGCCCAGGCTGATCCAGACCGGCGTCACTGTCCGTTTCTGATTACCAAAACAAAATAAAACCCCGACCTGAGCTTTCGTTACGTTATCCATCTAAATGGACTCGCTGACTTACTGGCAACTGATTCGCGGAAATCGGAATTTTCGCAACCTTCTGACCGGGCAGGTTATTTCCGAGCTCGGAAACTGGTTTAACTTTATCGCCGGTCTCGGATTGGTGCGCCTCGTCTCCGAAGCCTCACCGCTCGCTGCAGGGATATTTTTTGTCGCTCGGTTGCTGCCGTTTGCCTTAATGTCACCGATTGCCGGGGCGTTTGTCGACCGGTTTTCGCGACGGCAGGTGATGATCTGGACCGACCTTGCGCGCGTATTTGTTGCCCTGTCGTTCCTGCTCGTAAGCGATGCAGACGATCTCTGGATCGCTTACGTGGCGACGGCATTGCTCTCGACGTTTGGGGCTTTTTTTGATGGGGCTAAGAACGCCGCTGCGCCAAACCTTACAGGACGGGAAGGGCTGCTGGCTGGTACCGCTCTCTTGTTTTCCACGCGCTTCCTGCTGATGGCAGTCGGCGCAGCGCTCGGCGGTTGGGCTGCCGCAGTTTTCGGCTACGAGGTGGCTTTTATAATAAACGCGGCGTCGTTTGCGGTGTCCGCCTATACGGTTTGGTTGATCCCAGAGGATGCGGTGCGGGAAGATGACGCGGTGCATCGCTCCCAGCGACCGTCGTTTATTACGGAACTTGGCGAAGGTCTCCATTATGCAGCGACAAACCGTTTTGCCCTGACGATCGTGGTAATGAACATGATCTGGGCGACGGGTGCGGGTGCGATCAATATCATTTTCGAGCGGCTGGGAGGCGTCCACTTTGCGGCTAGCGAAGGTTGGAATCCGGACGCGGCGGTCGCCGTTCTTTGGACCGCGACGGGATTAGGATTGACGTTCGGAATGCTTGCAGCTCGTCGAGTATCCGTGTATCTGGACAGCGAATGGCGAAGCTCGACATTCATCTGGACGACGCTCGTCATCCACGGATTACTCTTTGCGATCGGGGGAGTGATGCCCTCTCTCTGGCTGCTCGCTTTGATGGTTTTTCTTTCCAGGGCGATCGTCGGCGTTGAATACGCGGTACAGGAGACGCTCTTCCAACGCTCGCTACCGGACTACATTCGCGGGCGTATTTCGACAATCGAGCGCGGCGCCGAGCTCACAATCTTTGGGATTTCGAGCTATATCACAAGCTACGCGATGTTCTATATGACCCCCCAGGCCCTTACGATCGTGTCTGGTATCTTGAGCGCTGGCGCGGGAATTGTCTGGTATGTGCGGGAACACGGGCGCCGCAATGCTACGCAGTTATGATTACTCCCTTCGTGCCCGTCAGTTCCGAGAAATCCTTAGTATAGACGCTATCGACCCGCCGAATCTTGCCGATCGTTTCAACGACCTCGTGAGTCGAGATGAATCCAGTCTCGACGTGAGCAATAGCCCACGTTTTAATATGGCCGCTGCGCTTTAACATTTCGTCGAGTAACCGTAAATATTGGGACTTTGTGCCCGTCGCTGCTCCAAGCTTTCCGGCGTGCGACGCTTCGAAGTCGCCCCAGAATTCACTGCCGCCCCGAAGCCATTCTTCGCGCCATGCTGCACGTCCAAGATTCGAGCGAATGCCATCCGCGTGCGGCGTAGGTAGCCGGAGAAACAGAAGGTCCGCAAAGCTCTCGGTGACAAATTCTTCGGCGAGTTTATTCGTGACCGTGTTGTTGCGCCCATTGTGTGTCGGCTCGGGTTCTATCGACCACAGCCGTCGAAAGGCGGTCGAGAGCGGTTGGCGAAATTCGCGCGTGCCTTCGTGGAACGACAAAACATACTGTCCCGTCGCGAGTGCGATACTCAGCGCAACTGCACGCGAGACAGGCGTTTGCAGGCTGTCGATATTTCGGCGGACGTTATCGAACCACCACGCGTCGGTTTCGGAAAACCAGGTTGCAAGCGAAGGATTTGAGAGGCGATAGCCGGGCACATACGCGTCTTCGAGAACAACGTTCACATCGTCGGAAGACAGTCGCTCGCCGCTGTTTAGAATGCGGGCGACACTCTGGATGTAGGACGATTCAAGCGGGTCATTCGCCGCAACACGCACGTTCCATCGTTGGAGATATGCACCCAGCGCGGGAGTAGGATTGAGCGGCAGGGCGGCGGAAGTAAATTTAAGTCGCCGTACGACGCTGAGCTCAAATGCCAGCCAGCTTTTCGGAGATAGTTTTATCTGAGGCTGCATCCGTTAATTGATCTCGTCGACCGGTAGCGAAAGAAATGCTCGAACCACCGCCGGATCAAATTCGATTCCGGCCCATTCGATCAGGAATCGCCGCGCAGTTTCATCGGTCATCGCGTCTCTGAAAGCGCGGTTCTCCGTCAGCGCGCAGTATGTATCGACGAGCCGAAGTATGCGTGCCGCGAGAGGAATCTGTTCACCCTCCAGCGCGTCGGGATAGCCGCCACCATTCCACCATTCGTGATGCCACCGAACGATGAGCTGGACGCCACGCGAAAGGCCATTTTTTGCACACCATTGCTCGCCGATCACGGGATGCCGCTGAAGGTCGAGTCGCTCCTCAGACGATAAGAGGCGTGGAAGCGGGATATAGATCCGGTTCATCTGCATCTCGCCACAATTACGTGCGAGGGCGGCCTGCTGCAAAAAGAAGCGATCGTGAGCCTCGAGGCCGAGCACAGAGCCAATCGAATCGACGACCGACGCGACACGAAAAGAGTGCCAGTCGGGGTAATCCTCAAACAGATCGGCTGCCGTCGCGGCCTCCATCAGCTTTGCCTCGTTGACGCCGGCCTCTGCGAAAATGCTTTGCATCTACAAGTATGTTACCTGAGACTCTCGAGCAGCGCGAGTGCCTCACCATTCTGCGGGAACGCCTTCAGGAGACGCCCTATCTCGCCCTCGGCTCGCTTTTGGAGGCCAATGCTTATGAAAAATTTTGCGAGCCTCACACGGTAAATCGGCGGATCCGGGGCGAGCCCGATCGCCGCCTGTAGTTCGGCTTCAGCCGTGTGCTTTTCTTTTGGATCGTTCGAGAGAATGAGACCATGCTCCGCCCGATATCTTGCATTCTTCGGGTCAAACTGAGCGGCCCGGGCGAAAAACGGAAGCGCCTTGTCCATGTCGCCGCCGCGTATAACCTCGACTGCATGGTCGAAACTCAGCTGCGCCTGTCGCAGGCGTTCGTCGCTGGTCTTATCTAGGCCACTCTCGCTTAGCTTCTCTCTCTCGGCGAGTTCTATCAGAATCCTTATGCGAAAAGTAAGGGGCGATTTTCGCGCTTCAAGGACCGATTTGCTAGCATTTGCATTGCCAAAGTGAGCAACGATATCGAGATTAAAGAGTGTGTCAGCCTGGCAGAAATGACGGCCTGCGTCGACCTGCAGCGTGAGGTTTTCGCCTTGCCCGAGGTCGAGCTGTCGCCTGTGCGGCACTTTATTGTCACTAAGAATGCCGGTGGTTTTGCCCTCGGCGCGTTCGACGCCGGCGACCTAATCGGATTTGTGCTGAGCGTCCCGGCATTTCTGCGAGGCGAACGCGCGCTTTATTCGCATATGACCGCCGTACGATCCGCGTACCAGAGCCACGGTATCGGCCGGCGTCTGAAATGGGCCCAGCGAGAGCGGTCGCTCGAGGAAGGCGTGCGCTTCGTGAAGTGGACCTTCGAGCCAGTGAAGGCGCGAAACGCGTATTTCAATCTCGAGAAACTCGGCGCGGTGGCTCACGAATACGCGGAGAATTTTTACGGCACGGATTATGCGACCGCACCCGAACCAGCAGGTAAGCGGTTTGGGCTCGCTAGTGATCGGCTCTTCGCCGAGTGGCATCTCGACAGCGACAGGGTCGTGAAGCTCTCGCGTGGGGAGGCCGCACCTTCTGCGTCCGAGCATATGGTAAAAATTGGGATTCCGGACGACTGGCTTGGCCTCGTAAAGGCAGATCCGGCAAAGGCATTCGCCGAGCAAATTCGGATTCGCGAAGAATTTCAGGCCGCCTTCGGTCGAGGCCTGGTCGCCCGCGGATTCAACCGTGACGGCGAATTGCCACAGTACCTTCTGAGCTAGCCATGTCGACGCTTTTTATCGACCCCGACATTCGACAAGCGAAGACGAGAGCAGGGAACGCATCATTTTCATAGGTTGATTGCGGAGTTCATGAATCGATGAGCACGAAGATCGAGAAAGAGATTGTAGGCCTCCGTGCGGAGATCGATCGGCATAGCGAACTTTATTATCAGAAGTCGCAGCCGGAGATTTCCGACTTCGAGTTCGATCAACTTCTTGAACGCCTAAAAAAGCTCGAGGAGGACCATCCGGAGTTGGTCACCGCGGATAGTCCGACGCGGCGAGTCGGTGGCAAAGCTACTTCGCTCCAACCGTTCGAGCACACTGTGCCTCTAATGTCTCTCAATAATTCGTATAACCTCGATGACCTGAGGGCCTTTACGGAGCGATGTGAGCGGCTCGCGGAGGGCAGGAAGCTTGATTACGTTGCGGAATTGAAGATAGATGGCCTGAGCGTGTCGCTCCACTACGAGAATGGCATTCTGGTAACCGGTGCTACTCGCGGTGACGGTTCACGGGGCGACGAAGTGACGCAGAACGTGAGGACGATCCGATCCGTGCCCCTGCGTCTGAAAAGAGACGCGCCGAATCACGCCGAGGTCCGCGGCGAAGTATTTCTATCAAGAACGCAATTTGCGCGGATCAATGCGGAGCTAGAGATGCAGGGCGAAAAAACCTTCGCAAACGCTCGTAATTCCGCCTCTGGAACCTTTAGAATGCTCGACTCCGCAGTGGTTTCATCGCGACGGCTCGACATGTTTCCATACGACGCGTTTTCCGGAAGGTCGAAGATGTTCGAGACGCACGCACAAGTTTTCGAGTGGTGCGAGGCGAATGGTTTTCATGTAAATCCATACGTCCGCGTCTGTGAGGATTACGACGGCCTCGTCGCTTTTATCAACGAGATGGAGGCCGTGCGCGACGATCTCGACTATGAGATCGACGGCGTTGTCGTGAAGGTAAATTCGACGGCACTCCAGGATGAGTTCGGCACGACTTCAAAATCGCCGCGTTGGGCGATCGCTTACAAATATCCGGCGAGGCAGGCCACGACGCGGCTGCTTGGGATCGGCATCCAGGTCGGACGGACGGGTGCTCTTACACCTGTAGCCCATCTCGAACCTACCTTGCTTGCGGGCACGACCGTTGCGCGTGCATCACTCCATAACGAAGACGAGATCAAACGCCTGGATCTCAAGATCGGCGATTATGTGTTAATTGAAAAGAGCGGCGAGATCATCCCTCAGGTTTTGCAAAATATTCCATCGAAACGCGACGGGACCGAGACGGATTTTTTATTTCCGCGTGCTTGCCCGGTATGCGAGTCAGATGCAATCAGACCCGAAGGCGAGGCCGTCCGACGATGCGTAAATCCTGAATGTCCGGCGAAGATCCGGGCCCGCATCGCATATTTTGCCGCACGCAAGGCCATGGACATCGAGGGCCTCGGCTCAGTGCTTATTGATACGCTCGTAGACAGCGGAATGCTTAGCGATGTCGCTGACATTTATTCGCTGACCGTCGAATCGATCTCGGGTCTCGAAGGCAGGGGGGAGAAGTCAGCGAAGAAGCTGATCGAGCAGATCGAGGCGAGCAAGACGCGCGGCCTACAACGACTCCTCTTTGGTATCGACATCCGTCACGTCGGTGAACGTACATCGAAGATTCTTGCAAACTATGCTAAGTCGATCGAACGTCTGCACACAGCGACGGTCTACGAACTTGATGCAATTCACGAGATCGGTCTGACGGTCGCTGAAAGCGTTTATGAATGGTTTCGCGAACCACGCAATATCGATCTCGTCGCGCGCCTGAAAGCAGCCGGTGTGGTGACAGAAACCGATGCTGCATCGTCGGCGTTGATCGACGAGCGCTTTGTCGGGAAGACATTCGTCCTTACGGGCAGGCTCGACAAATACACTCGCGACGAAGCGGCCAAGCTGATCGAGGAACGCGGCGGGCGCATCTCTTCGTCTGTGAGCAAAAAGACAGATTACGTCGTTGCGGGTGAAGACGCGGGATCGAAGCTCGCAAAGGCCGAAAGTCTTGGAGTATCGGTACTCCTGGAAACCGACTTCAGCGCAATGATCGAATAGAAGAAAACCGCTATTATCGTGGGTAGAGAGGAAGATATGAGTAATTTTTTCACGGCCGATCTTGCGACAACGGATTCCATAATCGCCGATGCGATCGGGGACGAGGTCAGGCGGCAGCACGACGGGCTCGAATTGATCGCGTCCGAGAATTTTGTTTCGCAGGCGGTGCTCGATGCCATGGGCACTGCTTTCACGAATAAGTACGCGGAAGGCTATCCGGGCAAGCGCTATTATGGCGGCTGCGAGTTTGCCGACGTGGTCGAGCAGACGGCGATCGATCGCGCTAAACAGATTTTTGCAGCGGAGCATGCGAACGTTCAGCCGCATTCCGGAGCGCAGGCAAACATGGCGGTGCTGCTCACAGCACTTGAGCACGGCGATCAGATTTTGGGCATGAACCTTTCGCACGGGGGGCACCTGACCCATGGCCATCCGTTGAATTTTTCAGGAATCAATTACAAGGTCGCGGACTACGGCGTCGATCGCGAGACTGAACAGATCGATTACGACGAGCTTCAAAAGATCGCGGAGGAAAGCCGGCCTAAGCTCCTAATCTGCGGTGCCTCTGCCTACCCGCGTACGATCGACTTCGCGCGAATCGGCGAGATCGCCCGCTCCGTCGGGGCTAAGGTAATGGCAGACATCGCGCACATAGCGGGACTCGTGGCCACCGACCTTCATCCCTCGCCAATCCCTCATTGTGAATTTGTCACAACGACAACGCACAAGACCTTGCGCGGGCCACGCGGCGGCCTGATTTTATGTCGCGAGGAGTTCGCGAAAGATGTCGATAGGGGCGTATTTCCCGGCGTCCAGGGCGGGCCGCTCGTGCATATCATCGCTGCCAAGGCCGTGGCGTTCGGCGAATCGCTGAGGGACGACTTCAAAGCGTACCAGCAGCAGATCCTCGACAATGCCAAAGCGTTGGCGGCGAGCCTGCGCGACGAGGGCCTGCGTCTCGTCTCGGGCGGCACGGATAATCACCTTCTGCTCGTCGATGTCTTTATGGACGGCAAAGGAATTACCGGCAAGGTAGCGGAAAAGGCGCTCGACGCCGTACACATCACGGTCAACAAAAATACTATTCCTTTCGACACCCAAAAGCCGTTCGTAGCGTCCGGTGTTCGCCTCGGAACTCCGGCCCTAACAACACGCGGTATGAAAGAAGCGGAAATGAAATCCATCGGCGAAATGATCGCCGCTATCATCCATGAGCCTGAGTCCGAAGAGGTCAATTCACGCGTGAAAACCAGTGTCGCAGAGCTCACAGCGGGGTTTCCGATGTACGCGGGACACGAGGCCGCTCGCGCTGGCGACGGTGTGGAAGCGCGGTGACCGTTTCTCCTTCTATATTCATACGCACCGCCTGGATTCTGATCATTACCGGCTTCATGACGTTCGCTGCAGCTGGGCAGGCTGCCGCGACGCCGAAGATGGAGCGGGCGTTCGAGACAGATAGCTGCACGTGGTTTCCTGACGGAGACTATGTCGATTGTTGCGCCGCGCACGACAAAGAGTATTTCATCGGGGGTGGGCTAAAGGATCGTCTCGCGTCTGACAAGAGGCTTCGACAATGCGTGCGATCAAAAGGGAAGGGCTGGAAGCGAAAGCTGTTGGCTAATGCCATGTTCCTCGGCGTTCGCGTCGGCGGCATGCACTTTTTTCCTACACCTTTTCGCTGGGGATTTCGAAATAAATGGCCTCGAATGCGGCCACCTCGGGAGCACGGTACTACACCATCTCACTGATCGAAATTTGGAGGCTCAGCGTCGAGCTGGTCGAGGACATCGCGCGCCTCGTCGGACTCGAATTCGTACGCCTTTTGTTCAAGCGCGGCAATTGCGATATTCGAATAGAGCGAGTCATCGATCAGCGGCGTGAGGAGCGACACCGGCAGCATAGCAAGCGTCTCGTACGCAATCGCGCGAATCTGGGGCGTTTCTGTTTGCCGCACGATTTCGGCAATTTCGGCGGAAGCAAACCTTTCGACCAGACGATCAGCGAGCTTATCGAGCCGAGAGTAATCGTTGTCCTTGAGGGCTCGTTCCGCAAGCTGTATAAAGACCTCTGCCGAGGCGGTCTGATCCTCGAGAACTCGTGCGCAGGTATCGGCGAGCTCCGATAGTTCGCTGAGTTTGCTGGCGTTCGTTCTGATCGCAGCCGTCTTCGATTGCTCGTCGAGCGCAGCAAGCAGGCGACTCACCTCCCAGTCGGCATGGGCGTCATAGAATGTCTGCTTCGTACGACTTTGCGGTGCTCCCCCAGACTTCATAGCGCCCACTAAGAGGTCCTTAGTAACCGGACGAAGACCATTCCAAACCGTTTCTACTCTTGCTCCAAGATCCTTGATCATTACCGTTTCAACTTCACGAAAAGTTTGCCGTTTCGATGCGCGTCGTGTCAAGCCGGACGCCCGAGGTGCGTCATCATTGAGAGGAGATGCCCTTTTTTAGCGCGTCTCTCAGCCGGCCTTCCGTCTCCGACAGGCTCAAATCGAGATCATCCGCCTCGTCGGTAACCACAGTGAGAAACGCGAGCGGATGGGTGCCCAAATGTCGAATCTCCCACGCGGTCGCCCCGTTATTGGACGTGCGTGAGAACCACGCTGCGTCTAGATCGGTTGATACGACATCGACATCGGAAAAAAGATCAGATGGTTCAGGCTCGTCGCAAAGCAAAACACGGCGGAAGGCCCAGCCGTGTTTTTCGTAGGTTGAGATGATGTCGCGGACGAGGGCAGGGTCGATCACTTTTTCTTATCGGCCGCGGCATTCGAAGCGTTTGTGGCGGCCTTCGGCACGATCACATTTGCATTCATCGGTATGACATTGGCTGGCGCCATGGAACCGCCATTGGCCGCGTTTGCAGCTTCTTGTTCCCTCATCGAGCGTCCTTTTCCGGGCGAAACGAAGGTTCCGCCGAATGCCTCGCCGATGGCTAGTTTCCAAGCGCCGTTCTCGAGAGCAAAGGGCAAATCCTCCCAGCGTTTCTCTGCGGCGTTGTAAACCTCGACCGCACCCATTTCGATAATAGTCTCGCCGCCATCTGGATTTTTCTGCGGAACCGAGTGTTTGCGTTCGTCCCGAACCTCCGGCAGCGCCTCGGCGAAGGTAGTCGCCGTGAATCCGTTCTCGAAAACCTTTTCGATTGGCTTATTGCTTCGGCCCGCAACCATCTGCGCGAATTCCTGAGTCTTCTGCGTCATCTCGGCCTTGATCGCGTCGGTGTTTTTAGCCTTCACCGCTGCGTATAGACGCTTGTACGCCTCGCCGGGTGAGTCGGCAGCTGCCGA
>Ga0136611_10001108_pt1 | contig 18511 bp, 21 predicted proteins | sample AntDrymUQ2232306_2_FD_106645 | JGI IMG/M metagenome (GOLD analysis project Ga0136611, IMG submission 106645) | Polar desert sand microbial communities from Dry Valleys, Antarctica - metaG UQ223 (23.06) | ecosystem: Environmental > Terrestrial > Soil > Desert | place: Antarctica: Dry Valley...
GCTTATACCCGCGCATACTTCTGGATCGAGTGACACCCCTCGTGCCAGAGGTTGTAGCGGCTCAGCGCCGTGTGCGTGACCTCGCCGATGTAAATGTCCCCGCGCGAATCCACCCACAGCCCGTGCGGCGACGAGATCCCGTCCGCCGCGCACGGGTCCGCGCCGCCCCAGCTCGAGAGCACGTTGCCGTCCATGTCGCGGACGGTCAGCTTCGCGTGACGATCCTCGGCCCAGGTGCGGCCGGCCAGGTTCTTCTCCCCCTTCTCCCAGCTCATCTCCCCGACGTACACGTTGCCCTGCGCGTCGAAGAACATGTCGCCGGGGCGGGTCACGTTCGTCCACATGCCGAGGAGATCGCCGGTCGCGCTGAAGATCTGGATGCGGTCGTTCTCGCGGTCGCAGACGAACACGCGGCCGTCGGCGTGCGCCCAGACGCTATGCGGCAGGTTGAACTGGCCGTCGCCGGTGCCGGGCTCGCCCCACGACTGGATCAGCGTACCGTCCGCCGAGAAGCGGTGGATGCGCGCGTTGCCGTAGCCGTCCGCGACGTACAGCTCGCCGCTCGACGCCACCGACAGGCGCGTCGGGCGGTTGAACGGGGCGGCCCCGCGCTCGATCGTGCTCAGGTTGCCCGGCACGTTCGCTCGGTAGCCGGTGTCCGATGGCTGCCCGGGCGTCCCGAGCGTCATCAGCACGTTCCCGTCGAGCGTGCATTTGCGGACCGTGTGGTCGGTGTCGTCCGCGAGGTACACCACGTCATCGACGATGGTGATGCCGTGCGGGCGCGGGTAGGTGGTGGCGTCCCCCCACGCATCGAGGAACGTTCCCTCGCGGTCGTAGACGATGACCGGATGCTCGCTCCGATTGAAGACGTAGACCCGATCCTGCGAGTCGGTGGCGACCCCGGCGACGTCGCCGTGCGACCAGCCCGCGGGTAGCTGCTCCCAGCCCTCGACCACCTCGTAGCGGAACGTGCCCTCACCGACGATCATGCGAACCCCTCCCTCGACGATCTGTCTCGGGAGGCATGGTAGCCGGCCGGCGACGCCGCCTGTCTCGGAGCCGCGACCGGAGCCGCGACGATCGAGCAAGCCGAGGCGCGAGCTACGGCGCGACCACGCCCTCGACCAGCGCGAGCAGGGCCGCGTTGCGCGGGCTCCGCATGAACGGGCCCTCGCACGTGTTCGGCGGCGACGTCTGCATGTCGTCCCACTGCCCACGCGAGAGGAACCCGTCGAGTGTGCGCCCGCGCAGCAGGGCGTTCGTGAGCGTGTGGCCATTCGGGTCGGTGCCGGCCCACTCGGCGAGCGTCGGCGAAGGGTCGCCGGCCCGCGCCGCGAGCAGCGACGCGCCGATCCAGCTCCCGACGATCCGCCGCGCCGCGCCGCGCACGTAGCGCCCGTTCGGGCCGGCTGGGTCGCTCACGTCGATGCCATTCTGCTGATAGGCGGCGAGCACCGCCACTTCCGGATCCTCGGCGCCGGGGAAGCGCGCCGTCGCGTCTTCGCACCGAGCCAGGCCCGCCGCTCCGAGCGTGGCGCCGGACAACGGAGCGACGGATGCCGGCGCTCCGTTGGATGCCACCTGCGCCGTTCCGCCGCCGCTTCCCGCCTCGCTCGCCGGGCGCCCGAACGAGATGAAGAGGAACGCCACCAGCCCCGCCGCGCCGATACAGGTCAGGATGAAGCCGAGCACCACGACCGGATCGAACCGCAGGCCGCGCAGCCGCGTCGCCCGTGGCGAGCCACGCCCGCGCGCCCCACCGGCGGGACGCGCGGGCGCCAACCAGGCGTCCGTATCCCCGAAGGTGCTCGCGTCCGTGTTCGTGCCGGCGCTCGCCGTGATCCGGGCGCTCGCCGCGGTCCCTATGCTCGCCGTGGTTCCGGACGCATTCGTCGCCGCACGGGAGCGAAGGCGACGGCGCGGCGCGGCAGGCGGCATCGCGCTCGTCTGCACCGCGCTCGGCCGCGCCACGGTCCGATCGCTCGACGTCCGGGCACTCGAACCATCCTCCGCATCGCCGCGCGTCGGCGTGGCCGTCGTCGGCTCAGGGGCCGACACCAGCAAGCCCATCCGCGCCAATGCGGACCGAACGGCCGGCGAGTCCAGGATGTCTTCGGGGGGCGCCCGCGACGCCCCCCGCTCGCGACGGCTCGGGACCGACTCGGGCACCATCGCGGCGGCGTCCCGTGGCGCGATCGGCGGGTCGGGATCGAGGTCCGACCGGGAGCCCGACGCGGTCGAAGCGCCGTGGGTCTCGGGCACAAGATTGTCGGCGTCCCGTAGCGACGGAGGCGGGAACACCTCGTCCAGCGTGCTCCGGACGAGCGTCTCGGCGAGCCGGTCGCGCCGCGCGCTGTAGAAGGCGATCAGCCGCTCGTACGCGCGGCGGTCCGACACGCGCGCCTGGACACGCGCGCCTGGACGTTCGTCCAATAAACATCCTCGGCATCGGCATCGAGCCCCTTCGATTCCAGGATCATCGCGATCTCGGTGCGGGCCCGCGCCTGAGCGTCCGGCTTTCCCTTAATCAGCACCTCCAGCCAGGGCTGGACGAGGGGATCGTGCAAGTACGCCGGGCCGGACGACTCGGTGTCGGCCCGGCCGTCGCGCTCCGAGTGCTCATCTCCACTGTGGCGCACTTCGGGAGCAGCGAGAGCCTCCGAGACTGTGCGCTCCGCTGGAACTGCCCGGACAGCGCCGGGCCGACCACCGGCTTCGTGGGGCGCTGTCGACTCGGCGGCCGGCCCAACGACGAGGCCGTCCGTCCAGTGCCGGCGGCCCGCGGCCGAGCCGTTCTCGACGTCGGTCGCGGACGGCATGGCGTCGGGCTCGCCCGAGCCTATCCCATACTCGACGACGTCGGTCGCGGATGGCGCGGCCGTCCCGACTGTGGATGACGCGGGTGCTCGATCGTCAGGCATGATCACGGTCTCGGCGAGGCGGCAGCCGAGCCGGCGCCTCAGGGCTTACGGGCGACGATAAAGTGGCTGATCCCGAAGGCTCGCAGCGGCGTCGCATCGACCGTGTCGCGCCACCAGTGGACGAGCCGACCGAACGGCCCGTACCGCTCGGCCCAGTTGTCGAGACCGGGCATGATGTGCGTGACCGCGACGAAATCGACGTCCAGCCCGCGGAACAGATTCTTGATCTGCTGCGCGGTGTACACACGCACATGCGGGCAGAAGATGTCGCGGATGCGGCTCGGGAGCCAGTTCACGAACGGCAACAATCGGAAGAAGTAGTGCGTGCCGATGTAGAACCCGTGCGTCTCGAACGGATAGAGCCGATTTGGGGCGTAGATGATGACGTGCCCACCGGGCCGCAGGCAACGGTACGCCTCGCGGATCGTCAGCCGATCGTCATCGACGTGCTCGATGACTTCGTTGAGCAGGATGACGTCGAAGTCGCCGTCCGGGTACGGGAGATGCTCGACCGGCGCCACCGCGAGATTCGGCAGGCGTTCGCTCGCGGCGGCAATCTTGTCGGGATCCACGTCCACGCCGTACACCTCGTCGCTGAAGCGCCGGAACTGCTCGACGTACATGCCCATCCCGCAGCCGATGTCGAGGATGCGCCGCCCTTCGAGGGCGACGTAGCGGCGGATCTGACTGAGGCGGCGATCCTGGCCGCTGCGCCAGACGTAACTGGGGTGTCCAAGGCGGATCGCCTTGACGTCTGCCACTGCAACCATCGCCCCTCCGAGGACACCGCGATAAGACGGTCGGTCGGGCGCCCACGCGTGGCGGCGCGACACGGGTCCCCGGCCGCTGCGGATGGTACCAGAAGCCATCGGCGTGAGCAAAGCGCGGGCGCCGCCGAGTACCATGTACCGATATCCCTCCGGATGGCAGGTCCCTGGCATCGCTGTGCCCGATGACCATTCCGGGCAGAGTGCGAGGTGGCGAGGGTGGCAGCAAGGCGCGGGGGCGACACCCGGCGACAGAAACTGGTGCGCGACGTCTCGGCGGGCGGGGTCGCATATCGGTCCGGCCCCGATGGCATCGAGGTTGCGCTCGTCGGGCGACTGGCGCCGGAGCGCTGGGCACTCCCCAAGGGCACGCCGGCGCGGGGCGAGTCGATCGAGCAGACGGCCGTCCGCGAGGTGGCCGAGGAGACCGGGCTGCAGGTCCGGCTGATCCGGCCGCTCCGCGACATCGAATACTGGTTCGTCCTGCACGGCGCGCGCCATTTCAAGACGGTCCATTTCTATCTGATGGAAGTGATCGGCGGCGACACGACCCTCCACGATCACGAGTACGACCTCTCGGAGCTGTTCCCGCTCGACGAGGCGCTGGCGCGGCTGTCGTACCCGAACGAGCGCGACGTGTTGCTCGTGGCCGCGAGCGAGCTGCGCGGCCTGACCGGCGAGCGGGCCGGCGAGTTGACCGGCGCGGACGCGACGGGCGCGTCGAACACCTCGGTCCGACCGTAGCACGAGGCGGCGCATGGCCCACCTGATCACCGGTCTCGGCTACCTCGGCGCGGCGCTGGCCGAGGCGCTGCTGGCGCGCGGCGAGCGCGTCGTGGCGCTCGAGAACGGCTTCTCGACGGTCGCGCCGGTGGTCACGCGCCTCGCGCGGCACCCGAATCTGCAACTCGTGCGGGGCAGCGTGAACAGCGCCCGGTCGGTCGAGCGGGCGTTCGCCGCCGCGCACGCCGATGCCGGACACGCCGATGCCGCGCCCATCGACGCCGTCTACCACCTCGCCGCCCAGGCCAGCGCCCACCCCGAGGCCGCCCCGCCCGCCTACACCGAGGCCACCAACCTCGTCGCGCCGCGCCTCGTCATCGAGGCCGCCGCCCGCCACGGCGCCCGACGCATCGTCTACGGCAGTTCCTTCCGCGTCTACGGCGACGAGCTCTCGGGCATCGTGACCGAGGCGACGCCGTATGGGCGCATCGGCGACCTGTCGCACCTGTCGAAGGTGTACGCCGAGAAGCTGCTGGAGATGCTGTGCGCGCAGCTCGGCCTGACCGGCGTGAGCCTGCGGCTGGGGGTAGTGTACGGCCGCGGGCCGCTCATGAAAACCGACCCGCGCTTCCTGACGGTCCCCAACTTGTTCTGCTTGCGGGCGGCGCGCGGCGAGACCCTGACCGTCCATGCCGGCGCGAACCGGCCGATCGGGTTCCTGCACCTCGACGACGCGGTGTGGTCGCTGCTGTCGGCGGCCGAGGGCGCGGATCGCCTGGTCTCAGGGACGAGCGGCGCGGATCGTCGGGTGGCGGAGACGAGTGGCGCGTGCGCGGCGAACGCCGTCTCGGAGATCCTGACCGTCGGCGAGGTGGCGGCGATCGTGGGGCGTCTCGCGAACGAGCGCGGCCTCGCGACGCGGGTTGAGGGCGACGCGCCCGCGCCGGCCGAGCGCTGGTCGGTGGCCTCGGCGCTCGACGGCGTCGGCTTCCGGTCCCGCCGCACGATGGCCGAGAGCCTCGGTGCGGTCCTCGATCACTACCGCTCGATCGCTACCTGACGGCCGCGCGTGCGTGGGTACAATGCCACCACGGCAAACCCGGGCTCAGCGTCTGGAGCCCCCAGGCGGGGATTGAAACAGACAAGCAGACAGTCGGGAGAGGCGGTCGCAGCCCATGATCGAGTCAACCATGCGCGAGCCTACGATCGCCGCCGAGCCGACGCGGCACCGCTTCACGGTTGACGAGTACTATCGCATGGCCGACGCCGGCATCCTCCACGAGGACAGCCGCGTCGAATTGATCGATGGCGAGATCCTCGATAGGAGCCCGATCGGGCCGCGACACGCGCGTGGCGTCCGCCGCCTTTCCAACGTCATCTTTCGCGCACTCGATGACGCGGCGGTCATCAGCGTCCAGAATCCGATCCGCATCGACGAGCAAAACGAGCCCGAGCCCGATCTCGTGCTGGCGCGCCACCGCGAGGACGAGTATGGGGACGGCCATCCGACGCCCGAGGACATCTTGCTCGTGGTCGAGGTGGCCGACTCGTCGTCGGCCTACGATCGCCAAACCAAGGCGCTGCTGTATGCCCGCGCCGGCATCGCCGACTACTGGATCGCGGACGTGGGCCGCGATCACGTGCTGATGCTCCGCGATCCGACCGAGTCAGGTTACGCGACGACGCGCATCCTCCGGCGGGGCGAGGCCGTCAGCCCGCTCGCCTTCCCCAACCTGTCGCTGTCGATTGACGAGATCCTCGGATAGGGGAGCGGCCTCTCCGCCAAATCGCGGGAGCGGCGCTTGGCCTGCTGCGCCCCTCGTTCCGTCGTCGGCGACACCAGGCATTCGCACATCGAGTGCGCGGTCGCCGCGTATCATGGACGTGGACCTGGATCGTGTCTAGCGTCCGCGCATCGAACATTGAACGTCTACGAGGAGGACGCATGGCCCAGAACGAGCCTACCTGCACGCACCTCGACACTATCCAAGACGTCGCGCCGCGCACGCCGGACGGCTGCGAGGAGTGCCTGAAGACGGGCAGCTGGTGGGTCCACCTGCGGCTGTGCCTGAACTGCGGCCACGTCGGATGCTGCGACAACTCGCCCAACAAGCACGCGACCAAGCATTTCCGCACCACTAATGACCCGCTCATCCAGTCCTACGAGCCGGGCGAGGACTGGGGCTGGTGCTACCCCGACGAGCTGTTCATCGAGCCGGCGCCGATCCAGTCGCAGGTACGCTAGCAAGGACGAGATTCCTTCGCTACGCTCAGGACAGGCTCTTCGACAGGCGCCGCCTATCTCAGGATGACACACCAGTTGTCGGTTTCTCGCGCATCGACGGCAGCAGGGCATCGCGGCGCTGTGGTAGCGTCACCGGCAGACGGGGCGCCGCGAGCGCGCCGCGACTTTCAGGCCCGCGAGGGCCACGCTCCACGAGGTGAGCAGGGTGCAAGCAGCAGCGCAGGGCGCCGCGACGACGCGGACGGTCGGGATCGGGCTCATCGGCACCGGTTTCATGGGCGGCGTCCACGCGCGGGCGTACCGCAACGCGCCGTGGATCTTCCCCGACGCGGCGGCCCAGCCGGATCTCCGGATCGTGGCCGACGCCCGGCTGGACGACGCCCGCGCGTTCGCCGAGCGTTTCGGCATCCCCGAGTGGACCGATGACTGGCGCACGCTGCTGGGCCGCTCCGACCTCGACGTGATCGACGTCTGCACGCCGCCGGCGCTGCACCAGCGGATGGCGACCGAGGTCGCCGGGGCGGGCAAGCACGTCTACTGCGAGAAGCCGGTCGGCCGCGACCTCGGCGAGACGACCGCGATCTGGGACGCGGTCCGACAGGCCGGGGTGCTCAGCTTCGTTGGGCTGAACTACCGCTTCGCGCCGGCCGTGATGCTCGCCAAGGAGCTGATCCGCGCCGGGCGGCTCGGCGAGTTGCGGCAAGTTCGGGTGTCGATGCGAACGGCGTACAGCGCCGGCGGCCAGAACATCGGCGGCTGGCGGTACAGTCGCGAGCAGGCCGGCGCCGGCACGCTCGGGGACCACGGCTCGCACGTCTTCGACCTGGCGACCCACCTGGCCGGCCCGATCGTCCGGCTCTGCGGCACGACCGTTGTCTCGGTGCCGGAGCGCGACGATCCGGAGACCAAGGGCGCGACGTTCACGGTGGACAACGACGACACGTTCGCGGCACTCGTCGAGTTCGCGAGCGGCGCGACCGGCATTGTCGACGCCAGCCGCGTCGCGACCGGCAGCCGCGGCGAGCTGACGTTCGACATCGTCGGCTCGACAGGGGCCGCTCGCTGGGATCTGCGCCGCATGAACGAGCTCCAGCTCTTCTCCGCCGATGCGCCCCCGACCGAGGAAGGCTGGAAGACGATCCAGACCGGTCCGGCCAACTGGCCGTACGGGCAGTTCATCCCGTCGTCGCTCGGGCTCGGCTACGTCGATACGAAGGTGATCGAGGTGTACCGGATCGTCGAGGCGGTCGCGAAGCGGGAGCCGATTTCGCCGAACGTCGGCGACATGCTGCACGTCGCGCGCCTGATCGACGCCGTGCAGCAAGGCGGCTGGATCGACGTCGCGCGATAGGGGCGCCGACCGGGCATGACCGCCGATCCTACGCCACGACTCGACCCATTGCCCGTGTCCGGCCCTGCGTCCGGCCCTGCGTCCGTCCCCGCGTCCGACTACGACGCCGTGCCCTACCCGTCCGCGCCGTTCGCGCAGACCCACCCGGACCGGCTGGCGACGATGGCGACGCTCTACGGGCTGTCGCCGGCGCGCGTCGACCGCTGCCGCGTGCTGGAGCTCGGCTGCGGGAACGGCGCCAACCTGATTCCGCTGGCCGTAGAGCTGCCGGACGCGGTGCTCCTCGGCATCGATCGCGCCGGCGGCGCGATCGAGGAAGGGCGGGCGACGATCCGCCGGCTCGGCCTGACCAATATCGAGCTGCGCGCACTCGACGTGCTCGACTTCCCGTCCGACGCCGGCTCGTTCGACTACATCGTCGCCCACGGGCTGTACTCGTGGGTGCCGCCGGTCGTCCAGGACGCGATCCTCGCCGTCTGCGCGGCCCACCTCGCGCCGGACGGGGTCGCGTTCGTGAGCTACAACGCGCTGCCGGGCGGGCGGGTGCGCCAGATCGTGCGCGACCTACTCCGCTTCCACGCCCGCGAGGCCGACACCCCGCGCGAGCAGATCGACCGGGCGCGCGCCGCCGCCACCGACGCGCTCGCCGCCCTGCCCGACGACCCTTCGACCGAGCTACTGCGCCGCGAGCTGGCGACCATCAACGAGAAGGCGCCCGGCGTCGTCTTCCACGACGACCTGGCGCCGCGCAACGAGTTCCTGCAGTTCGAGGAGTTCGCGGCGCGGGCCGCCCGCCACGGGCTCCAGTACCTGGCCGAGGCGGACATCTTCGAGATGCAGGACACGATGCTGCCGCCGGCCGCGCGCGAGCAGCTTCGCCGCGTGGAGGCCGAGCGGGGAATCATCGCGCGCGAGCAGGCGCTCGACTTCCTGCGCCTGCGCCAGTTCCGCCAGACGCTGCTCTGCCGCGCGGATCGGCCGCTGGAGCGGACCCTGACGCCGGCCAGGCTGCGCGATGTGCGCGGCCTGCGGGTCTCGTCGCCGGTGGCGCCCTCGCCCGAGAGCCGCGCGTCCGAAAGCCGCGCGCCCGTTGATCTGCGCGGCGGGGCGCCGATCGAGTTTCGCGGGCCGCGCGGGGCGGTGCTCCGCACGGACGACCCGCTGACCATCGGCGCGCTGCTCGCCTTGGGTACCGCCTGGCCGGCCTGGCTCCGCCTGGAAGAGCTGCTGACCCGCGCCCAGCGGCTCGCCGGCCTGCCATCCGACCGCGCGCACCCGCTCGCGCTGGCCGAGCTGGTGCTCGAAGCGTTCACGGCCGGCCTCGCGCGGCTGCACGTGTATGCGCCGCCGCTGGTGGTGGAGGCCGGGCGGCGGCCGGTCGCCAGCCCGCTCGCGCGCCTCCAGGCCGAGGCCGGGCCGACCGTCACCAGCCTGCTCCACACCAATGTCGAGGTCGAGAGCGCACCCGGGAGTCGCCTGCTCGGGCTCCTCGACGGCACGCGGACCCGCGCCGCGCTCGCCGACGACCTGACGACGTGGGCGCTCACCCAACCGGATGTCGCGCTCCCGCCGCCGCCCGCGCTCGCCCGCGCCATCGACCAGAGCCTCGCCCGCTTCGGCCGCCTCGGGCTGCTGCTCGCCTGACGCCGCGCACTGCCCCTGCCAACTTGGGCAAGATGAAAGTTGCCAGATCGAAGCGGTACTCTACTCACTCCGGCGGCCGTAGGATGCGATCAAGCCACGCTATAGCAGACCCGCACGCAATGAGGAAGTCATAGCGATTGTGACAAATGATAAATTCTGCATCAATATCGGTGACGTAGAATTCCTCGTTGCGCATTTCTCCAAGCAATTGGACGAGGTCCGTTCCATCGAAGAGCTCGAACATCGCGACTTCGCGTTCGATGTCGAAGAAGACAATTGGGACGGTCGTATCGAGGATTTGATCGATCAATCTCCATGCTTCCCGATCCTGGAAGCCTTCACCAGATTCGATGCGCTGCCAGAGCGCTGAACCAGATCGCCCGCTATCAAACCTCTCAAGCAAGCGCCCTCGGATGCGCACGATCTCCGCTGGATGCAGCTCTCGGACTTGCAACCCTGCATCGCTTGCGATCTCGCGGATCTCATCTCGGATGCGGACCATCGTTGCCCCTCCGCATCAGGGTACAGCGAAGGGCGCAGAGTCAGGATGCGCCAACTCAGGCCTCCGAAACGGTCAGGCACCGCACGGTCGCGATGCTGAAGCGAGTTTCTATTCCTTCTCGACCGTGCCTTCGCCCGATGCGGCGTAGATCGGGTCGTAGGCGCGGGCGCAGTCGCGGATGGTGGCGACCGGCGGCCGGCCGTAGCGGTGTCGAAACTGGCGAACGATCTCATCGGCTAGCGCCAGAAGCGTGGAACTGATCCCATGACCGAGGCCCGCGCAGGCCGCCCCACGTCAACGCTTGGCGATCGCGGCGAGCCCGTCGCGGTTGAGGATACGGATGCGCTTGCGACCCAGTTCCACCAGACCACCGCGCTTGAATCCGTCGAGCGCCTGGGTCGCGGTCTCCCGGTACGTGCCGACCATATCGGCCAGATCCTGATGGGTGTAGTCGGTCAACTCCCGATCGTCCGCGCCGGCCGACAGCCGCAGCAGCAGCGTCGCGAGCCTGGCGGGGACGCCCTTGAACGCGAAGTCCTCGATGACGGACTCGGCTTCGAGCAGGCGACCTCCGACGATGTCCAGCAGGCGGATCGCAACCTGGGGGCGCGTCTGGATCAGGCGCTCCAGGTCGGCCCGCCCCAGCACGCAGATGAACGAGTCTTCCACTGCCTCAGCAAAGGTGCCATACATCCGTTGGCCGGCCAGCGGCATGTCCCCGAAAAAGGTGTGCGGTGCGAGCGTCGAGAGCACGAGCTTCTTGCCGTCAGCGGTCAGACGGTAAATCCGCACCCGGCCGGTCTTCAGCAGAAAGAGTGCCTCGCTCGTCTCGCCCGGCATGTAGACGTGCTGCCCGCGACGGGCGGTGACCATCGTTGTGTGCGCCTCGAGCCACTGCAAGATCTCGAGTTCGAGGTCGCGGAATATGTCGATTGTGGAGAGGTGGTGCAGCTTGGAGTCGGGTCCGAAGCGCGCGATTGACGGCGTCGTGGCTCGGGCGAGCGACTGTCCATCATGCCCGCCGCGCAGCCCGCGCAGCAGATCGACCACGCTACGGCGAATCATCGCGGCCCTCCTTCACCATCGATGCCTCGAGCAGCCGTGCGAGGCTCGCGACGAGGTCCGCCTGGCGCGGGTTGCCGAGCGAGATCACCCGCCCGTCGAGGACGTAGGACGGCACCGCCACCAGCATCTCGGGCCGTTCGTCGGGCTCGCGCTCCAGATCGACGACGCGTACCGAGAGCGTCGCGAACCGAGAGTCCAACATTGCTGCGAGGCGACGCGCCTCCTCGCAGCCGAAGCAGTGCTCTGCAATATACACATCCAAGCGTGGCACGTTCACCCTCGCGTCCGAACGGATCGGACCGTTGCGAGCAGACCATGGCGCAGCTTTTGGGGTCGGTAGTCGCGCTTACACAATCCGGCTGCCCGTCGGTGCCGCGATTCCGGCGAGCAGCCCACTGTAAGCGTCCCTACCGACGACGCCCACGATTCGCGCGAAACTGAGACCCAACGGGCAGTGCGCCCGAATGTGGCGTGGAGGTGGAGTCATGGCGGACGTTCCGCAGATGCACGACACGGGAGTACAGAGGGCGAACCCCGCTCAGCATGCCATGATCGGCGCGGTCGCCGGTCTGGTCGGCGGGGCGGTCTTTGGGGTAATCATGGGCATCATGGGCATGCTACCCATGATCGCCGGACTCATCGGATCGAATAGCGCAGTCGCCGGCTTCATGGTCCACATGGTCATCAGCGCCATCATCGGCGCCGGGTTCGGCCTCATTTTCGGCGCCAGGGTGGTCGATCTGCAGAGCGGCGCCCTGTGGGGGGCGATCTACGGCGCCGTGTGGTGGATCCTCGGGCCGCTGTTGATCATGCCGGTGATGATGGGGATGGGCCCGCAGTTCGGGATGGCGCTTACCATGCCGATGATCATGAGCCTGATCGGCCACCTGATCTTTGGAGTCGTGACCGGCCTGGCGTATCCGATGGTATCGCGTCGCTTCGCCTGAGTCTCTCAACCCCAGGCCCTCGATGCGACGTGGCGATCGCGCGCGGTGCCACGTCTCTCGTTGCTTGGGAGGGCCGACCCTGGCAGCCGAGCATGCGCGATGCCCAGGGCGGGGTCGGCCCGCTCGTGACGAATCCGATGTCATGTCTTTGCACCACGGATCGTCTCGTCTGAGCACGAAATAGGAGATCTCAGCACAGCCTCGCCCAGGCCTGGGCGAGGCTGTTGCTCCGCTACCGGGGTTCCCAGACGCGGACGTTTGGGTAGAAGGCGGCCATCGCGAACCAGAAGTGATTCGCGTGGACGATCGGGCGGAGACGACGGCCGACAAGCGGGCCGACCGTCGCTCGACCCAGCGCGTCCCACTCGCTTTCGGTTTCAACATCGAGCAGGCGGTCGCCCTCGGCGCGGAAGGTCAGCGCACGGCCCTCGACGGCGGGCTCGAAGACGCCGGCGGCGCCAACGTCCCGCGAATTCGCGATTCGGCTCGCCGCTAGGGCAGAGGAGGTTCCCTTCTGGAAGAGGATGACGATGGGCGTGCCGCCGACGGTGTCGTGATGAACGCCGCGCTGCTCGAGGTGACCGAACGGATATGCCGCGGCGTCGCCGTTCAGGGACACGGTCACGACGCGTTCCATCGGACGAAGGCGGCCGTCCGCCGCGCCGGAGTATAGGAAGGGCGAGCTCGAGATATCGTCGTACCCGACATACGGATTGCGACCATACTCGCGGGGATTGCCGGTGTCCCGCGAGAGGACTCGACCGTTCGGAAAAGCGGCTCGGAAGGCGGCGAAGCTTTGGATGGCCGCCGGGCGCGGTATCAAGCGGGCGCCGGCCAGTTCGCCGACGATTGCCTCACCGGTGATCTGCTGCCACCAGCTCTCGGTCTGGCGGTCCCACATGACCAGATCGCTCCTGCGTAGATTGCCGGTCGTTCCGAAATCGTGGGTCACGCCGTCGAGGCGCCGGTCGAAGACGATGGCCGTGTTGCAGAGCGGGCAGAACGTGACGGTCACCGGTCGCCCGCCCACGGCGTCATTTACGATCTCGTGCCAGATCAGGATCTGCAGCGGGTAGGCACGCGCGTCCCCTTCCTCCTCGTAGACCACCACCGGCTCGTTCCCAGCGAGCCACCCAGCCGCCACCGAAGGATCGACGAACATCGGCCGGTCGATGGGGGGGATGCCGTCCCGTGGGGGACCGCCCGACTGGATCTCGGCAAGCGGCACGGTTCGCCGCGAGAAGTCGGTGCTCCATCCAGCGCGGCTGAAGCCCATCGTGTCGAGCATTGGCGACTCGGCGGCCGGGGCTTGCGCCGGTGCGGGAGCTGGCGGCAGCGACGTCGCCGCGAGCGTCTCCGTGGAGGCCGGCGTCGTCGCTGCCGCAGGCGGTCGGGTCGGGTGCGTCGGCGCGCCGACGCACCCGACGATCGCGAGGCTCAGAGCGGAGACGAGGACGCGCCATTCGCGACGAGTCGGCGCGCGCGTCATCGACGTCACCCTCGCTCAATCCGTGCACCTATCCGTGCCGTGGGCGCATGCTGCCGTCGGCGGCGCAGCAGCCATGCGCCGCCGAGTAGCAGCCCGATGGCCACGGCCCAGGCTGCATCCGGTACCACCGACATGTTCTCCGCAACCCAAAGCTGCGCTCGGAAGCCCAGATCGCCCAGACCGATGTCGTCATAGTAGACGCTCAGCGCCGACGTCCCCTGGAAGGTGATGAAGCTCACTCCGAGCAGGATGAATAGCAGCCCGGCGATGAGATTGGTGGAGAAAACGACGAACGGCCCGATGCGCAGCGGCCGGCCACGGAGCCAGGCCCGACGGCCGAGCTGGTAGCGGTCCCAGAGCCAGGCGATCACGAAGAGCGGGGCGGCCGTGCCGAGGGAGTACGTGAACAACAGCGATGCACCGAGCAGGGGGTTGGCGGTCGATGCGGCGATCGTCAGCACCGCTCCGAGAAGCGGCCCGGAGCAGAAGCCGGAGATGCCGTAGACGAGGCCGGTGCCGTAGATTGCCAGCGCTCCCTGTCCGGTCTGGAAGCGCTGGCCGACACTGGCCGGAACGACGCTGAAGCCCCATCCGGCGAGCTCGAGCACGCCGAATCCGATCAGGACCAGACCGGCGACCAGGATCGTCGTCTCGCGGTAATCGAGCAGGAGCGCGGCGACGAGCGATGCGCCCATGCCCAATGGCACGAACACCGTGCAGAGACCCGCCAGGAAGAGGAGCGTGCGCCCGAACAGCTCGGTTCGGCTGGTGAAGGCGTAGGCGAAGAACGCCGGCAGCAGCAGGGCACTGCACGGCGCCAGGAGCGAGAGCACGCCGCCGGCAAAGGCAGCGGCGAACGATGCCTCAAGCACCCTCGGCTACCGCCCTACCTTCGCAAGCTCGGCGTCGATCGCCTGGGCGAATGCGTCGAACGAGCGGGCGCCCACGAGCCGCTGACCGTTTACCTTGAACGATGGCGTCGCCGTGACGCCCTCGCCTCGCCCATCGGCGAGATCCTGCTGGATCGACGGCACATCCTCGCCACTCGCCAGGCACTCGCTGAACCGAGAGGCGTCGAGCCCGAGCGCGCCCGCGAACTGGCGCAAGTTCTCCGGGGAGAACTGGCCCCGGTTCTCGCCCCGCTGATTGTTGAACAGGTGGTCGTGATACTCCCAGAACTTCCCCTGCCGCCCGGCGCATCGCGCGGCCTGGGCCGCCTGGCGGGACTCTCCGCCGATCCAGGCGAAATCGTGCCAGACGAGCTTAACTTTTCCGGTCTCGACGTACCGTTCGATGATCTCTGGTGCCACCACACGGGTGAACTGGCCGCAGCCTGGTCACTGAAAGTCGGCGTATTCGTCGAGGGTCACCGGCGCATCAGCCTTGCCGAGGAAGTACGGCCCCGGATAGCTTCGGCCATCGGCCGATGCAACGGCGGCCGGCTGGGCAGCCGCCGGGGGCGGAGATGAGGCGACGGGCACGAATGGAGATGGCGAAGACGCGAAGGACGCGCTCGGAGAGGACGCCACCACGGGCACAGTCTCGGTGGACGCCGACGCCGCGGACGACGGACTGGCAGCTACCGGCCCGCCCCCGGCGGCAGGCGTTTGGGTGCTCGTGGATGCCGACGACGTACCGGCGGCAATGGGTGCGGTCGTTGCGGGCGCGATAGCAGGGCTCGTGGCCGTACTCGTCGCGGGGCCAGGCGCGCAGGCGCCCAGCAGAGTGACGGTTGAGAGCAGCATGCCGACCAATCGACGTCGCAAGACGACTACCTCCTGAATGACCGGTATTCGGAAGTATGCAGATCCGAAGCGGCATCCGTCGGTAAGCGCCCTTACCGTGCGGGTCGGGGCGGCGCGAATCCGGTCGCTGGAGTCACATGCGCCGCGGGAGCGCGCCCTCGCCTGCCGCTGCGTAGATCGCGTCGATCAGGTCGTTGGCGCGGGCGCAGTCGCGGATCGTGGCGACCGGCGGACGGCCCGCGCGCAGGCGACGGAGCGCGTCGAAGAAGATCTCTCGGTACAGGTTGACGCCAGGTGGCTCCTTGAGCACTTCGGGCTGGCCCTCGGCAGGGTACACGAGCAGCTCGTCGCGGCGCTGGAGCAGGTACGCGCCGGTGCCGGCGATGTGGATGTCCAGGTCGCCGGGCTTGGGCGCCGCGAACGAGTACCCGACCTCCAGCGTGGCGACCACGCCGTCGTCGGTGCGGAAGGTGGCCGCCGCGAAGTCCTCGATCGGCTCGCCGTACATCGCGCGCGTCGTCGCGGCGGCCACCACGCGCGGGTTGCGGTCTCCGAGCAGCACTTGGAGCATGTCGGTCAGGTGGATGCCGATGTTGCGCAGCGGGCCGCCGCCCGCGATGGCCGGGTCGAGCATCCACGGCACGTCGTAGCCACGGTAGCGCCCCGGCGGCCCATTCACCTGCCGCACGCCGACGTGTCCGAGCGTCCCGAGCCGGCCATCGGCCTGGAGCCGCGCGAGCCGCGCCCAGATCGGCTTGTAGCGCTGCGGGAACGCCACCGTCGCCCACGACCCCGTCGCCTCGGCCCGCGCGACCAGCGGCCAGACATCGGCGGCCCGCACGCCGAGCGGCTTCTCGGCGAACAGCGGCACGCCGGTGTCGAGCAGCCGGCCGACCTGCTCCGGCGCGCGGTCCGGGCGGGGCAGCGCGATCACCAGATCGGGCTTGAAGCGCTCGACGAGCTCGACCGGATCGGCGGCCCACCCGCACCCGACCTCGTCGGCGCGCCGGCGGGCCAGCGCGGGGTCGTCGTCGCTCAGGCCGACGACCTCGGCGCCGGACGCGCGCACCAGCTCCAGGTAGCGCGCATCGACCGAGAAGTGCCAGTGCTCGACGCCGGCGAACGCGACCCGCATGCCCCGTCCGGGCGCGTCGGCGCCCGCGCGTGTCGTCGCATCCGCGTTCGCCGATGCACTCAGGTCAGCCTCGCCCAACGCCGCACTCGACGCTGCCTCAGACGCCGCGCTCGACACCCCGTCAGACGCCCCCGCCGATGCCCCGCTCGCGCTCACGCCGCGCCCTCGCCGATCGCCACCACCTGCCCGCTCGCGCTCGACTGGAGCCCGGCCACCACGGCTGCCACCACCCGCCGCCCGTACTCCACCGAGACCGGCGACTCGCCGCCCTCGCGGACGTAGCGCAGGAAGTCCTCCCACTCGGCGACGATGGCCGCGAGCTGCCCGCCCGGATCGGTGCACGCGACTTGCGTCCAGCGGTCGTCGCGCCCCACGAACACGCCCTCGGTGTGCGACACGCGCAGCGCGCCCCGCGTGCCCTGGATCTCGGTGTCGTTGTCGACGGCGCCGGCGCTATACCCGACCGCCCGCACCACGCCGACCGCGCCCGAGTCGAACGAGAGCAGACCGATGCCGGTGTCGTCGGCTTCTTGCGGGTGGAAGTACGCCCCCACCGACGCGCGGATGTCGGTCGGGAGCGCGCCGAGCAGCCAGGACAGCCGGTCCACGAGGTGGCAGGCATTGGTCAACCACATGCCGCCGCCTGGCGCGAGGTGCCACGGCGCGCGCGTGTCGAAGCCCCAGTCCTTGACCATCGCGGCCGTCCCGAGCAGCGGCGTGCCGATCTCGCCGGCGTCGATCAGGCGCTTCGCCTCGCGGTAGGTGGACATGTACCGATAGGGGTGCGCCACCATAGCGGGTACGCCGGTCGTGCGGACGACATCGACCATCGCGTCGCACTGCTCGACCGTCGAGGCCATCGGCTTCTCGATCAGGATCGGCTTGCCGAGCTCGGCGGCGGCGATGGTGGCCTCGGCGTGCAGGGTGTTCGGCAGCACGATGCAGACGAGGTCGACGGCGGGATCGTGCAGGAGGTCGCGGTAATCGCGGTAGGGCGTGCCGCCATGTTCCCGGACGAAGGCGTCGAGCCGGGCGGGCGTCCGCGCCGACGCGGCGGTCACGCGCACGCCGGGCACCGCCGCCACGGCGCGCGCGTGCTGCGCCCCGAACGCCCCCGCCCCGACGATCCCCACGCCGAGCTCTCGTCCGCTCATCGTCCCCTCCACAAGCGCCCGACGGCGCGGGCGTGAGGGCGGGCGCCGAGGCCCGCGCAGTCGTACAAGCCGTTCAGGCCGGCGCCTTGAAGATCGCCCGGTACGTCGGATGCTGGGCGCCGCCGGTGAACCCGCGCGGCAGCCATCCGGAGACTACCACGCTCACCAGCTCCCAGCCGGCCTGGCCGTAGCTGTTGAGGATCTCGTCGAGCTGCCCCTGCTCCTCGGGCGTGATGCTCACGCTCTTATATTGCCACCGCTCTGCCACCGATCACCTCCGGAGACAGTGTACGCGCGGCGGCCTAATCTAGCGTGCGCGATTCAGCGATCGCCGCGATCCCGGCCCGCTCGGCATCGGCGGATTCGACCAGGAAGTAGTCGCCGTCCGGCCAGCGGCGCCGCGCGGCGTCTGCCGCGTCCTGCTCGGTCGCGAATCCGTCGGAGTCGGTCAGCACCCGCTTCGAGGCGCGCGGCCCCGACACGTGCGCGATGAAGAACGGCACGCGTCACTCGCCCGGACGGCCGATGAAGCGTTCGACGTCGCCGTGCTCGGAGCGGTCGGCCGCCTGCCGCATGGTCGAGGCGGTCGCGGTCGATGCCACCTGATTGAGCATCACCGTCCCGTCCTGCTCGACGCGCCCGGCCCAGAGGATCAGGTCCGGGTGCGAATCGAGGTCCCCATACGCGCGCACGTCCACGCCGCGCGCGGCGATCGTCGCCGGGTCGAAGACGCGGATGTGCGTGACCTTGCGGCCGGAGTACTTGCCGCCCATCTCCACGACCTTGAACGCCGTGGCGAAGTCGGTGCGCCCGGCCGACC
>Ga0136611_10001109_pt1 | contig 18509 bp, 16 predicted proteins | sample AntDrymUQ2232306_2_FD_106645 | JGI IMG/M metagenome (GOLD analysis project Ga0136611, IMG submission 106645) | Polar desert sand microbial communities from Dry Valleys, Antarctica - metaG UQ223 (23.06) | ecosystem: Environmental > Terrestrial > Soil > Desert | place: Antarctica: Dry Valley...
ATATACCTGAGTATTTCGTCATGCGACGTGATCGAACAGGAGCCGATTGATTCGGTTTCAACACAGGAACTATTCGTACGGCCATCAGACGCTGATGCGGCGATTGTAGGAACGTACCGTGCTTTGGCAAACACTGGACTTAATTACGTCGTTTTTGCCGAGCTGCCGACAAAGAATACGGTTGGAAATGCCCTGAACCGACAGTTCGAGCAACTGAACAATCTGATCTTTGTAGCAGATAACTCCCAGTTCAGTATCCTTTGGGATCAGCAATTTGTACTGGTGAATTCGGCTAATGTTGTGATCGCTAAAGTTCCGGGCATCCCTGGAATGGCCGATGCCGCTAAAAACTCTATTATTGCAGAGGCACGCTTTCTTCGGGCATTTACCTATTTTAATCTGGTCAGGTATTTCGGCAGTGTGCCGCTGATTATCACTCCTACAGAAAGTCCTGACGTTTCTGCTCTCCAGGTTCCTAGGACGCCGGCAGATGTGATCTATAAACAAATCCTTGAAGACCTGGATTTTGCAAAGCTTAATTTACCTGAAACACATGCAGGTCTCGGAAAGACTGCTCGTGCTACCAAAGCAGCAGCATATGCTTTAGGCGCCAGAATTCATCTCACCAGAAAAAACTGGGCCCTTGCTATTGCAGATGCAAATCAGGTGACTTCAAGACGAGGGGAAACTTTAAGTGTGGCGTATGCCAATTTATTCCTGACGAAAAATTCTGCTGAATCTATTTTCGAAATAAATTACGACACCCAATTGCAAAACGGACTTGCTACTACATTCTTACCGGCAAGTTTAAGCGGGACGAGAACTATCCAGATCAATCCTAATTTCGTTGCCGCGTATGAAACCGGTGATGCAAGAAAAGATGCTACCATCGGATTCGCTAACGCTGACAACTACCTTAAAAAGTACTCACGCTCGGGTACAAGGGATGATAATATTATCATACTCCGATTGGCAGAGGTTTTATTAACGAAAGCTGAAGCACTCGCTGAAACAACTTATCCTAGTGTGGAAGCGCTGAAACTCCTTAACGAAGTTCGCAGAAGAGCAGGACTGGGCGCTATTGCTCCGGCAACTTTAGCTGCTTTCAGAACTGCCCTGTACAAAGAAAGACGGCTGGAACTTTCCTTTGAAGGCCATGAGTGGTTTGACATTGTAAGGACCGGTAGGCTGCAGCAGATTCTTGGTATTACCGATAATAATAAGGCGATATGGCCTGTACCTTCCGCAGAAATCGCACGTAATCCTAAGCTTATGCCTCAAAATCCGGGGTATTAGTATTTCTAAACTTTTATTACAAACGCGGCATTTGATTTTTCAGATGCCGCGTTTGTGTTTCCCGGCATTCCTGACCACATAGTTTAATTTGAGTTTTACCCATCGTATCCAAATTGAGACACGAATTCATATTTCAAGCTGTGACAAATGTTTACATTGTTTTTGATTTACCACAGGAATTAGAAATGAAAAACTTATATCTGTCACTACTCATAACTTGCTTTCTATCAGTTAACGTCTATGCACAGACTTACAGCATTGTTATCAAGGGCGGTCATGTTATCGACCCTAAAAACCGTATAAATGAAGTGATGGACATCGCGATCAATGGCGACAAGATTGTTCAGGTCGCGAAAAATATTGATCCAAAATCTGCTAAGCAAGTAGTACATGCCACCGGCCTGTATGTCACTCCAGGCCTCATCGACATTCACTCCCATAATTTCCATGGTATCAGAGCTGGTGATCCTGTGCCGGATGGATTTACCTTCCGGGGCGGAATAACCACTACCGTTGATGCAGGCAGCTCCGGCTGGAAATCCTTCCCGAGATTTAAATCCGAAACCATCGACAAATCTGAAACGAGGGTTCTTTCATGGTTGAACATCGTTGGCGCAGGATTCGCAGGCGGCTCCGCTGAACAGAATACAGCCGACATGGACTCCAGGCTGGCAGGCGAATTTGCGCTTAAAAACAAGGAATACATAGTTGGCATTAAAACCGCGCATTATAATGGTGCCGACTGGACAGCAGTAGACCGCGCCGTTGCGGCAGGAAAAATTGCCGACATCCCAGTTATGGTTGATTTCGGCGGTACCAGGCCAGCTCATCCGCTCGAAGAACTTTTCACTAAACACCTTCGCCCAGGTGATATTTTTACCCATTGCTTCGCCGAGCTGGGCGCGTCCCGTGAATCAATAGTGGACCCTAAAACCAAAAAAATCCGGTCATTTGTTGTCGAAGCTCAAAGACGGGGAATTGTATTCGACGTTGGCTTCGGGGGCATCAGCTTTGCATATTCACAAGCTATACCAGCTATTCAGCAAGGATTCTATCCAAATTCGATCAGTACCGATATGAATAAAGGCGCGGTTAACGGTGCGATGAAAAGCCTGATCGATGTGATGTCTAAATTTATGGCCATGGGTATGGACCTCGAATCAGTAATAAAGGCAACTACCCAAAACGCAGCTAAGGAAATTAAAAGGGAGGATCTGGGGACTCTTTCCGTAGGTTCCATTGCTGACGTAGCTGTATTCAACATACGGGAGGGGAAATTTGGCTTTTTCGATTATACGGGATTTAAAATGGATGCCACGAAAAAATTAGAAACCGAACTTACTATTAGGGCTGGAAAAGTTGTGTATAATCTTAATGGGATAAATACGCCCCTGGTGGTAGATGGGAGGGGACACTAAGGTGGCAGCTGGAAATCAGGCGTGCCGAACAATACTATCCAACCGAATAAGCCGCTGAAAAACAAGGCGAAAAATAACTTATACCGATTTGGTTTTTAGTATACTTATTGCTATATTTGTAATATTATCCATACAAATAGACATGAGCAAGGAGATTTTAGAGATTTCTATTCTGATTGATGAGCAATTTGATTTTTAAGGAAATTAGAAATTAATGTGCCGTTTTAAACAACTGTCCGCTAACTTTAAGTAGACCGACAGTCGACGATTGCTTGTCGGATAATCATATAAAAAATTCCGTCAGCTAACGAATTATTCCAGCCTCAAGTCCCTCTCTTTTCTAACATAAATTTCCCTAATTTTGCCGCTCATGAAAAAAGTGCCGGCAGATAAAAAGTTCTTGCAAAATATCGAAGTAATTGATATTGCTGAAGAAGGTAAGGGAGTAGGTAAATCAGATGATCTGGTCATATTTATTGATAAAGCCGTCCCGGGCGATCTGGTAGATGTAGAGCTTGTACGCAGGAAGAAAAAATTCTATGAAGGGCGGATCCAGAACCTGGTACGGCCATCGGAACATCGCACAGATCCGTTTTGTCAGCATTTCGGAGTCTGCGGCGGCTGTAAATGGCAACATTTAACGTACGAATCGCAGCTTCAATTTAAACAAAAAAGCGTTAGCGATGCATTGCAACGACTAGCTAAGATTGACGTATCAGGAATGGAGACCATCCTCGGCTCGAAAGCCTCGCGTTATTACCGCAATAAACTTGAATATACTTTTTCTGATAAACGCTGGCTGACCGACGGGGATATGCTTAGTGAGGAAATCATGGAAATGAATGCCCTGGGCTATCACATTCCCGGCAGATTCGACAAGATCCTGGATATAGAACATTGCCACCTACAAGCTGACCCTTCCAATGACATCCGCAACCGGGTTCGAGCTTACGCACTTTCGAATGAAATTTCATTTTATAACCTCCGTAATCACGAAGGCGCCTTGAGAAACCTTATTATACGGACATCAAGTATTGGTGAACTCATGGTAATTGTGGTGTTTGCTTATCCGCAGGACGAACAAATTACGGGTATGATGGAATTTCTGAAAAAGGAGTTCCCCGCGATAACATCGCTGCTATACATTATCAATCAGAAAAAGAATGATACAATCTTTGATCAGGATATTCATATCTACCATGGCCCTGATTATATATTTGAAAACATGAACGGCCTCAAATTCAAGATTGGCCCAAAATCATTCTATCAAACTAATTCAGAACAAGCTTTCGAGCTCTATAAAATAACTAAGGATTTTGCTGGTTTTAAAGGAGAAGAGCTGGTATATGACCTGTATACCGGCGCAGGTACAATAGCCAACTTTGTTGCTTCAGAAGTAAAACACGTTATTGGCATCGAGTACGTGCCAACAGCAATTGAAGATGCAAAGATCAATTCCGAAATCAATAACATTGCTAATACGAGTTTTTACGCGGGCGATATGAAAGACATTTTGAATGCCGGGTTTATTGCTGAACACGGAAAACCTGACGTTGTAATAACCGACCCACCACGTGCCGGGATGCATCAGGATGTGATAAACCGTCTGTTAGAAATGGAACCTGATAAAATTGTGTATGTCAGCTGTAATGCAGCCACACAAGCCCGGGATATTGCGATGCTAACAGAAAAATACGAAGTTACGCGGATACGCCCTGTGGATATGTTTCCGCATACCCAGCATGTGGAAAATGTTGCTCTATTACAGCTCAACAAACCGCTTCTGTCATTGTTATAAATAGTGTCATGGATATTAAAGACCTGTTAAATCCCGAAGAAAACGGCGAAGAGCAAAAAAAAGAAAGTCCGCTTAAAAGTCTTGAAGCTGATCTGAAATTCTATAATGAGTCTCTTAAAGAGGTGGCAGTTGAAATCATGGTAGAAGGTATCTCAGCCTTTCCTATTTTTGTCGCCCATCAGCATCAAGTAAAGTTAGGCGAAGTTATCTTGGACAAGAATGATCTGAATACGGCCTGGAGCATTCACGCGTCGACTATGGAGGAATTTATGGAGAAGGGACTCATTCAGTCCGATAAAAAAGATAGATTCCTTAAACAATACAAAGATGCCTATCAGTTTATGTGCGTGTTTGTAATTGTTCCTGAAGGAGCGAATTTTGTGTTTTTTCCATATCAGTAAAACTAAGGTTGTTTCAATTTCTTAGTATTTAAATTCACCGCTCCTGTTGTTCGGCGAGGTTTTTACATTAGAAAACTCAATTCATTTTTCTGCGACAGCGGGCACTTTTGTCTCAAATAAAGCTTACCGGGCAAGTGTTCGTTATCTAATTTTCTTAGGCGAACAACCTGATGCCTGATAGGATAAGTAACACAATCAGACCAATTGTCACATTTCTTTTCATAAACTTCCCATTTTACTAACAGACGATTTCCTGTAATCCAGCGTTGCATCTGATTGGAATTTATTTAATTAAGAGCACGCATATCTGAGAGAATATGTAATTTCAAACGAAATTCAGAAAATGGCAGCAAAGAAATTATTGATCCTCAACAAGAAACAGATTCAGCAGAAGATAGAACGGATGGCTTATGAAATTCTGGAAGATAACCTGAATGAAACCGAGATCATAATGGCGGGTATTGTAGATAAAGGATATACCATAGCCAAACACATCAAAAAAACGCTGGAGTCGATTTCTGACATCAAGGTAACCTTGATGAGAATTGAACTGGACAAGAATAGTACCCACCTCGAGGCGATCACAGATATTGAAGTGGTAAAAGCATCCAATAAAGTGGTAATCCTTGTTGACGATGTGTTGAATAGCGGAAGAACATTGGCCTATGGTCTCGGTGTCTTCCTGGACATACCACTAAAGAAATTAAGAACTCTGGTTCTCGTAGATCGCAGTCACCGGATTTTCCCGGTCTCGCCAGACTACACAGGTCTGCAATTGGCAACTATTTTAAAGGAACATGTGGAGGTAGTTATGGGGGTTAAAACGGAAGCGGATGCGGTTTACTTAAGTTAGTGGAAAGTTAAAAGTTGAAAGTTTTCGACAGTACCTAATCCACGGAAATTGTTGCAAGTTATCTGTTGCCAGCTGTCAATCTAATGTACAAAAAGTGCTAACTTAACAGTTTATCTCATACCTCATACCTCATACCTCATACCCCAAATTCAAATAAAACGCCAACCTCTCTGCCGTTAAATCGCTTGCGCTGATAACACATTTTGATTGATTGTAAAAGGGTTCCCGTTCAGCCAATTTCGCTGCGATAAATTCAACCAGAGCTTCTCCTTTTAGATTTCTGATCAGAGGCCGGTCGGTAGTTGAATTTTCGAGCCTGCTTGCTAATGCTTTTGGCGATAATGACAGATACGCTACTTTACCATTCTCATTCATCCATTCCATATTGTCATCATAAGTGGGCGCACCACCACCGGTTGCCACGATCACATTTTCGGGGTAATGTGTATTTTGCAGCACAATCCTTTCCATTTTTCGGAACTCAGCCTCACCATGGGCAGCAAAATAATCGGTTATGCTCATACCCGCTTTAGCTTCGATAAATTTATCGAGGTCGATGAACTCGTATTTTAAATAATTTGCGAGCTTTTTGCCGATGGTAGTTTTACCGCTACCCATAAATCCAATCAAAAATACCTTCATAAAGTTCTCTTCACCTTTTTTCTAAACACTACGCAATCCGTACCCACCATGCTATAAATGTTTAATTTCTTTAATTGTTTTGTAAATACGCCGATGACAGTTCATCAAATGACGGCAAATTATGAAAATGCCATTTATTAATCACAATACCGTTTTTAAGAAGCAGTAAACCGGGGTTTGACCTTACCATACTTTTAAGAGGAATGCCATCCGCATAAAAAATTTCCATAACCAGTTTATTATCGCTACTAAAATTCGCAGCACTTTGTGCCGAATTAGAAGTGAGCAAAACAGTTCTAACATTAAAATTCTCTGCGGCGTTTATTGCCAGCGCATTTAAGTCGCCCATCCCTTTCCTATTCGCTTTGGTAAGATCGTATGCCACAACGATCAGGTTATAGTAAGGATTTTCAAGAATTTCTTTATTATAATCCGTACCCTGACTATCCGTGATTTTAAGATCTTTTATCTTCAGGTCGTAACCTTTCTTGATTAATCTATTGACCGGGTCACCAACTATTTCCCAGTTGTTATCTTTCCATATCTGAGTCTTGACGTAAACCTTATCAGTCATCTTCTTTTCCTCACCCGATTTCTTATTTTTCAAACTATATGTTATCTCATATACGTCCTGAGGTGCTCCCGGCGGTATAATCATCAGCGCTGGGATATTATTACCAATCTTGTAGGGAAGAAAATCCAGAATTGGTTGAAAATTATAGGTGTATAGGCCAAATCCAAGTGAGAGAAAAAGAATAAAACCTGCGCTAAAATCTTGCAACCGGCTGTTGGTAATCAAGGGAACAATATCTTCCCGCTGCCTGAAAATAACGATAATTAAAGCGAGTAGAATGAGGTCTTTGCTGAAAGACTGCCATGGAGTCAATGGAATTGCATCGCCAAAACATCCGCAGGAGGTAACTACTTCAAAAAATGCCGAATAGAAAGTAAGGAAGGTGAAAAAGAGGATAAGCATCAGTAAGCCCCACGCAACTTTATTTGCCCATATCCCTAAAATAAGCAGTGCGCCTAACACAATTTCCAGAGTGCAAAGCAATATCGCTATCGCCGGGGCATAATCATTAAGAAAGGTGGTATGAAAAACTTCAAAATACTCCTGGAGTTTATACCCAAAGCCTAGCGGGTCATTTGCCTTAATAAGTCCTGAAAAGATAAACAGCAAGCCTACAATTACCCTGCTAATAATTAATGTTATTCGGTTCATATTAACTCAATTCTCCACTTTCAGCTTTCAGCCTGCCTGTCCGGTAGGCAGGTTTTCAGCTTTTTGTTAGCCCAGTTTAATCAAAGCAAATACCGAATAATTCAGCATATCCTGATAATTAGCCCTCACTCCTTCCGATGCAAGGGTTTGGCCTAAATTATTTTCAATTTGTTTTACGCGCAGTATTTTCATGAGTATGAGGTCTGTGAGCGAACTAACACGCATGTCTCTCCAGGCTTCACCATAATCGTGATTCTTGGCAGACATCAAGTCTTTCGTCTCAATTACGGCCTTATCAAAATAAGTAGCAACTTCATCTGCAGGTAATTCAGTTCGGGCATCATCAGGAAGATCGAGCTGCATCATTGCGATGATACAATAGTTTACAATGCCTATATACTCAGACGTAATATCGTCTTCGACTTTCGAAACCTTCTTTTCCTCAATGGTACGAATGCGTTGCGCCTTGATAAAGATTTGGTCTGTAATCGACGGCATTCTGAGAATCCGCCATGCAGACCCGTAATCAGTAGTCTTTTTAATAAAAAGCTTCCTGCAAACCCCTATTATCGCATCGTATTCTGAAGATGTATTTTTAGCCAAGATTATGATTTTATTTGTTACAACGATGAATTAATCGGTATTTTGCCATTCGATGGCGGATAAAAATACAGTTTTTCAGCAAAAATTATCGTTAAATATTCGGGGTGATCTTATGGATCTCTCCAAACCGAAAATAATGGGAATCTTAAACCTCACCCCTGATTCCTTTTACGACGGCGGCCGTAACAATGATCTTATTAAGGCACTGAAAAAAGCAGAAGAATTTTTGTCTGAAGGCGCAGATATTCTTGATCTTGGCGCATACTCATCCCGTCCAGGTGCCGTGCACATCTCAGAAGCGGAAGAAATGGAAAGGTTGATTCCCATTATCAATGCGATTACAGGTGAATTCCCGAATGCCGTACTTTCCATTGACACTTTTAGGTCGGCGGTAGCCAGAGCCGCAGTAAACGAAGGAGGCCATATCATTAATGATATTTCGGCAGGTGAAATGGATACGGCTATGTTTGAGACGGTCGCCGCACTTGGTGTTCCATACATCCTTATGCATATGAAGGGCACTCCTCAAACAATGTCGTCCGAAACGGAGTATAAGAATATAACAACTGAAGTTTGCCAATATTTCGCTTCGAAAATTGCCAGATTAAAACAGCTCGGCGTGAAAGACCTGATTGTAGATCCAGGCTTTGGCTTCGCTAAAACAGCTGATCAAAGTTATGAGCTCTTAAAAAATCTCGACTTTCTAAAAATTGCCGGCCATCCTATTCTGGCGGGTCTTTCGCGAAAATCAATGATTTACAAAACATTGGGGACCGACGCAGTGAACGCGCTAAATGGCACGATCGCAGCCAATACAATTGCTTTAATGAAAGGCGCAAATATTTTGCGCGTGCACGATGTGAAAGTAGCGAGAGAAACTGTGAAGATATTCGAACAGGTAGGTTAATTTTTTACTCAGCATTCTCTCCTCGCGGTATCACGATTACGATATTAATTATAGAAATGTCCATGCGAGCACAGCGAATTAAGAAGCCATTGTACGGTGAAGCAAGTATTTGTCATTGCGAGCACAGCGAAGCAATTTTATCTTTACTTTTAAAACATGGAAGGATTTGACTTTAGTTTCCTGAATCTGCGTTTACTGGATGTTATCGATATCATTCTGGTAGCGTTAATCATCTATTACGTTTATAATCTGATAAGAGGTACAATTGCCCTGAATATTCTTCTTGGCCTTGTCATTATCTATGCAGTTTATCTGTTGGTCAGGCAGGCCCATATGCAGCTTCTTACAGAAATTCTCGACGGTTTCGTACAAATAGGGTTCATCGCGTTGATCGTCGTTTTCCAGCAGGAAATCCGGCGGTTCCTTCTCCTTATTGGACGGAACGCATCTCTGCAGAAAAATAAAGCCTGGTGGTCCTTCTTATTTGGCCCCAAAGAAATTGAAAAGAACAATTCGGCTCGTGTTAAACCTATTATCGATGCCTGCAAAAGCATGCAGAAAAGCCGTACGGGGGCTCTTATTATTTTTGCAAAATATTATGATGAGCAGTTTTACCAGAACAGCGGCGAGATTATCGACGCCAGGATTTCGAAACGACTGCTTGAAAGTATTTTTCAAAAGCATAGCCCATTGCATGATGGAGCGGTGATCATTTCTGAAAACAAGATCAAATGTGCCAGCAGTATTCTCCCTTTAACTGAAAATGATAAACTACCGCCTCAATTTGGCCTCCGCCACCGGGCAGGAATTGGTATTTCTGAAACAAGTGATGCCGTGGCAGTAATAGTTTCGGAAGAAACAGGGGAGATATCTTATGCTAAGCAGGGACGAGTGAAAATGAAAATGAGTCTGACGGAATTGGAAAAACTGCTGAATAAAGACTTCTAAATAGTTGAAAGTTGACGGTTGAAAGTTGAAAGTGGGATTAGTCAGTCATTACAATTTCGTAACTTATTAGATTTCCTCAGACCTCAGACCTCAGACCTCAGACCTCAGACCTCAGACCTCAGACCTCATACCAATTAACAATTAACAATTAACAATACTGATCAAATGCCTGATTAAGATTATCAGCGATCATTTGAGCAGGACGGCCTTCGATCTGGTGACGTTCTATCATGTGCACCAGCTTTCCATCTTTGAACAATGCAATAGATGGTGAAGATGGAGGGAAAGGCAGCATGTGTGCGCGCGCTTTATCAACAGCATCTTTTTCCATTCCTGCAAAAACAGTAACAAATTTATCCGGGTGTTTCTCAAAAGAAGTTGAGATCTTAGCCGCGGGGCGGGCATTGGCAGCCGCACAACCGCACACAGAATTAACCATCACCAATACCGTCCCTTCCGACTGTATTGCCTGATCAACATCTTCGGGGGTTCTTAAATCCTGAAAGCCTGCATTAACAAGCTCCTGTCGCATTGGTGCAACTAAATATTCTGGGTACATATCTTAAATTATTAACGTTTTCAATTCTTGATTACAAAGTTAAGTAATTGCAGTTGATACTATTGTATCTGCGATTCGATTTGACGTTTAGATTACCGAAAAGGAAGTTATACGTTGTACGTTTTTTCGAGACGCTGTGTAAAAAGTTCAAATAAATAACCCTTGTGCAGCTTGCGGTCGAACATCAATGTGTCAGGCCTGCGTAAAATAAACCGGATTGCAGCGGCAGCTTTTTGCCACTTATAATTATCATATTAAAAACCAAATCCATGGCAAAAACTACAGCAAAGAGCCGGACTACCGTAACCAAAATGCACAAACCCAGCTTTCCAAAAAATCAAGTAAGCTACAAATGGTAAACACATTGCAACTGTCATCGTGCCATTCAAAAACAAATTTTTGCTTACCATAACATTCTTCTCCTCAGCTTTTTGAATTGACTAAACTATCGCGTATTTTTGCAAACTATTTCATTATCACAGGATAATGAATAAACAAATTAATCCATTTATCATGCGTTAACACGCATTTAACAAACAAACTATGTCATCAGTAGAGACAACTTATGTACCTTACAAAGTTAAGGACATCTCCCTAGCAGAATGGGGACGGAAAGAAATCGGACTAGCCGAAGCAGAAATGCCCGGCTTAATGGCACTTCGTGAGGAGTACGGCCCGTCACAGCCTTTAAAAGGCGCACGCATCGCAGGATGCTTGCACATGACCATCCAAACTGCAGTATTAATTGAAACATTGACTGCCCTGGGTGCTGAAGTTACCTGGTCATCATGTAACATTTTCTCAACTCAGGATCATGCAGCCGCTGCAATTGCAGCCGCTGGAATCCAGGTTTACGCGTGGAAAGGCCTAAACGAAGAAGAATTTGATTGGTGTATCGAGCAGACTTTACGCTTTGGCTCGGATCAAAAGCCATTAAATATGATCCTTGATGATGGTGGAGATTTAACTAACATGGTATTCGACAGATTCCCTGAGCTAATCGCTGAGATAAAAGGACTTTCTGAAGAAACAACTACCGGAGTTCATCGCCTATATGAGCGTATGAAAAACGGAACATTGCACTTGCCCGCAATCAACGTAAATGATTCAGTAACTAAATCTAAATTCGATAACAAATACGGTTGCCGTGAGTCATTAGTTGATGCGATCCGTCGTGCAACTGATGTAATGATGGCCGGTAAAGTAGCTGTTGTTTGCGGATACGGTGACGTTGGTAAAGGATCTGCGGAATCTTTAAGCTCACAGGGTGTTCGTGTAATTGTAACTGAAATTGACCCGATCTGTGCTTTACAAGCTGCAATGGAAGGTTACGAAGTTAAAAAATTAGCTACAGCAATTAAAGAAGCGGATATCGTGGTAACTACTACAGGAAACTGTGATATCATCCGTGCTGAGCATTTCGAAGCTTTGAAAGATAAAGCTATCGTTTGTAACATCGGTCACTTCGACAATGAAATTGACATGGCCTGGTTGAACAAAACTCACGGTAATACTAAAGTTGAGATCAAACCACAGGTAGATAAGTATACTATTGATGGAAAAGATGTCATCATTCTTGCTGAAGGCCGTTTGGTTAACTTAGGTTGCGCAACAGGTCACCCATCATTTGTGATGTCTAACTCCTTTACCAACCAAACGCTGGCTCAATTAGAACTTTGGACCAATACAGATAAATATGAGAACCAGGTTTATGTTCTTCCTAAATATCTTGACGAGAAAGTTGCCCGTTTACATCTTGCTAAAATTGGCGTTGAGCTTGAAGTTTTAGATCAGCATCAGGCAGATTATATTGGTGTGCCGGTTGAAGGTCCGTTTAAAGCGGATACGTACAGGTACTAATCAGAGGACTGAGGACGGAAGTCTGAAATCTGAAATCTGAAAACGGAAGTCGGAAGTCGGAGGACTGAGGGTGCCGATGGCTAGGTGCTTTGCACATTATAATCGAAATTTTGAAAGGATGCTTACTTTAGGGTGAGCATTTTTTTATGATTAAATCTTTTTTGGATCTGGAATTATATCAACTCTCCTATCGACTGGCCATTGAAATCTTCCATATATCAAAGGGGTTTCCGGCAGCTGAAAAATTTTCTTTAACAAGTCAGATTATTCGTTCTTCAAGATCAATAAGCGCCAATATAGCAGAGGGATTTGGACGAAAAATTTACCATGCTGAGTTCAAGAAATTTCTTGTTTATGCGACTGGTTCATTAGAAGAAACCAAGGTCTGGCTAAGCTTCGCTAAAGATTGCCAATACATCACGGATGAACAGTTTCAAAAGGGCAATTGCATCACTGACGAAATCGGAGCAAAGCTTTACAAACAATACATGACCTGGAAGTAATTTCTAGTACTTAACTTCTATCTCCTTATTACCTCTGACTCGAGACTAAAAGTTTCACAACATTAGCCTAACTGGAAATCATAATTGCTAAATTTGATCGAACCTCTGGGCGTCACGCTCAGACATCAGACTTCAGACCTCATGACCAATCTTTCAGTAAACATAAACAAAATAGCTACTCTCCGTAATTCAAGGGGTGGCAACAATCCGGACTTGGTGAAAGTTGCGTTAGACTGTGAACGCTTCGGCGCACAAGGTATTACCGTGCACCCCCGGCCAGATGAAAGACACATTCGTTATCAGGATGTATTTGATCTTAAGGCCGTTATAGCAACTGAATTTAACATCGAAGGAAATCCCACAGAGAAAAAATTTGTGGATTTAGTGATGGCGAATAAACCTGCACAGGTAACGCTTGTCCCTGATTCAGAGGGCCAGCTTACTTCAAATCACGGTTGGGATACGATCAAACATCATGATTATTTAAAAGATATTATTACAGAGTTTCAATCTGCCGGTATACGTGTATCCATTTTTGTCGATCCGGTTGGCCACATGGTAGAAGGCGCCGTGAAAACTGGAACAGACCGGATTGAGCTCTACACAGAGGCATATGCATCGCAATATCATTCAGGAAAAGAAATTGCGATTAAGCCTTACATAAAAGCTGCAGAACTTGCGACCAGGCTAGGCATGGGTATTAACGCCGGTCATGATCTTGACTTGCTCAACCTTGCGTATTTTGCTCAACAAATTCCTGAATTGCTTGAAGTGAGTATTGGCCATGCATTAATTTCAGATGCATTATATTTAGGTTTGGAAAATACAATCCAAATGTACCGCAGACAATTAGCTCAACCATCATGAAACGACCTATCTGGATGTTATTTATAGCTTTTATTGCTATTGCCAGCGCCTGTAAAAATGAAACATCAATCAATGAAGACGATGCCTCGGAAGTAATTGTGGGGCATCTCATCACCGAGCCCGAATACAAAACATTAGTATTTCATTTTGGCGAAATGCGATTTCGTGATCGGAAAGATGAGGATGTGCTGACGAAATACAAAGCGCTCGAAGAACAGGGTCTCATAGAGATGGTGCTGGATGAAAAGAAAAAAGTCTTTCTTTCAAAAGATAGCACATTCGTTTATCAGGTTAGGCTGACGGAAAAAGCGGCCCCACTGGTACTTGAGCAGGGCAAGGACAGAGCCACAGTAAAAGCTATTAACTATATTCTGGATGATGCCAAGCCGGTCAATTTTGTGAAATCGAATAATAAAACTGCTAAAGCCACTGTATCATTAAAAAAGGTGGAGACAGAATTTTATCCTTTTATGAATGGCAAGGATTCAAACAGCGAATTTATAACTAAAACCTATAAACTCCGGCTTAAAAAGGATAGTGGCTGGGAGGTGGAATAGAAAAAGCGATTTTACTTTGCCTTTGCGTCCTCTGTGCCTTCCTCGGCGACCTCTGCGGTTTAAATATCCGCCCAGCTTTTGTAAATGTTAGCGTGCAGCAGCGAAAAGACTACGCTAATTATTTGTTGGATTGCCCTCACGAAGGCTGAAAAATAAGCGGAAATTCCTTACTTTTGCGCCATTAATATCCCCCCCCAATTGATGAAGTTGAATATAGATTATCAGGAGAAATTTGAGCAGCGCCACATCGCTCCTAATTCGCAGGATGCAGCAAAAATGCTCGAAACCATCGGTGTTGATTCTTTAGACAATCTGATGGCGCAAACAGTTCCAGCTAATATCCGTTTACAAAATTCGTTAAACTTACCCGAGGCAAAAAGTGAGTTCGATTACCTGAATGATCTTAAAATTACAGCTTCCAAGAACAAGGTTTTTAAATCATACATAGGGCAGGGATATAATGATGTGATCGTCCCTGGTGTTATCCAGCGAAATATTCTGGAAAATCCGGGATGGTATACGCAATACACGCCTTATCAGGCAGAAATAGCTCAGGGTCGCTTACAAGCTTTATTGAATTTCCAAACGATGGTGGTCGACCTTACGGGGATGGAAATTGCAAATGCATCGCTTCTAGACGAAGGAACCGCTGCCGGCGAAGCGATGTTCATGCAATACAGCCTCCGCAAAAACTCAAACGCCAATATTTTCTTTGTTTCCGAAGAAGTCTTGCCGCAAACCCTTGATATTCTTAAACTCCGTTCGGCGCCTTACGGAATCGAAATAATGATCGGAGATCACCGTACGGTAGAGCTCAACGATTCAATGTTTGGTGCGATCGTTCAATATCCAGCAGGTAATGGCGCAATATATAACTATACCGATTTTGCTGCTAAAAGCCATGAAAAAGGAATAAAACTTACTGTTGTAGCCGATATTATGGCATTAAGTTTATTAACTCCCCCGGGTGAGTGGGGAGCAGATATTGTAGTTGGCTCAACCCAGCGTTTTGGTGTACCCATCGGATTCGGCGGCCCACATGCCGCTTTTTTCGCAACCAAAGATGAGTATAAACGTTCCATCCCTGGAAGAATCATTGGTGTTACTATAGACAATGTCGGGAATTATGCGCTCCGTATGGCGTTACAAACCCGGGAGCAACATATTAGAAGAGATAAGGCGACCTCAAATATATGTACTGCGCAGGCACTTCTTGCCATTATGGCGGGAATGTATGCCATTTATCACGGCCCAACCGGCATTAAGCTAATAGCACAACGCATCCACGGCCTGGCTGTCCTACTTAAAGATTCTTTACAGAGCCTTGGCTTCAAACAGGAAAATGAATTCTTTTTTGACACCCTTCGATTCGAACTCGGTAACCTGATAAATCCTATTCATGCCGAAGCATTGAATAACGAAGTCAACCTGAACTATAAAGGTTCTTCGGTTACTATTTCGCTCGACGAAACCACGTCATTCGAAGATATACAGACCCTGATCCGTCTATTCGCGAAAGTGAAAGGTAAAAATATTCATGACCTTGATATCGATAACCTTCGCGAAGGGATTAAACTACACATCCCGAAAGAACTTCAACGTACATCAGCTTACCTAAGCCATCCGGTATTTAATTCGCATCATTCCGAGCATGAAATGCTCCGCTATATTAAATCTCTCGAAGCCAAAGATCTGTCGCTTTGCCACTCGATGATTGCATTAGGTTCATGTACTATGAAACTGAATGCAACTACTGAAATGGTTCCGGTTACCTGGGCCGAGTTTAGCAAGATGCATCCGTTTGCGCCTTCAGATCAGGTTGGTGGATACATGCAGATTTTTGATGAATTAAATAAATGGTTAAGTGAGATAACTGGCTTTGCTGCGATGAGTTTGCAGCCAAACGCAGGTGCTCAGGGTGAGTATGCCGGATTAATGGTTATTCGCGCTTACCATCAGGATAGGGGTGATTTTCAGCGAACTGTAGCCTTAATTCCGTCTTCTGCTCATGGCACTAACCCGGCTTCAGCAGCAATGGCGGGAATGAAGATCGTGATAGTTAAGTGTGACGAAAAAGGTAATATTGACGTGCCAGATCTTAAAGCAAAGGCGGAAGAACACGCTGAAAATCTTTCCTGTTTAATGGTTACATACCCCTCTACACATGGTGTTTTCGAAGAATCAATCATAGAGGTTTGTGAAACAATTCACAAAAACGGCGGACAAGTTTACATGGATGGCGCAAACATGAACGCTCAGGTTGGACTCACAAGTCCGGCAAACATTGGCGCTGATGTTTGTCACCTTAACCTTCACAAAACATTTTGTATACCCCATGGCGGCGGTGGTCCCGGAATGGGTCCAATTGGCGTTGCAAAACATCTTGTTCCTTTCTTGCCCGGGCATCCGGTAGTTTCTATTGGTAATGATAAATCAATTCCTGCTGTATCATCTGCGCCATGGGGTTCTGCCTCAATTCTCCTGATCTCTCATGCATATATAGCAATGATGGGTTCTGAAGGATTAACTAATGCTACAAAATATGCGATACTGAACGCGAATTATATAAAAGCGCGATTGGAAACACATTATCCTGTGCTTTATTCTGGCAGCAAAGGCCGTTGTGCCCATGAGATGATTCTCGATTGCAGATCTTTCAAAAGTTTCGGTATTGAAGTAACTGACATTGCCAAGCGACTTATGGATTACGGCTTCCACGCGCCGACTGTATCCTTCCCGGTTGCCGGCACAGTCATGATTGAACCAACTGAGTCGGAGCCTAAACATGAATTAGACCGTTTTTGTGATGCGATGATAGCTATCCGCGCTGAAATTCAGGAAGTAGAAAGCGGCGCATCTGATAAAATTGATAATCCTCTTAAAAATGCACCGCATACCTCAGCGATAGTAACAGCAGACTCCTGGGAACATTCTTATAGCAGACAAAAAGCTGCCTTCCCGCTTCCTTATGTTGCTGCATTTAAATTCTGGCCATCGGTTGGAAGGGTAAATGATACACATGGTGACAGGACTTTGATCTGCGCCTGTCCGCCAATCGAAAGCTATCAGGAAGAGTTAGTTTAATAGTAGATCCCCATTTTTCAATAGAGTTGATTAATAATTTGAGTCTTAATATAGCGGGATTGGAATTCCGATTCTTACATAATTAAAGATTCCATTCAAGTGTAACAATTTTGTACCTTACGTAAATTTGGCTGGAGCATGACCCTGATTTAAAGTACGTGAAAAACAAGATTTTCAGCTTTCTAATTACTGCGGGAATTTTATGTTCCTATATCTTCTTGTCTACCCCTACACATGCCCAGGACGTAAATAAAATCAGACTTCAACTGAAGTGGTCCCACCAGTTCCAATTCGCCGGTTATTACGCTGCTCAACAGAAAGGTTTCTTCAAAGAAGCGGGATTAGGTGTAGAGTTGCTTGAAGGTGGTTCACAAAGGCCTCCGGTACAGACGGTATTGGAAGCCGGGGCAGATTTCGGAATAACCGGATCAGATATAGTCAATTCCTACATTGATAAAAAACCCGTTGTTGTCGTATCTGCGATTTTCCAGCATTCACCCTACGTTTTTATAACTCTGGCTGATAGGAACATAAATTCTGCTACAGATCTCGCCGGTAAGAGAATCATGGTCTCAAAAGATCAAGGCTGGCTAATACTTAGGGCATTGTTTATCAGGGAAGGCATTCCAATAAACCAAATCAAATTGGTTGAACACAGTTGGAATCCTAAGGATCTGATAAGTGGAAAAGTCGATGCAATGACTGCTTACAGCACCGTGGAGCCCAACCTCATCAGAAAAATGGGCTATGAAGTAAAAATCATCAGGCCAATCGATTATGGCATTGATTTTTATGGTGACGTGCTCTTTACTACCCGTGCCTTTGCGAATAAAAACCCTGAACAAGTTGAAAAATTCAACCAGGCTTGCCTGAAAGGATGGGTATATGCAATGGCTCATCAATCTGAAATTGCAAATTATATTCTTACCCTGCCCGGTGTCAAAGAACGTGGTATTACGAAAGAAGATCTGCTTAAAGAGGCTAAAGA